>Ga0070679_100001704_pt1 | contig 19803 bp, 11 predicted proteins | sample KBSC63BmetaG_FD_65652 | JGI IMG/M metagenome (GOLD analysis project Ga0070679, IMG submission 65652) | Corn rhizosphere microbial communities from Kellogg Biological Station, Michigan, USA - KBS C6-3B metaG | ecosystem: Host-associated > Plants > Roots > Rhizosphere | place: USA: Michigan... | reverse complement strand
GAGAGCGGCTTTGTCGTCAGCGGTGAAGACGACGCGCTGTCCCCCGAAATGCGGCAACAACTCGAACGGGCCGGGGTGCAGATCCGGCCGCTCGGCGATGCGTGCGATCTCGTCGCCTATTCGTCGGCGATCGCGAAGGAGCATCCCGTTTATCGCGCCGCCATCGGTCGCGGCATTCCGCTGGTCCGTCGCGGGGAACTCCTGGCGGAGGCGGTGCGCGGGCGAAAACTCGTGGCCATCTGCGGTTCGCACGGCAAAACGACGACCACGGCGATGCTGGTGCATCTGCTCCGGGTTGCGAACTGCCCGGCCGGTTATGTGCTTGGTGGACTGTTCGCGGATGATTCCCCGCCGGCCGCCGCGGGGCAGAGCGACTGGGTTGTCGCGGAAATCGACGAGAGTGACGGCACGATCGAGCGGTTTACGCCGGAGCTGACCGTGGCGGTCAATCTCGACTGGGATCACCCGGATCACTATCGGCGCCGCGAGGATATCGTGGCGGCCTTTGCCGCGCTTTTTGCGCGCACCACCGGTGCGGTGCTGGTGGGCGACGCGGCGGCAGCGTTCTCGACACCGGCCGCGCCTTCCGGAGTGGCGACCGATCGCCCCTGCCTGCGGCTCGGCGCGCACGGCGATTTTGCGTTCGAGCGAATTTCCGAGCATGGCGACGCGCAAACGCTGAGTCTGGCCGGGCGCTTCGCGATCGAAACGGCGACGGTGCGCGCGCGCGGCGATTTCAATGCCGCCAATGCCGCGGCCGCGCTCGCCGCCGCCCAACTGATGGGCGTGGCGCTGCGGCCGGACTTGCTGGCGGCTTATCCGGCGGTCAAGCGACGCCAGTCCGTGTTGCGCGCGGCGCAATTCACGGTGCTCGAAGACTACGCGCATCACCCAACCGAAATTTCCGCGCTGCTTACGAGTCTGCGGCGCCGGCTGGGCGCCGGGGCGTTGCGCGTCGTTTTTCAACCGCATCGCTTCAGCCGGACCGCTCAGTTCAAGCTGCAATTCGCGGAAGCGCTCACGCTGGCCGACCCGGTTTACCTGCTCGACGTGTATTCGGCCGGGGAAGCTCCGGTGGCGGGCGGAACGACCGCCGACGTGGCCGACGAGTTGAGGCGGCTCGCACCCGACCGCGCGGTGACGTATGTAGCCGGTGACGACCGGGCGTTTTTTGGCGCGCTGACGGCGGCGGTGCGCCCCGGCGACTTGGTCGCGTTTGTCGGCGCTGGCGACATCGACAAACGGGCGCGCGAATGGCTCGCAAGCTTGGACGCGGCGTCGCCCATCGCAGCGGCCGCCTCCTCGGCATCCATCGCCGGTGGGTACGAACGCTTCGTCACCGACTTGCAACCGCAACTCGCGTCGGGAACGAAGCTCACCCGCGAGGAGCCGCTGGCGGCGAAGACGACCCTCCGCGTCGGAGGCGCGGCGCGCGTGTATCTGGAGCCCGGGTCGCTGCCGGATCTTTCGGCCGCGTTGCGTCTGGCGGCGGAGCGGCGCGTGGCGGTTTTCGTCATCGGACGTGGCTCCAACCTGCTCGTGCCCGACGCCGGAGTGGAAGGCGTGGTCATTTCACTCGGCCATGAAGCCTGGGCGTCGTTTGAGCCGCAGGCCGATGGTCGCGTGCGCGTCGGCGCCGGTTTGCGCTTGAAAAACCTGTGTGGCCTCGCGGCGAAAGCGGGCCTGGCTGGGTTCGAATTTCTCGAAGGGATTCCCGGCAACGTGGGCGGGGCGCTCCGGATGAATGCCGGCGCGGTGGGCGGGTGGATGTTCGATGTCGTCGAGGAAGTGACGCTGATGACGCTCGGCGGCGAGGTCATGACCTTGCCCCGCACGGCCATGCACGTGGACTACCGGCACTGCGCCGAGCTGCAGAACGCGATTGCGCTGTCCGCCGAGCTGCGCGCCGCGACGGTCGCCCCCGGCACGGACGTGAAACGCCAGATGGACGCCTATGCCCGCAAGCGCCATGAGAGCCAGCCGCGCGAGCCGAGCGCGGGATGCATTTTCAAGAACCCACCGGGCAACTCGGCCGGTCGTTTGATCGACCTCGCCGGGCTGAAAGGCACCCGCGTCGGCGATGCCGAGGTGTCAGCGGTTCATGGCAATTTCATCGTGAACCGCGGGCGCGCCTCCTGCGCCGACGTGGTCGAGCTCGTGCGCCGCGTCCGGGCCCGCGTGCGCGAGGCCCATGGCGTCGAGCTGCAGCCGGAAGTGCTCCTGTATGGCCAACGCTGGGAGGACGTACTGTGACGTCGAGACGCTGGAATCCTCGGGCCGAAACCTTCGGCGGCGGCCGCCGGTGGCGGCAAATTTCCTCATGACCTCTCCGATCATCGCGGTTTTCGCCGGCGGCACCTCCGCCGAACGCGACGTCTCGCTCGGTTCCGGCAAGGCGTGCGCCGTCGCGCTGGCCCGGACGTTTCCGACCCGGCTGTTCCAAATCGAAGCCGAGGCGCTGCCGCCGGACCTCGATCCGCGCCGCCACCTCGTGTTTTCGACGCTGCACGGCACCTTCGGCGAAGACGGCGGGATGCAGCGGCTGCTCGATGCGGCCGGCGTGACTTACGCCGGGTGTGACGCCACGGCCAGCGCGCTGACGATGGACAAAAGCCGCACGAAGGAGGCGGCGGCCGCCGCGGGCGTGCCCGTGATTGCGGGGCTGCGATTCGACGCGACGGCGAAACCGTCCGCCGATGCGATCATCGCGCAATTCGGCGAACGGCTCGTGGTGAAACCGAACGCCGAGGGCAGCAGTGTCGGCCTCGCGATCATCGAGACGCGCGCGGCGTTGGACGCGAAGCTGGCGGCGATTGCGCAGGGGGCGTGGCTCGTCGAGCGCCGGGTGTTCGGACGCGAGCTGTCGGTCGGAGTGTTGCGCGGCAAGGCGATGGGCGTGGTCGAAATCCGCCCGAAGTCCGGCGTCTACGACTACGCGAGCAAGTACACCAAGGGCCTGACCGAGTACCTGGCGCCGGCGCCGCTGGACGCGGCGGTGTATCAGGCGATCCAGCACGCCGCGGAGAAAGCGTTCCAGGCGTGCGGTTGCCGCGATTATGCCCGCGTCGACTTCATGTTTTCTGAGGCGTCGGGCTACTATTTGCTGGAAATAAATACGCTGCCCGGCATGAAAGAAACCAGCTTGCTGCCGATGAGCGCACGCTGCGCGGGACTGGATTTTACGGGCTTGGTTCGGGAGATGGCTCTGCCCGCGTTGCAACGTTTTCAAGCGGCGGTGTCTGCCCCTGTTTCGTGACCCGCGATTCCGTCAACTTACCGAACGCCCGCACCTGGCGAGAGATTCCCCAGCCGGTGGTTCCGCGCGCCATGTCGCGTGAAGGCCAGTGGCGGCTGCTCATGGCCGCGGTGCGGATCGCCGCGGCGTCGGTGATCGGCGGCGGCGCGCTTTGGGCCGGCTGGCTCGTGTTTGCAGCCGTCCGCGAAAACGTGCGCGTCATGCCGGCGGCCGCCCGCGCGACGCCCTTGCGAGCGCCTGAGCTGCGCACCGATGGCGTGCTCGATGGCGCGTGGCTCGCGCGCACGCTCGCCTTGCCGGCCAAGACGACGCTGCTCGAGCTCGACCTGCAGAAATTGCGCACGCGGCTTCTCGCGGAGCAGCAGGTGGCGACGGCGACGTTGACGAAAAATTTCCCGGACCGGCTGGTCGTGACGATTTCGGAGCGCAACCCGGTCGCACGGGTGATGACGCAGATGCTCGGGCAGAAACGCGCCTTGCTCGTCGCGCGCGATGGCGTGATCTACGTCGGCGAAGGCTACGATCGAGCCACGCTTGAAACGCTGCCGTGGCTGGATGGCGTGAAGATTGTGCCGGCCGGCGGCGGTTTCCGGCCCATCGCGGGGATGGAGCAGGCGGCGGAGCTGTTGAGCAAGGCGCGGTTGGAGGCCGAGCACCTCTACTCGACGTGGGGCGTGATCTCGCTCGCGCGACTGGCGACCGACCGGAAGCTCGAGGTTCGGACGAAGGATGGCCGCGTACTCGTGTACTTCACGACCAACGACGATTTTTTCCGCCAACTGGCGAAGCTCGACTACATTGCCGACGCGCTCGGCAGCCGCGATCCAGCGGCGAGCGCCGTGATCGATCTTTCACTCGGCCAAGACGTGCCGGTCATGGTCACGCCCGCGCCGGCCGAGGAGCCGGCCGCGTCGGGCCCGCGGCGCGTCGCTCGGCTCTCCAGCGCGTCGACGACGCGCGACGAGCATGCGGCCATGGCATTCCGTCCCGACCTGCCAGCGGACGGCGACCGTCCGGCCTCGCACCCCACGCTTTTCGTTCCGCCCCATCCACAGTTTTCGCAGCCTAACCGTGAGCTCTAAAACCATGTTCATCGGCGCCGTTGAAATCGGCACCTCCAAGATCAACGTGCTGGTCGGCGAGTACACCGGCCGCGAGTTGGCCATCATCGGCCGCGGCGAGTGTTCGTCGCGCGGCGTCATCAAGGGCACGGTCGTCGACTACAAGGCCGCGAGTGAGTGCACCCACAGCGCGCTGGAACATGCCGAGCGCGATGCCGGCGAGCGCATCGAGGCCGTGTACCTCGCCCAAACCGGCGGACACCTCGAAGGTTTCTACAACGAAGCCTCCGTCAACGTGAAGGCTTCCGACAACATGATCGATGGCGCCGATATCCGGACGGTGTGCGATCTCGCGAAGTCCAAGGAGCTGCCGAGCGGCCGCATGGTCGTGCACAATATTCGGCGGCCCTTTCGCGTGGATGGTCGCCTCGTCCCCGGCAGCCCGGAACACCTCGTCGGACAAAAGCTCGACGTCGGTTATTGGACCGTCCACGGCCAGGAGCAGCGCCTCGCGGACAACATTCATGTGATCCGCGGCTTCAATCTCGAGGTGCGCGAACTGGTGCTCGCGAGCCTGGCGTCCGGCCACATGGTAACGACCGCCGAAGAGCGGCAACATGGGATACTGGCGATTGACATCGGGGCCGGCACCACGGATTTCGCCCTTTACCGCGACGGCGCGGCGCACGTCACCGGCGTACTGCCGGTCGGCGGCACGCACCTGACGAACGATCTCAGCATCGGCCTGCGGCTGACGGAAGGGCAGGCGGAGAAACTCAAACTGCGTTTCGGCCGCGCCAATGTCGTGACGCGAGACAAGAACCAGAAGGTTTGGCTCGACGGCAATTTCGCGATCGGCGACCGGCAGTTCTCGCAGCACGCGATCGAGCAGATCACGTCCGCGCGGACGTGGGAGCTCCTCGAAGTCGTGAAGAAAAAGCTGGGCAATGCATTCTCGCCCGAGACCTGCAGCGCCGGCGTGGTCCTCACGGGAGGCACCGCGAAACTGGGCGGCATCGCCGACACCGCCGCGAAGATCTTCGGCGTGCCGGCGCACCTCGGGGAGACGCCGAGCTGGGTGAGTGAAAATTTGCGCGATCCCGGCTATCACACCGCCCTTGGGCTGCTCTACTACGGCGTCAGCGCCGCGGCGGAACGCGCCAGCGCGAGTCGCCGCAGCTCTGGTTTTCTTTCGAATGTGAAGCGCTTGTTCGCGAATGCGTAGCGCTCGCCAATTCCCAAACTTCAAAACTCCAGCCTCCAAACCATCTCCCCATCCAAACCTTCCCAAGGTGCTGATGACCGCTCATCCGATTTTCTCTCCTTTGTGGTTTGAATCTTGTTTGGCGCTTGGCACTGGGCGTTTGGCATTTCTCCGGCCATGAATCTGAACGAATTACCCCTCGAGCACGGCCTGCTCACCGACAAGAACATCGCGATCAAGCTGGTCGGCGTCGGTGGCGCGGGTTCGAACGCCGTCGACCGCCTCAAGATGGAAAACCTCGAGCGCCTGCAGCTCGCGGTCATCAACACCGACTACCAGGCGCTGGCGAGCTCGCCGGTGCAGGACAAGGTGCTGATCGGCATGACCGTCACGCGCGGCCTTGGCGCCGGCGGCGATCCCGAACTCGGGCGCGAAGCGGCGGAAGTCGATCGCGAGAAAATCGCCAACGTGGTGAAGGATTGCGACCTCGTCTTTCTCGTCACCGGCATGGGCGGAGGCACCGGCAGCGGCGCATCGCCCATCGTGGCCGAAATCGCCGCCGAAGCCGGCGCCCTCGTCATCGCCTTCGTCACCATGCCGTTCAGCTTCGAGGGCGGCCGGCGCTTGAAGCAGGCCGAGGAAGGCTTGCGCGCGCTGCGCCAGGTCTGCGATGCCGTCATCCCGCTGCCGAACGATGTGCTCCTGCAGGAAGCGGCGGAAAACGAAACCGTCCTCGATTCGTTCGCGCGCGCCGACGAGTGGATCGGCCGTGGCGTGAAGTCGATCTGGTCGATGTTGTTCAAGACCGGCCTGATCAATCTGGATTTCGCGACGCTGCGGCAGGCGTTTCAGCACCGCGGCGGGAAAACGCTCTTCGGCCTCGGAGAAGGGAAGGGCGAGAACCTCATCGCGGATACGATCAATAGCCTGAAACTTTGCCCGCTCCTGCACACGCCGGAGTTTTCGCGCAAAGCCGACCGTTTACTCGTCAACATCGTTGGCGGCGCCGATCTCACGCTGCCGCGCGTGAACGAGCTGATGACGGCCATCACCGACCAGTTCGGCCGCGATTCGAACATCATCATGGGCGCCGTGATCGACGAGGACCTCGCGGGTCGCGTCGAGGTGTGCATCATCGGCACCAGCGACATGAGTGGCCGGTCGATTCCGCCGCGCCGCCCCCTGCCCACCACGCGCAAAACCGCCACGGCGGCGCCCGTCGGAGCCAGGCCCGACGTGGCTCCGGCACATTCATCGGCGGTCCAGTCCACGCTGCTCGAACCCGTCGCACCGAAGGAAACGACCGCGGCAATGGCGAAGGCCGCGCAGGACGAATTTGGTTTCGGCGAGGTCGAAACCCGCGGCTATTTCGAGAAGACCGAACGCAATTTGTTCGACGGGCAGGACCTCGACGTACCGACCTACCTCCGCAAGGGCATCAAAATCGCCCTGTGATCACGGCGGCCATTCGGCGGTCGGGTCAGCGGACAAGGTCCAGCGTCTGAAACGTGTACCTGAAGTGGTCGTCGCGGCTTTCGCGGCGATCCACTTCGTGCCAGGGCAGGTGGCGCCACTCGGGAAAATAGCGATCTCCCGCAATGTCGGCGTGAATCAGCGTCAGGTGCAGGCGGAGCGTTCGCGGTAACGCCAACGTTTCCTCAAAGATTTGCTGGCCTCCGCACACGAAAATTTCTCCGGGAAGCGACTCCGCGATGCGCAGCGCTGCCGGCAACGTGCCCACCGCGATCGGGACACTGCGCCCGCCCGCGAGGCGCGCGCCGGGATTCGACGGATCCGGACCACCGGCGCGGACGCGTGTGGCTACGTCGGGACTCGGGACGGCGGAGGGGGGCGCGTCGCCGCGGCCGCGGTTCGCGCGCTCCAGCGCCGTGAGGTCGCTCGGTTCCGACACCGAGCCTGGTAACGGATGGTGCGTCACCACGATGGGTTGCCGGTGATCGCGGACGGCGCCCGGCCAGGTGTCGAAGCAGATGCGACCGAGGACGCAGATGTTGCCCGCGGTCAAAGCGCGAAAATGCCGCGCATCTTCCGGAATTCGCCACGGCAACTGGCCGTCGCGCCCAATGACGCGATTCTCGGCGCAAGCGACGACCAGGTGGAGCAATTTTGGCATTCTCGGAGGGAACGAACTTTGGCTGATCACGAATGGACACGAATAGGCGCGAATCAAGAACCAGAAGGTCGGCGGCTTTTTCGGCATGCGTGTTCATCCATGGGTCTTCGTGGTTAAAGCGGCTGGAATGCCGCGGCCGAATCGTCAGGGCTTGCCCGCCGGACGACGGGGCCTGTAAGGTCACCGGCTCTCCATGAAGAAAGCTCTGATCACCGGCATCACTGGGCAGGATGGCTCGTATTTGGCCGAGCTGCTGCTCGCCAAAGGGTATGAAGTTCACGGCGTCATCCGTCGCGCTTCGACGTTCAACACGAGCCGGATCGATCACTTGTATCGCGATCCGCACGTCAACGGGGTGAAGCTGTTCCTGCACTACGGCGACCTCGCTGACTCCGTGCAAATGGTGAAGCTGCTGTACGAGCTCCAGCCCGACGAAATCTACAACCTCGGCGCGCAGTCGCACGTGCGCGTGTCGTTCGACATCCCGGAGTACACGGGCGACGTCGATGGCCTCGGCGCGCAGCGGATTCTCGAAGCTATTCGCGAGGCCGGGTTGGTGAAGAAGGTCCGGTATTATCAGGCGTCCTCCTCGGAAATGTTCGGCAAGGTGCAGCAGGTGCCGCAGGTGGAGACGACCCCGTTTTGGCCGCGTTCGCCGTACGGCTGCGCGAAGGTGTACGCGTATTGGCTGACCGTGAACTATCGTGAAAGCTACGCGCTGCACGCGTCGAACGGCATCCTCTTCAATCACGAAAGTCCGCGCCGCGGCGAAACGTTCGTCACCCGCAAGATCACGCGCGCCGCGACGCGGATCAAGGTGGGCCTGCAGGACTCGCTTTATCTCGGCAATCTCGATGCGCAGCGCGACTGGGGCTACGCCAAGGAGTACGTCGACATGATGTGGATCATGCTGCAGCAGGATAAGCCCGACGATTATGTCGTGGCGACGAACGAGACGCACAGCGTCCGCGAGTTTTGTGAAGTGACGTTCAATCACCTTGGCCTCGACTGGGAGAAGTACGTGAAGCATGACTCGCGTTACGAGCGGCCGGCCGAAGTTGAATTGTTGATCGGCAACCCGGAGAAGGCGCGCAAGCAACTCGGGTGGGAACCGAAGGTCCGCTTCAAAGAACTCGTCCAGATCATGGTCGACCACGACCTCGCGTTGGCGAAACACGAAGCGAAGGTGGCCGCGCTGTAGTACCGAGTGGTGAGCCGCGAGTGACGAGCATACGATGCGTTTGCTTTCTACTCGCTACTCGCTAGCCGCTACTCGCTCCTGGGCATGAAACTCTACATCGCAGGCCACAACGGCATGGTGGGTGGGGCGCTCGTGCGGCGATTCTCGCGCGAGGAGAATACGACGTTGCTGCTGCGGACGCGGCGTGAGCTGGATTTGCTGAATCAGGCGGCCGTCGAAGTGTTTTTTGCGCGAGAGAAACCCGACGTCGCCATCATCGCCGCGGCGAAAGTCGGCGGCATTCATGCGAATGCGACCTATCCGGCGGAGTTCCTGTTCGAAAACCTCGCGATCGCCGCGCATACGATTCATTCGGCTTACCGGCACGGGGTGAAGCGGCTGCTGTTTCTCGGCAGCTCGTGCATCTACCCGAAGCTGGCGCCGCAGCCGATCCACGAAGACTCGTTGCTGACGAGCGGGCTGGAGCCGACGAACGAGGCATACGCCATTGCGAAAATCACCGGGCTGAAGCTGGCGCAGTTTTATCGGCAGCAGTACGGGGTGCTCTTTCACTCGGCGATGCCGACCAATTTGTACGGCCCCGGAGACAACTACCATCCGCAGAACTCGCACGTTTTGCCGGCGTTGATCCGCCGTTTTCACGAGGCGAAGGAAAAGCAGCTGCCGGAGGTGACCGCCTGGGGCACCGGCTCGCCGCGTCGCGAGTTCCTGCACGTCGACGATTTGGCGGACGCGTGCGCGCATTTGCTGCGGAGCGAAAACCCGCCGGATTGGGTCAATGTCGGCACCGGCACGGACGTCACCATTCGCGAGCTGACGGAACTGGTCGCGTCGGTGGTCGGATACTCCGGCAAAATTGTTTGGGATACATCGAAGCCCGACGGCACGCCGCGCAAGCTGCTCGACGTTTCCAAGCTCGCGAGTCACGGCTGGCGCGCGCGGATCGGATTGCAGGAAGGCGTGACGGCGACGTACCGGAGCTTCCTCGAAGAGAAAGCCGCCGGCAAGTTGCGCAGTTGACGATGATCGGGTGCGGCCAGTCGCGACGGTGAAGGGCAATCGCACCCGCGGCTCGGCCGGAGGCCTCGCCCTACCTTAGCGCGCAGCATGCCTCTGGGGTCTTCGTGGTACGGTGCGGATTGAGGGCGAACACCGTCCTCGGCTACTGGTACGCCGATGGATGCGTGCGTCGCGATGATCGGCGCGTGGGCGGCGATGATCGGTGCGTGCGTCGCGATGATCGGCACGTGGGCGGCGATGATCGGTGCATTGAGGTAGGGCGAACCGTCCTCGGTGAGCCGTGGTTCGAAGTGGCGCGGCGGGGACGTTCGCGAAGGCGAAGGGCAATCGCACCCACGGCTCGGCCGGAGGCCTCGCCCTACCTTAGCGCGCAAGCGTGCATCTGCCCAACCCTCAACCCCAACCCCCAACTCGTCCTTATGACATACGGCCTAAAGGCTCGGGTGAATTGAGCCGTTAGTTTGCGTATGCCCGCCACTGCCCAAAGCTCCGCGGAGGCTACGGCCTCGGCGGGGCTCGCCGTCGTTGGTTCCCCTGCCGGTGCCCGCACCGAAGTTTCAGACGAGCGAGCGCTACCGTGCGTCGGCTCCGTCTGGCGGGACGCATACGAGGTGCTGGAAGAATTGCGGTCTGCTCCGACGGAGCGCTGGTGGCGGGCGCGGAATGGTCGTGGCGCCGAGGTCGTGCTGCGCGCGTATCAGCCGGCCGACTCACCGCTGCGCGAGCAAGTATGGTCGAAACTGGCCGGCATCGACTCGCCCCATCTCCAACGCGCGATCGAATCCTTCGTGATCGGCGGATGGCGGGTGGAAGCGGCGGCTGCCGTCGCTGGGGTCGCGCTGAGCGCGTGGCGACGCGGGCGGAGCGCCGTCGACCCCGCCACCCTGAAAACGATTGTGGCGCAAATTGCCGAGGCGCTGGGCGCACTGCACGCGTTTGAACTGGTGCACCTCGGCCTGCACGCCGACGTCGTTTTCATTCAGGAACAGGCGGGCGCGCCGCATTGTGTCGTGGCGGGGTTCGATACCCTGACGACCTGTGAACGCGAGCGCGTGCCGGCGCCCGTGAATCCGTTCTACGCGCCACCCGAGGCACTCGGCCTGCAAACGCACGCGGGCGGCTCCCGGCTGTACGCGTGGGACTGGTGGTCGCTCGGCCGCGTCGTGCAGGAGGTCATCCTCGGTCGTTCAGTCGTGGCTCAACTCGCCCCGGCCGGCTCGAGCGAAAGCCAACACCGCGCGGCTGCCGAGGCGCTGCTGCAAGAATCCGATCCGCTGGGTTCCCGCGCGGGCGCCGTCGAGCGCATGGCGGACCTCGATCCAAATTTGGAACTGTTGCTCCGCGGACTATTAGCGTCGTCCTCGGACGCCCGCTGGACCGGCGATCATGTCGATCGCTGGATCCGCGGATTGCCGGTGCAAGAGCTCTATCTCGCCCCGCGGCATGCGTCGCATCTGCAACGGGACGGACACCCGTATACCGTTTCGCAGTTCGCGGCGTTGCTGCAGTCGGCGGAACACTGGGCCGAAAACGCGACCGAGCTTTTCGAACCCGCCGCGCCGGGCACGCTCGCCAACTTCCTCCAGTCGGCACCGTCGCAATCGGCTTTCTTGGCGCAATGGACCGCGGCGCTCGAGTTAGCCGATCTGCCGCCGTTAAAGACGGCTTCGACGCGTGCGCAACGGGAGGTGATAACGTTGTTTGCGCTCCTGCAGCTCTCCGGCGGGAAGCTGATCTGGCGCGGCGGCGAATTCGAATTCGCCACGGTTCTCGCCATCGTGGCCGAGTTCGGGCACGTCGACGGCGTGGCCATTGTCCGTGGCCTGCTGGCGCGTTCGACCGCGCTGCAAATCGAGCGTCACGATGCCGTCGCCGGCCGGCTGCTCACGGAGATCGGTCGCACGGTTTCCGACGCCGAAGCGATTTTGAAGCGTTGCGGTTGGCTCACGGGTGGCGACAGCGAGGGGATCGCACGGGTTTTCCACCTGGCGGTTGAATCCCAGGCCGCGCTGCGTCTGGCCCGCGACGAACTGGCAAAACGCTATGCGGGCTCCGATCACCCAGCCATGGCGAAGCTGTGGAAAGCGCCGACGCTGGGCCGCGCCGAGATGGTCGTCCTCGCCTGGACCGCGGCCAAATCGGACGGCTGCAAATTTTTCTCGCATGACGAGGTGTCCCGCCGCCGCGCTCAGACATTGGGCGCGCGCGGGAACGAACTCGTCGCGATCCTCACGTGGTCTCGGTTCGGCGCGGCGCTGAAGACCGGCGCGATCCTTTTCGGCGACGGCGTTTGGGCCATTGCGACTTGGCTGCTTGTCGCTGGCGTCGTCGCGGTGCTGTGGCCGGGGTGGCTGGGTCTGGTGCGCGCCGCCGCCGTGCTCGCCCTCGCGTTTGCGCTGCGATTGCTCGGCACCGCGATTCACCGCCGAGCGCTGCAGTCGGCCGTCGCAGGCGCCACGTGGTCCTGGCGCGATGGCTCGGCCCGCGCCCGGCGTGAATTCGTCGCCGCTGGCGCCGGCGCCTCGTCCGGTTTGCTCGAAGCGGAACTTCGAAACGTCAGGAAAGACCTCGAAGCGATTGCGTCTGGCAGCCCTCCAGACGTCCGCGTGCCGCCGCTGCCCGAGTTCCGGGCGGTGCGAGCTGGTGGCATGCTTGCCTGGTTGCTGCTCGCGACGATCGCGGGCGCCGCTGGATGGCGCGAATACCGTCAACCGCTCTCGAAGGCCGAGTGGCATGCGGCCTGGGCGCCGCGGCATCTGCCACAAAACGAGAAAGCCACCGCCCCAGTCTTCGTCAGCCGCGATGCGGACGGAGCAGACGTGAAAATTTCCTGGCCGTATAAGTCATCGGATGACGCTACCATCGTGACCGTCGACTCGACGACCCCAGCGACCGGCGCGCAAATCGACTATGCGCGGCAACACGGGCGCGAAATCGTGAAACCGTACCGTCCCGAGACGATCACCTCGCCGATCATCCTGCCGGTTCCCGGGGGAAACGCCGCGACGGTGATGATCTTCGACGGCAAGCGCGGCGACCTTTATAACTCGCAGGTGTACGTCCTGCCGTATCATCCGATTCCACGATCGCTGATCGAGATCGGCGGCCGCCGGGGAATTTATTTGGACCAATAAGGCCGGACCCTGCCTCGAGGTACGCGCCTGGGCGCCGAGCCGAGCCGAGCCGTACCGGAAACGCCGCATCGCGAAGTCTGACGCAAGTTTTTCAGGCCTTCGCCGGTTTCGTGGTTGCTCCCGCCTCGATGGCAACCCCGGCCGTGGGAGCTCCATGCGTAGCTAATTTGGAATAAAGGCCGCGGGCCGAGCGGCCGCGGTTCCTGGCGCTTTGGCGTCCGGGCGAATTAGAAGGTTGGCATCGGACTTCGAAGTCGGCGAAGTTGCTCGTTCGTACTGACGCATGAGCGAACCACTCACACTCGAGCCTGATGATAGCGGCGGCCCGCGCCAATCGTTCTGGTCGCATCTCGATGATTTGCGGAAGGCATTGATTCGGTCGTGCATCGCGATCGGCCTCGCGTTGGTGCTCTGTCTGGCGTTCACGCATTATCTCGTGGCGATGCTGGAGTATCCGCTGCGGCGGATCGACGTCTTCGAGAAACCGCGTCCGACGGTGACGTTCAAGGTGGGGGACGCGGCGTTCGGCCCGTACGCCGTCAATCGCGATCAGTTTACAGGTCTGCCGAGCGGCGACAATCCGCACGTGGTTTTCCAGATCGGCTCCGCCGTCGTCGGGCAGGAGCAGGTGGCCACGTTGAAAGTGCTGCCGCCGGCGGCCAGCGCGGCGGGCGACTCGGGACCGCTGCAGGTGCGGCTGCACAACTTCGGTCCGGCCGAAGGCTTCATGGTCGCCTTTCACGTCGCGCTGTACGGCGCGTTGATCCTCTCGGCGCCCTTTTGGATTTATTTCATGGCCGCCTTCATTCTGCCGGCGCTGCACCGGCGCGAAAAGCAGGCGCTCTTTCCGTGGGCGGGGTGGAGTTTCCTGCTGTTCATCGCCGGCGTCCTTTCGACCTATTTCATCCTGCTGCCGGTGGCATTGCGGGCGTCGGTGGCGTACTCCAACTTGCTGGGATTTGAAGGCCTCGATTGGCGGGCCGAAGACTACATCAGCTTCGTAACGCACTTCATCTTCGGCATGGGCCTCGGCTTTCAGTTTCCGATCGTCGTGCTATTCCTGGTGAAGCTCGGCGTGTTGACGCATCAGCAACTCGCGAAATACCGCCGGCACGTCTGTGTGGTGTCGTTCATCCTCGGCGCGTTGCTGACGACGCCGGAGGTGATTACGCAAATCGCGATGGCGGTGCCGCTGTACCTGTTGTACGAGATCTGCATCTGGATCTCGTGGTATTGGGAGCGCAAGAAGCGCAAGGCCGCGTTGGCGGATGCGGTCGAATAACGGCCGCGGAGCGCGGCTAAGGTCCAGGTAGCAAGTGCCAAGTGCCAAGACCGCCGGCAAGAAGCCCTGCGCTTCCGTTTGTCGTGGGTTAGCCGGGACCCTTGGTACGTGGTTGCTGACCCGCGGTACTTCTTCTCGCAGTTGGCACTTGTTACTTTGCGGAACGCCGTTTTCGTTCTTCCGATCCATGATCGCACCCGAGACCTTCAACCACATCGAGAATATCAAGAAGCGCGCCGGCCATTTGTGGAGGTTTCTTTGACGTCGATCAAAAGACCCGCGAGATAGAGGCCCTCGAGGCCGAGATGGGCGCTCCGACCTTTTGGGACAACACCGAGCGCGCGCAGAAGCACATCGCCAAGCTCAACGGCCTCAAACGCGCCGTGCTGCCCGTCGTGGCGTTTCAGAAGAAGGTCGATGACGTCGGCGTCATGGTGGAGCTCGTCGATGCGGCGTCCGCCGAAGAGCGCGACCTGTACGCGCAGGAGCTGGATACCCAAGTTTCGACGATGGTGCCGGAACTGGAGCAGCTCGAAATCGCCTCCTTCCTCACGGGGCAGTTCGACAAGAACAACGCGATTTTTTCGATCCAGTCCGGCGCCGGCGGCACCGAGTCCAACGATTGGGCGGACATGCTTTTCCGCATGTACAGCCGCTGGGCGGAGCGCCGGGGCTTCGAACTCGAGGTGCAGGACGTGCAGGTCGGCGACCAGGCCGGCATCACGAAGGCGACCGTGCTCCTCAAGGGCGAGAACGCCTACGGTTATGCCAAGGCCGAACGCGGCGTGCATCGGCTCGTGCGCATCAGCCCGTTCGACGCGAACAAGCGACGGCACACGTCCTTTTGCGCCGTGGACGTGATCGCGGAAATTACCGAGGAGATTAACATCGACATTCCGGAGAGCGAGATTCGGGTCGATGTGTACCGCTCCTCCGGCAAAGGCGGCCAGGGCGTGAATACGACCGATTCCGCGGTGCGACTCACGCACATCCCGAGCGGCATCGTCGTGGTCTGCCAAAACGAACGCTCCCAGATCAAAAATCGCGCCAGCGCGCTGAACGTGCTGAAAGCCCGCTTGTATGAGAAAAAGCAGGACGAGCAGCGCGCCGAGATGGACAAATTCTACGGTGAGAAAGGCGAGATCGGGTGGGGGAGCCAGATCCGCAGCTACGTCTTGCAGCCGTATCAAATGGTGAAGGACCTGCGGACCGGCATGAGCACGAGCGACACGCAAGGCGTCCTCGACGGCGATCTCGATCGCTTCGTCAACGCATGGCTCCGCGCCGGCTGCCCACGGCATCGCAACAAGGATATCCAGATGGAGGAGTAAGCTCGCGCGGACGGTCAGGCGACCGCGTGGGCGCGAGCGGGCGGGGGGAACGGATTCGCACCCCACCTTGCACTTCATCCCTTCCTGGTTTCTGAATTCGTTGCATGTCCGGCCTTTCGTACGAGTCCATCCGCGCCGCCTTGGCGGAGCAGCCATTGTTCGAGGACAAGTCGTGGCAACTATCGCCTGACGCGTGGCCGCTTTCCCCGGAGGACGTCGCGCAGCTCGAAGCGATCGGCGTGGCGTGCCTGGAGTTTCACCAGGCGCTCGAGGCGCTTTATCTCCGGTCGGCGGCGGGCAAAAACCTCCTGCGCAACAAGCCGCTCCTGGCTCCGTGGGTCGCCGACTACCTCGATCGCGGCAAACCGGCGGCGCTCGTTGCGCACGCGCGCGATCCGAAAAATCGCGGCGCGTATCCGACCGTGCTGCGGCCGGATTTGCTGCTGACCGACGAGGGCTACGTCATGACCGAGTTGGATTCGGTGCCCGGCGGCATCGGTCTGACGGCGTTCCTCAATCGGCTCTACGGCGGCGGCGCGAACGGGCCGTCCCCGCAGTTTGGCACGAGCGAATCGTTGGCGACACCGGCATCGGGAAGCCAGTCCGCCAGCGCCGGGCCGGCCTCAATCCTGGGCAGCGGCGATGCGATGATTGCGAATTTCTATGCAGCGCTCGCCGGCTTGCGGAGCGATCTGCGGAATCCGTTGATCGCGATCCTCGTGAGCGACGAGGCGGCGACGTATCGGCCGGAGATGCAATGGCTCGCGTTGCAACTGCAATTGCAAGGCAAGCGCGTCTTCTGTTTGCGGCCGGAGGATGTCTTTCCGCTGGAGAACGCGCTCTTTTTCGACATCGAGGGCAATCCGGAAAAGATCGACGTCATTTACCGGTTCTTCGAGCTCTTCGACTTGGAGAACGTGCGCACGCAGCGGTTCTTCTTCGAGGCCTGGGCCGCCGGCGAGGTGCAGATCGCGCCGCCGATGCGGCATTTTCAAGAGGAGAAGGTCGCACTCGCGCTCTTCCATCACCACCTGCTGCAGGATTACTGGGCCGAAGCGCTCAGCGGGCGTTCGCTGAAGCTGCTGCGCACGCTGATTCCTCCGTCGTGGGTGATGGATCCAGCGCCATTGCCACCGGGCGCCGTCCTGGACGGACCGCGCGCCGGCGGGCGGCCGCTGAGCGATTGGCGGGATCTGATCCACGCGTCGCAAAAGGAGCGGGAGTTGATCATCAAGATCAGTGGTTATCACGAGACGGCGTGGGGCGCGCGCAGCGTCGTGCTCGGCAGCGATTGCTCGCGGGAGGAATGGCAGGAAGGCGTCGAGCGCGCGATCGAACTCGCCCCGCGCAATCTCCATGTGCTGCAGGTGTACAAAAAGCCGCGGCGCCTTGAACACGTTTTGTTCGAGACCGGTGAGGCAGGTGAGGCTGCCGTCCCGTCGCCGAAGGCCGGGCGGCTGCGGCTTTGTCCGTATTATTTCGTAGTCGCAGGCAAAACCCGGCTCTCCGGCGCGCTGGCGACTTTTTGTCCGCCCGACAAGAAAATCATTCACGGGATGCAAGACGCTGCCTTGCTTCCCAGTACGGTTTTGGCCTTAAACGGAGGGCGTGGGAACCTCTGAGGGCGGCTACCGAAAATTTCCGGCGTGGAAGCAGCGTCTGCTCATTGCGGCGCTCGCGCTCGCTCTGGTTTCGCCGCCGGCCCGATCGGCTCCGTCGGATATCGACGCGATCCGCGCCCGCGCCGATCGCGGCGATGCCGACGCGCTGAATGCCCTGGGCAACGCCTACGCGAACGGCCAGGGTGTGCCGCAAAGTTTCACCGACGCGATTCGGTACTACCAGTTAGCCGCCGACCGCGGGCTGGCGGCGGCGAATTTCAATCTCGGCATGTTGAACGAGCTGGGCCGCGGCGTCCCGGCGGACCCGACGAAGGCATTCCAGTTTTACCTGCGCGCGGCGGAGCAGGGTTTCGCCCCGGCGCAATTCAACGTCGGCAACATGTACGCCAACGGCGTTGGCGTGAAACAAGACTTTTTCGAAGCGGCGCTCTGGTTCCGGCAGGCCGCCGACCGCGGCATTCCCGAAGCGCAGTATAATCTCGCGCTGGCCTACGAACTCGGCCGCGGCGTGACCAAGGACGAAACGACGGCGCAAAAATGGTATGGTGACGCCGCCAATCAGGGCTACGCCCGCGCTCGCTACAATCTCGCGCTGATGCTCGAGGAAGGGCGGGGCGCGCCGGCGGACGCCGCGGCTGCGGCCAAGCTCTACCGCGCCGCCGCGGCCCAAGGCTTCGCGCCAGCTCAGAACAATCTCGGCATCCTCCTCGCCGAGGGCCGCGGCGTGCCGCAGAATCTGCCGGAAGCGTATGCGTGGTTGTCGCTCGCCGTGGACAACGGCGCGAAACCCACGGGCCGCGATATCGTGGCGCAGCAGCTCTCTCCGCGGCAGGCGGTCGAGGCGAAGAACGCGATCGCCACGATCCGGGCCGACTTGGCCGGTGGCAAAGTGCCGGCACCTTTGGTCGCGACGGCGAGTCCCGCGCCGGCCACGCCAAACGGCGCCGCCGCCCCCGTGGCGACCGCGGCACCGGCAGCGACGGCAGCGACGGTCGACACGAAGGCGATCAATGCGCGCTTGGCGGCGCTGCAGGCCGAGATCCAAAAGCTGCAGGCCGACAATACGCGGCTGAGCGCGACGGCCCGCGACCTTGATCAGCAGAAAAGCGCCTTGCAGCAGCAGCTCGCCGCGGCGATGCATGCGGCGAACTCGGCGCGGACGGACGCGGAGGCGCGCGGGAAAGCGGCGAGTGACCTCGCGGCCGCCCGCAGCGCGCTCGCGGAAGCTCGCGCGAACGCGGAGCGCCTCCAGACGGAGAATGCCCGGTTGCGCGTCGTGACCGATCACCCTGCGCCCGCGGAGTCCAATCTCGCGGCGTTGCGTGGACAGCTCGACAGCGCCCGCAAGGACAATCAGGCGGCGCAGGCGCAGATCGCGCAGCTGAGTTCGGACCTCAAATCGGCCCGCGACGCGGCCAGCGCGGCGACAGCGGCGGAAAATTCGAGCGTGCCGAACACGTCGACGCTGACTCTGCCGCAGCTCGCCGCCCTGGACCCGCGCATCGCCAATCTCGTCGCCGATCGCACGCGACTCGACGATGAGGTCAAGCGCTCGACGATCGAACTCACGACGATGAACCGGCAGTTGCGTGAATTGCGCGACAAGACCGGCGTGTCCGGAGGCGAGGCGCCCGCGGCCGATCCGCAGATCGCGGATTTGATGCGCCAGGTGGACGAACTGCGCGCGAACAATCAACAACTGAGCGAAGTCAACCGGCAGTTGCAATCGAGCTCGGCCGCCGCCGGCGACCTCGTCCGACTGCGCCAGGAAAACGATCGCCTGAAGGAAGCCGCGCGGGTCGCCGCCGGTCTCCAGGACCGCGCCACCCGCGCCGAGCAGGAGCTCGCGGCCGCGACGAAGCAGCGCGACCAATTGGCGGCGGACAAAGCCGCGCTACAGCAGCGGATCAGCGAAAGCTCGGCGAAAGGCACCAACGAGGCCGAGCAGGCGCAGGAAATGCGGCGCGAGTTGGGCGACATGGCCACGGATCTCGGCAACGCGAAACGAAAGGTCGATGCGTTGCAGGCCGATCTTGCCAAAGCTAACCAAGCGCTCGAAGCCGCCAATGCCGAAAGAAAGCGAGCGGCCACGGCGGCGACGGCATCCGCCGGCTCGGCCACCGCCGCACTGAAGGATTCACTCGCACACGCCGAACAGGAAGCGGCGGCGGCCCGGCAAGAACGCGATCGCCTCGCGCAACAGGTCGCCGACCTGCGCAAAGCCGCTGCGGCGCCCAAGGCGGATCCGGCTGCCGCGCAGCGCTTGGCGGACGCGACGAAGCAACTCCAGGACCGGCAAACGTACGCCGCTCAGCTCGAGCAATCGAATGCGAAGCTGAATGAGCAACTCAAGGCGCTGACGGCCGAACGTGATCGGCTCGCGCGCGTCGCGCATGACGCCGGTGCTCGGTCGGACGAGATCAACCAGCTCAAGCAAACCCTGGCGCAGACCCAGCAAGACGCCGCCGCCGCCCGTGCCGAGCGCGACCGCACCGCGCGGCGTTTGACGGATTTGGAAAACGCCGCGGCGGCGGCCCCAAAAGTCGACGCTGCCACCA
>Ga0070679_100001702_pt1 | contig 19818 bp, 14 predicted proteins | sample KBSC63BmetaG_FD_65652 | JGI IMG/M metagenome (GOLD analysis project Ga0070679, IMG submission 65652) | Corn rhizosphere microbial communities from Kellogg Biological Station, Michigan, USA - KBS C6-3B metaG | ecosystem: Host-associated > Plants > Roots > Rhizosphere | place: USA: Michigan... | reverse complement strand
CTCGGACACTACCTAGTGTCGCGCGAGGGCTACGACTTCATCGGCGCGCTCATGGATGCGCAGCTCACCAGCGTTCCCATCGACAGCGTGCTCGCGAAGCGGAACACGCTCACCGTGCCGCAGATGGACGCCGATTTCCGCCGCTGGCTCGTCGACCGCGCCGCGGCGTTGAGCCGCTGACGCTTCCGGACTCAGCGGAGGGGTGAGCGGGAGCGTATCAGGGGTGTGCTTTACGCGAGAATGGCACCGCGGGTATCATCAAAGATTGCCATTGTGTTCTCTCGACACCCTGAGGTTGTGAACCTGTGACCCATCCATCCTTCGTGCGCCACTCGGCACGGGCGGCGTTCGTGCTTGCCTCGTCGGCCGGCGCGCTCGCGGCGCAACAACAGAAGTGCCCGGCAACGACGCCGGGCGTCACGATGCCGCTCACGTATCACGGTCCCGCCACGGTCGCCGACATCACGCCGTGCGACCTGATGACACGGCTCTACATCTACGCCGCCGACTCCATGCGCGGCCGTGAAGCCGGCACGCCGGACGCGATTCGCGCCACGGCGTACATCGAGCGCGAAGTGCGCCGCCTCGGCCTCAAGCCCGCGGGCGACAACGGCACGTACTTCCAGTATCTGCCCGTCACGACGCGCTCGCTTGCGTCCAGGTCGAGCATCACGGCCGCCGGCAAGACGTTCCACGCGAACACCGACTTCGTCGCCGCCGGCGCGGCGGATCACAAGGTAACCGGCGACGTCATCTTCGCCGGCTCGCTCGCTGACACGACCCACGAGCTGAGCGCCGACGAAGTGCGCGGCAAGATCGTGGTGGTGACCGGCGCCGCGGGCCGCGGTGGTTTCGGCGGGCGCGGTCGCGGCGGGTTCGGTAACAATCCGCTCGCGGGCGCCGCGGCGGTCGTCACCGTCGCCGATCACCTGCCAAAGCCGCGCGCGCAGTTCACGCTGAACGACACGCTTCAGAACGAAGGCCGCGAGGCATATGCAGCCGCGCATCCCGACACCGCTGCTGGTCGCGGCGGTCGTGGTGGTCGCGGCGGGTTCGGCGCTGGTGGCGGCGCGGTAAACGTCACTGTCACGCCGACGGTTGCCGCCGCGCTGCTCGGCAAGCCGGTCTCACAGGCCGCGCGCGGCGACAAGGGCGGTTCGGCGACGATCGATCTGGCGTTCCAGACCGTCGCTGCGCCGACGCGCAACGTCCTCGGCATCATCCCGGGCACGGATCCCAAGCTCAAGAATGAGTATGTCGTGATCGGCGCGCACTCGGATCACGTCGGCATCAACGCGGCGAATCCGCCCGCGGAGCACGACTCGCTCAAGGCGTACAACATGGTCGCGCGCGTTGAGGGTGCGGACACGCGTCAGGCCGTGACGCCGACCGCCGAGCAGTGGGCGCGGATCAATCAGCTCAAGGATTCGCTGCGCAAGGTGTATCCGCCGCGTCGGGACTCCATCAGCAACGGCGCCGACGACGACGGCTCGGGCTCTGTTTCGATTCTCGAAATCGCCGAGAAGTTCGCGAAAGGCCCGGTGAAGCCCAAGCGGTCGCTGATCTTCGTCTGGCAGATCGGTGAAGAGAAGGGCCTGTGGGGCTCGCAGTGGTTCACCAACCATCCGACGGTGCCGCGCGATTCGATCGTCGCGGATCTCAACCTCGACATGGTCGGCCGCGGTGCGCCGACGGACGTGACGGGCAAGAACAAGGAAGGGGAGGAGCTCGTCGGCGCCAACAACTATCTGCAGCTCGTCGGCTCGCGTCGTCTCTCGACCGAGCTCGGCGACATCGCGGAACAGGTGAGCGCGAAGGAGCCGGTGCCGTTCAAGTTCGATTATTCGATGGACGCGAACGGCCATCCGCAGAACATCTATTGCCGCTCCGATCACGCGAACTATGCGCGCTATGGCATCCCCGTGATCTTCTTCACGACCGGTGGCCACGCCGACTATCACCAGGTGACGGACGAGCCGGAGTACATCCAGTACGATCACATGGCGCGTGTCGACAAGCTGGTGTACGACATCGCGCTCAAGGTGGCGGACCTCGATCACCGCGTCGTGGTCGACAAGACGAAGCCGGACAGCCCGTTCGCGCGCTGCCAGCAGTGAGCAGATACTAGTCGCCGGACGCTGGACGCCGGGCGAACAGCGGGCGATGGATCGACACGAACGGCACACCGGAATCACCCCGGTGTGCCGTTCGTGCTCGTGTCACCGCCGATGCGTGGTCGTGTCTCGTGCGGCCGCGGCCAGTGGGGAGTTCTTGTAGCGCGTCCACAGCGAGATCACGCGACAGGGAGGCACGGCCGGCGACCGCGAGCCCGGGAAGATCATCGGCGCCGCGAATTCCGAGGGAATCGACGGATGTGTGTAGACCTCGACCAGATCGATCTGGTTCAGGTCGTAGAACGCGGTGGCGGGGATGACGGAGTCCGCCTCGAGTGGAAGCCCGTCGACGTACTGTGTCATCCCCTTGCAGCGCGTTTCCCGGGGCTTCGGCATCGGCGGCACGACAACGCGCGACACCATCTGTCCGATCGAATAGAACCGGTTCGCGTACGCGTCGATCGTGTCGCGCAGAATGAATTGCGCGTGCCGCAGCCCGCTGAACCTCTTCATGCGGTCGTAGAGCTCGCGGAACACCTGTCGTTCGCCGGCCGCCGGCGGCCACGGCTTCGCCGACGCCGTGACCTGAACCGGGTCGAGAACCTGCGCCAGATGCGATAGGCGAAACTCGACGATGAGCGTGTCGCCGAGGCGAAGACTCAGCCCCGACTGTCGGGCTGGCTGATAGCCGAGGCGCCTGCCGCGGAGCGCGTACAGACCAGGGCTGGGTGTGATGATTTGAAAGATGCCCGACGTATCGGTCGTGGCCGTGGCGAGTGGTTTGTCGGCGTCGGACCAGAGCTCGATGTTGCCGCGGGCGATTGGAAGCCCCGTGTCCTCGTCGAGCAGTTTGCCCTGGATCAACTGCTCCGTTGCACGCAGCGTTTTCGGTGGCGCGGCTTCGCGCACGACGATCGGGTCGAGGCGAACGGGCTCGCGTTGCGCCTTCACGTACCGCGGCACGATTGCAAGGATCACGCACAGAAGTCCCCGTCTCAAGGGCTTCATCTGCTCTCCGGCCAGCGGTAGTGACAGTGAACTCTAAAGACAGCACTCAGATCGCATCCGCGTCAACCAGCCGGGTCTGGCCGGCTAGCGCTCGAGTACCGCCTGAAAGTACCACTCGAGATCGAGCTCGAACGGCTCCGTCGCACCGGCTGGCTGCCAGATCATTCGCTCGCTGATGACTTCTATTCGCTGATCCGCGGGCGTCGACCGCTCGATCACGCGCGAGTCGAGATCCACGATCCAGAATTCCGGAGTGCGTTCTTCGCGGAAGAGCGACCGTTTCCGGACGCGATCGGCCCGCGCGGTCGTCGGCGACAGGATCTCCACAGCCAGCAACAGCTCGCGAACGTCTTCGAACCGCTCCGGCCGGCGGCCGGCGGCCGGAGGAACGACGAAGATATCCGGCTGCACGAGCCGCTTGGGCGAGAAGACGACGTCGGCCGGCGTTGCGAGCACGTAGCCGAGCCGGAGCCGTCCAACATATGCATCGAGGGCGATCGAGAGGCGGTGAACAGCGGCTTGATGCTTCCAGGCCGGAGCCGGCGTCACGAACAATTCGCCGTCGATGACCTCGTAGCGATTGCCGTCGTCCGGCAACGCGTGGACGTCGGCCACCGTCCACTCGCGTAACAGCTCAGGCATAGCCATAGGATACTGATTCCCGGCGCAGAGGGGCAAGCGAACCTGCGCCGAGGGTAGTGTGTCTGCGCCGTGGGCCATCATCGATGCGTGCCCGCTCGGAGCGTTCCGCCGCGCCGGCGCGTATATTCGGCATCCCACGCCTGTCTCGCTGGAGAACTCATGCGTCGTTTTGCTCCCACCCGCCTCGCGCTCGCGAGCGCGCTACTTTTCGGTCCCTTCGCCCCACTCGCGCTTTCCGCGCAGAATGCCGGGTCCGCGATCCCGCAGGGGGCTGCCAAACCAGCCGATCCCGGCTCCAAGAAGATCCTCGGCCTCGCCGACATCGGCCGCTGGAACCGCATCGCCAACGCTGGCCTCTCGTCGGACGGCAAGTGGATGACCTGGGTGCAGACGCCCAACGAGGGCGACGGCACGCTCTTCATCAAGCAGCTCGACGGTGACAAGTCGTTCACGGTGCCGGTTGGCTCCGCGCCGGTGTTCTCGGATGATTCGCGCTGGGTCGGGTACTTCGTCGCGCCGGCGACCGGCGGGCGTGGCGGCCGCGGCGCCGGCGGTGGTGGTCGCGGGCGCGGTGGCGTCGCCGGAGCACCGGCAGCGGACAACGGTCCGCGCCGCTTCGAGCTCCTGGATCTGACCACGGGCGAGAAGTATACCGTGCCCGGTGGATTGACGTTCAAGTTCTCGAAAGGCTCGAAGTTCGTGGCCGTGCGGCTGAACAAGGCCGACCAGTCGGCCAAGCATAGCGGCGCCGACTTGATCCTCCGGGAGCTCGCGAGCGGCATCACGCAGAACATCGGCAACGCGAACCTCTACGACTTCGACGACGCGGGACGCATGCTCGCGTACACCGTCGACGCCGCGGATCGCGTCGGGAACGGCGTGTACGTCATCGACCTCGCCACCAGCCAGTCCAAGGTGCTGAGCTCCGCGCAGGCCAACTACGACCAGCTCGCCTGGGGCGACAAGAACGCCTCGCTCGCGGTCCTCAAGGGCGACAAGAAGAAGGAGAACGTTCAGCGCGACAACACGCTCCTCGTGTGGACGAACGTCGCGGCCCAGGCGCCGCGCGCGGTCGAATACGATCCGTCGAAGGACGCGGCGTTCCCCAGGAACATGGTCGTGAGCGAGTTCGCGCCGCTTCGCTGGACGAAGGACGGCTCACGCGTGTACGTGGGCCTCAAAGAGCAGGAGCCCGAGCCCCCGGTCATGACGCCGGCCAGCGAGCCCAAAGCGAATGTCGACGTCTGGCACTGGAAGGACGACGAAGTGCAGTCGGTGCAGATGATCCGTCTGGCTCAGGAACGCCGCGCGACGCTGCCCGCCGTGTTCAACGTCGCGAGCGACAAGCTCGTGCGCGTGTCGGACGAGAACATGCGAACCGTCACGCCGACGGGCGATCCGCGCTGGGCGATCGGCCGCATCGACACGACGTATCGCGGTGCGGTCGAATGGGGCGCGCAGAAGGCCGACTTCTATGCCGTGAACACCGACAACGGCGATCGCACGCTCATCTCGACCGGATTGTCTCGCACCATGGGCAGCTCGCCCGACGGCAAGTGGTTCCTCTATCTGAAAGACAAGAAGGTCTACGCTTACAATACGGAAACTGGAAAGTCGATCGGCATCGGCGAGAACGTCAACTTCGTCGACGCGACGGATGATCATCCATACGAGAAGCCGATCTATGGGGTGGCCGGGTGGTCGAAGGACGGCAAGTCGGTGATCCTCAACCACCGCTACGACCTCTACCTCGTGCCGCTCGACGGCGGCAAGCCGACGAATCTCACTGGCGGCGTCGGCGACGCGCAGCAGATTCGTTTCCGGCTCGTGCGTCTCGATCGCGCGGGCGGTGGTGGTGGACGCGGCGGTCGCGGCGGCGGTGGATTCGGCGCGGGTGCGGGGAATGACGAGGACGAGGGCATCGATCTCTCGAAGCCGCTGCTGCTCTCCGCGTACGGCGACTGGACGAAGAAGTCGGGTTACTACACGCTCGCGCCAGGCGCAAAGCCGGCGCCGCTCATCTACGACGACGAGGACATCGGCCAGGCCGTCAAGGCCGAGCATGCGGACCGCGTCATCTTCACCCGGCAAACGTACAACGAGTCGCCCGACTACTGGCTGACGACTACGTCGTTCGCGCAGCCGACGAAGCTGACCGACGCGAATCCGTTCATCAACGAGTACGCGTGGTCGGCCGGCAAGATGCTGATCGATTTCAAGAACTCGAAAGGCCAGCGGCTTCAGGGCACGCTCTGGCTACCGGCCAATTACCAGCCCGGCAAGAAGTATCCGATGCTCGTGTACTTCTACGAGCTGCTGTCGAACACGCACAACAACTTCGCGATGCCGATCTTCGACGACCGGCCGCACTTCCCGGAATACGCGAGCGACGGCTATCTCGTCTTCGAGCCGGACATCGTGTACGAGACGGGCAAGCCGGGATCATCGGCGCTCGACTGCGTGACGAACGGCGTGAACAAGGTGATCGAGATGGGGTATGCCGACCCGAAGCACATTGGTATCCAGGGACATAGCTGGGGCGGCTATGAGACTTCGTTCATTCTCACGCACAGCCACATGTTCGCCGCGGTGGTCACGGGCGCGCCGCCGACCAACCTCGTGAGCTTCTACGACGAGACCTATCCGGGCACCGGAACGCTCCAGCAGGGCATCGTCGAGGTCGGGCAGGTGCGCATGGGGACGAACCCGTTCGACAATCTCCAGCTCTTCGAGGACCAGTCGGCGCTCTATCACGTGCGCGACATCACGACGCCGTTTCTCATTCTGCACGGCACCGCGGACAACGCGGTCGACTGGCATCAGGGTCTCGAGCTCTACGGCGCCGCGCGTCGCTGGGGCAAGCAGGTGATTCTCCTGTCGTATCCCGGCGAGCCGCACCACCTCGCGAAGAAGGAGAATCAGAAGGACTTCCAGCAGCGCATGAAACAGTTCTTCGATCACTACCTCAAGGATGCGCCGGCGCCGAAGTGGATGACCGACGGCGTGCCGCAGACGAAAAAGGGCGGGCCGATCCAGTAGAACTCTGACATCGAGCATGACGACAGCGGCATACCAGTTCAGGTATGCCGCTGTCGTTTTGTGCATCTAGCCGTCCAGTCGTCCCCGCGGCATCCATAATCTTTCAAGACCTCGATTTCATCGCCTTCACGTGCTCCACCAGCTGATCGAGAGCGATCTCGGTCCCCTGCTGCCAACCCGACGTCTTGTTCTTCTCCATGTCCGCCGCATCCCGATGCAGCGCGGTGAAGACGTAGCGAGTGCCGGTTCCCTCGCTCTGAAGCGTCATGATGGCGGTGATCGGAATGTCGTCGAAGACCGCCGGGCGGTAGCCGGGAAACAACATCGAGGTCCAGACGAGTCGCTCCATCGGGACCACGTCCAGGAAGCAGCCGACGTTGGGAACCTCCCGACCGTCGCCCGTCGCGATGTCGATGCTGAAGACGCCGCCGGGCCGCACGTCCATCTCGGTGCGCGCCACACGCCCCCATTCCCTGGGCATGTACCACTCCTTGACATGCTCCGGTTTCGTCAACGCCTCCCAGACGAGCCGCGTCGGTGCGTCAATGAACCGCTCGAAGACGATGTCGATGTTTGGATCGATCGTGAATTGCTTGCTCATGATTTCGATTCCTTCTCCTTGAGTTCCTTGACGTATTGGTCGAACCGGTCCAGTCGCGCTTCCCACACCCGACGCCGCTCGGCGAGCCAGCTCTCGGCGACCGTGAATCGCTCAGGGACGATCTCATAGGTCCGCACCCGGCCGCGCTTCTTCGACTTCACCAGCCGGCTCTGCTCGAGCACCGACAGATGCTGCACGAACGAGGGGAGCTTCATGTCGAAGGGCGCTGCCAGCTCGCTGACCGTGGCCGGCCCGACCGAGAGACGCTCCAGGACTTTCCGTCGGGTCGAGTTGGACAACGCATAGAAGACATCGTCGGCGACCGCGGGTTGACCCATTGCAGGACCGGTCGAGTGTGGGTGAGTCGGCGTGACGGAGCAGTCTATCGCCGGACAATACTAAGGTCAATACCTAAGTATAATTGGCGGCTGGGGGCGGTACCCGGTCCGATCGTGCCGCTCTCAGGTCGCTCGTCCCGCCTGCGCCACTCCGGTGCCCTTCACATACCGATCGAACCACGCGCGCTCGTTGAGCATTCTGTGAACATTGTTCCACGAGCCCGCGATGCCGTGCGGCTGCCCCGCGTACTGGATCATCTTTGCCGGAACGCCGTTCTTCTTGATCGCGACATAGAGCTGTTCGTTCTCGGAGAATGGCACGCGATGGTCGATCTCGCCGTTGATGAAGAGCGTGGGCGTCCGGATGCGGTTCGCGTAGGTGATCGGCGATTGCCGGATCATCGTCTCGCGCGCCTTCGGATCGGACGGTGGGCCCCAGAACTCCGTCTCTTTCGTGCGCGGGATATCGGAGTTCGCATAATCACTCGTCCAGTTCGCGATGCCGGCGCCAGACGCCGCGGCGGCGAAGCGGTCAGGATACTGCGTGATGAGCCAGTTGGTCATGAAGCCGCCGTACGAATGACCGATGACCGCGACCTTGGCGCGGTCTATTGGGTGTCGAGCTATGACATGGTCAATCCCGGCCATTACGTCCTGACCATCCTTCGTGCCCCACGCGCCCCACGTCGCCCAGAGGAACGGCTCGCCGTAGCCGGTCGAGCTGCGGAAGTTCACCTCGAGCACGAAATAGCCGTTCGCCGCGAAATACTGATTCTTGAAATCGAATCCGTATTCATTCGCGCTGTGCGGGCCGCCGTGATTGCTCACGACGAGCGGATACGATCCGCTCGCGCCGGGCCTGTATCCGTACGGATAGAGGAGCCACCCCTCGATCGGCGTCCCATCCGCGCTCTTGAACGACAACCGCTCGGCGTGGCCGAGCGCGATCTCGTGGACGAATGCGTCGTGGACATGCGACAGTTGGCGTTCGCCGCTGCCGTCGAAGTTGGCGACCCAGATCTCTGACGGCGACTCGAACGTGCCGACCTGATACGCCATGTGCGACAGCGCGTGATCGAAGCTGAAGCCGCTGAGGCGGCGCTGCCCAGTCGTTACCTGTTCGACGGAGCCGCCCGCGGCTGGAACCCGAAAGAGATGCGTCGTGCCGCCGATGCCGCCCTCGAAGTAGACGTAGTTACCGTCATTGCTCCAGAACGCCGCCGACGGCAGATAATCCCAGTTCGCGGTGAGATTCACCTCGCGCCCGCCGTTCGCGGGGAAGAGCACGATGTCGACCGGCCCGCCGTTGTTCATCTTCTTTCGAATCACCGCGTCGGTCGACATTGACCGCGTCGCGAGAATCCATGCGCCGTCAGGTGAGAAGACGGCGCCCGTGTACGAGTACTCGTCGCTCGACGTCAGCTTCTTCACCGTGCCCGATGTCGACACGGTCCAGATGTCGCTGCGCCCGTAGAGCATCTCGTTGCGATAGGTCGAGTCGGCCGTGAAGACGAGCATGGTGCTCGGCGCGTTCCACATCGCGCCCGCCGGCCGCAGCCCGAGATGCGTGAGCTGCTGCTCGGTGCCGCCGGACGGCGTGAGAAAGATCTCCTGCGGTGGGCTCACCTCGGGATCGACGCGATTCGGCAACGGAAACGGCTGGCCGTCGCGCTGAAAATCCATCCAATCGAACTCGACGCCCTTGAAACGCTCCTCGTGTCGTTTCGCAAAGTCTGATTCGTAGACTTTCTCGTGTTTCGGCGGCGGCGTGTCGCGTACCACGGCGACCCACCGTCCGTCAGGGCTCGCGAGCGACGAGCCGCCGCGTCCGCCACGGGCGCCCCCTCGTCCACCGCGGCCGCCGCCGCGCGCAGGGGTCGCCGACGCCGCGCTCTCCGCCACTTCGGCGGGTCTGGACGGATCGACGACGACGGCGCGGCCACCGGTGCTGAAGCGAAGTCGCCCGTCGGAAAGCCATGCCGGTGCTGTCCCGAGCGTGCCGGCGCCGCCCGCCTGTGCCACGGAAGATCCATCGAACGCCGCAACCCAGATCTCGCTCGTGTTGCCATTGGTCGCCTCGACCCGAGTGCTGACCGTGTACGCTACCCACTTCCCGTCCGGAGAGATCTCGGGAGCTCCAACGGTCTTCACGCGATAGTAGTCCTCGATGGCGAGCGGCCGACCTTGTGCCAGCGAGATGCCGGGGACGAAGGCACCGAGCGTGAGTGCCAGGGCGCGAGCGCGGCGAAACAGATGAGGCATGGCGGCTCCGGAATGGGCTCTCCTCATATTGGCGTCTCGTCGTCCGGAGGGCGAGGGGTGCCGTCGTGAGGCGCGGCCGAGCGGCGTCACGGTTGCTCGAGCAACCTCCATCGCGGACGAGACGAGAACTCTCATTGGAATTCATGGAATCTCGCCGCGGCGGCCGCCGGACGAATGGCTGTAACGAGCACTGCCGCGATACCACGCTGGCGGATCACAGTCCGCACCACGTGGCAATACGGAATCAACGATTCGTGCTCATCTGTATGGAGGCACTGTTGCTCGGGCACGTGCTCCAACGACCGCCGGCAGAAAAAGTGCGTGAAGTAAACCAGTGGTCGGCAGGCGCGCCGTTCGCTCTATTCCGCCCTCAACGCCAAATTTGCGTCGACTCTGCTTGCCCGCATCGCGGGTATCAGGCTCGCCGCGACGCCAACCACCATGAGAGTCGCCGCGACGATTCCGTATACGAGCGGATCGCGCGGCGACACGTGAAAGAGCAGCGGCGCGATCGCTCGGCCCGCAGCCAACGCGATGAGCACACCAGTCGCGAGACCGGCGAGCGTCACGCGAATTCCGTGGCCAACGATCAACGCGAGCACGTCGCGCGCACGCGCACCGAGCGCGATGCGAACGCCGATCTCCTGAGTGCGCTGCGCAACCGCGAAGGCGATCACTGCATAGAGGCCGACAGCCGCGAGCGCGAGTGCGAGGACTCCGAACAGTACGAACATCTTCGCGCCCGCCGCCCATGACTGCATCGTCGGATCGACGATGTCGTGGAAAGGCCGTACCGTGAGATAGACCGGCGCAGGCATCAACGGCTGCAGCCGCGCCCGCAGACGCTCGGCATAGTCGTCCGCGCGCCCATGTACGCGTGCGAACAACGCGAGCATCGGCGGCGGACCATTCGACGCGACGTATTGTTCGATCGGGAGATAGTAGATGAGATCCATCCCACCGCCGAGGCTCGCAACGCGTGCTCGAACATTCTCGGCGACGCCAACGACCGTGGTGCACGGCATCGTGTCACTTCCGATCCGGAAACATTTCCCGATGGGATCGTCGCTGTGCCAGAGGGTCGTTGCCATGGCTTCACTCACGACCGCAACGGGACGCGCACCCGCGCGGTCAGCGCTCGTGAGTCCGCGACCGCGTACGATGCGAGTGCCCACAGTCGCGAAGTAGTCCGGTGACGCAGCCTGGATCAGAAAACGTCCGAGTCGATCCGCGGAGTCGACACCCGGCACGAAGATCGGCGCACGTTCCGTCGACCAGAAGGGAACGGAGATCACCGGCGTCGCGCGTTCGACTCCAGGTATCGCGACCGCTCCGGCGACGAGTCGGCTCTCGAGATCGAGCACTTGCCGGGCGGTCGCATGCGGTCCGCGAGAGCTTGCCTCGATGTACGCGATCGGCGTGACATCGTAGCCGAGCGGTACGGCTCGCACCTGGCGCAGGCTGCGGATGAAGAGGCCGGCGCCGACGAGCAGGGTCGTCGATAGCGTCGTCTGAAGCAACAGCAAGGCGACGCGAGCGCGCGAGTGCCGATAGGTGCCTTCGCGCGCACCCGCCTTGAGCGAGTCCGCCAGATCATCGCTTCCCGCGGAAAGTGCGGGCACGACTCCGGCGAGCAATGTTGTCACCACCATGATGGTCAGCGCGAATACCAACGTGCGCATGTCGGTGAGCACCGATGCGTCATCCGTGAATCGTGTCACGGTTCGACGGAGCATGCCGGCAGTGAGCTCCGCCGACATGAGCCCGACGACGGTGCCGAGCGCAGTAAGCAACGATGTCTCGCTGAGCATTTGCTGAATGAGCCGCGCACGCGTTCCACCGAGGGCGCGCCGGACGGCGAGCTCGCGGCGTCGACGCAACGTCCGCGCGAGCAACAGATTCGCGACGTTCGCGCACGCGACGAGCAGCACGATGAGCGCGACGCTGCCGACCAGCATCGCGACTCGTGCCTCCGGTCCCGCGAGCGGCCCACGTGCGAGTTGCACGGGGCCCGCAATGACTTCCGGTCGCGCCGCGTCGACGCTCGTCTGGCCGGGCTCGATCGCGCGCTGCGCATTCCAGCTACGCGTGAGTGCCGCGGAGAGATCGGCGTCGAGCGCGGTGACCGAGATACCGGGCTTTCTACGCACCAGCATCTCGAGTCCGCTCCAGTGGTATGTGCGATAGAAGCTCGAGTCGACAGTCGATGCATGGGCGGTGACAGGAACGAAGACCGACGGATGCCGCTGCTCGCTCACACCCTCGAATCCGGCGGGTGTCACGCCGATGATCGTGTACGATCGTTGCCCCACGAGAATGCGCGCGCCGATCGCGTTCGCGCTCCCACCGAATCGCGCACGCCAGTAGCCGTTGCTGATGATCGCGACGGCGGTACCACTCGGCGGCTGATCTTCGCTGGCGTCGAAGAAGCGGCCAAGCACTGGTGCGACGCGGAAGAAGCTGAAGTAGCTGGCGCTGACGATAGCGACGACCAGCTCGCGCGTGTCGCGTCCGTCGCCGACAGCCATCCCACGATAGGCGAACGATGCGGTCGCGTCGGTGGTGCGGCTCCAGCGTGCAAGGTCGGCGATGCGCGGATACTCGAGCTGCATCTCGATGGCGCGCTTGCCGTTCGGTCCAGACGACGCGACATACACACGGTTGACCGAACCCGGATCGATCATGCCGGCGGGCGCGCGAAACAACGTGCGATCCAGAATGCCGAACATCGCGGTGTTCACGCCGACGCCGAGTGCGAGCGTCGCGATGACGCCTCCGGCGAAGACGGGGTGTGTGCGCAGTCCGCGAACGGCGTATAAGAGATCTTGCATGACATGCTGGAGCAGCGTCACACCGCGCGCGTCGCGCGTCTCCTCGGCGATGCGGTCAACGCCCCCGAACGCGAGTGCGGCGCGGCGCGTCGCCTCCTCGGAGCTCGCGCCGCCGCGACGGTGCTTCTCGGCCTCCCGGGCGAGATGAAACGCCAGCTCGTCGCGCAGCTCGCGATCGATGTCCGCGTGCCGGACGAGCGCGCGGAAGCGGTAGCGCAACTCGCTCCAGATCCGACTCAGCATCGTGCGCCCTCCTTGTTGGTCGAGCTCAGCTCATGTCGAGCACCAGGCGAACGGCCGTCGTCAGCCGCTGCCACTGATCCGCTTCGGCCTCGAGCTGTTTGCGACCAGCGCGTGTGAGCTCGTAGTACTTGGCTCGGCGATTGTTGTCCGACGCGCCCCATTCGGCGCGCACCCATCCGCGCCGTTCCAGGCGATGGAGCGCGGGGTACAGCGATCCTTGCGGGATCTGCAATGCGGCGCGCGACACTTGCTGGATGCGCTCGGAGATCGCCCAGCCGTGCTGCGGCTCGAGCGAGAGCGCCTTGAGGATGAGCAGGTCGAGCGTGCCTTGTGGGAGGTCGAGCTTGTCGTCGGTCATGGCGGTCCCTTGGCCTTCTACAAGAGACTACCGCGTTTCGTGTAGAAGCGCAAGGGGAAGCCTGCGGCGACCCCCGCGCGATGAACGACGGCGAATGATCCCCGAGTGTGATTAGAGTGTGCTGATTGACCCATCGCGGGCCCAAGGGGCGCTATCACTGCGCGGGTGCCGTGGCGCTCGCTCGGCGGAGCAGGCGCCGCTGTCGGCTAGACGTTCGCGGTTGGCGCGAACGTCGGCTTGCGCCGCGCCGGTGCGGCTTGCTCGAATGCATATGCGAGTTTCAACAACGTCGGCTCGCTCCACGCCCGCCCGACGAACGAAAGACCGACGGGCAGCCCGCGCACCTGCCCCATCGGAACCGTCACGTGCGGATACCCCGCGACCGCCGCGGGCGCAGTGAACGATCCGCCGCCGCCCGGGTCGCCATTCACGAGATCGATGAGCCACGCCGGCCCCTGCGTCGGCGCAACGATCGCGTCGAGTCGATGCTTCGTCATGGTTGCATCGATGCCCTGTGCGCCCATCAAGCGCCGATTCTTCGCCAGCTCATCCAGATACTTCTTCTCGGTCAGCGGACCCTTCTTCTGCGCCATGTCCATGATCTCCTGACCGAAGTACTTCAGCTCGCGCGACGCATTCTGCGTGTTGAACGCGATCACGTCCGCGAGCGACTTCACACGAACCGCTTCCGGCGTCTGCGCGAGATACGCATCGAGATCGGTCTTGAACTCGTAGAGCAGCAGATCGAACTCGGAGTCGTCCGTCCGTCCGGCGGTCGCGATGTCGGCGGGATCGACGATGACGGCGCCGCGCGACTTCATCAGGTCGAGCGCATGCTCGAACACCTTGTCGGTGTCCGGCGAATAGCCGGTGTATCGCTTGCGCGCGACGCCGATGCGCGCGCCCTTGAGACCATTCACATCCAGTGACTGCGTGTAGTCCGTGCGCGAATGACCGCCACTCGCCTGCGTCGCCGCATCTCGCGGATCGACACCCGTCAGCGCGCCGAGGAGAATGGCGGCATCGCGGACGGTCCGGGCCATCGGTCCCGCGGTATCCTGACTATGTGCGATCGGAATGATGCCCGCTCGACTCACGAGGCCAACCGTCGGCTTGATGCCCACGAGCGCCGAAGCTGCCGATGGCGACGTCACCGAGCCGTCGGTCTCCGTCCCGATCGCGATCGCGCAGCAATTCGCGGACGTCGCGGCGCCGGAACCCGAGCTCGACCCAGACGGTGTGCGATCGAGGGCGTATGGATTTCGAGTCTGGCCGCCGCGTCCACTCCAGCCGCTCGACGAATGCGTCGAGCGGAAGTTCGCCCACTCGCTGAGATTCGTCTTGCCGAGGATGACGGCGCCTGCCGCGCGCAGACGCGCTGCGACGAAGGAATCGCGCGCCGCGATGTTGTCGGCCAGCGCGAGCGAGCCGGCGGTCGTGTGCATGCGGTCGGCGGTGTCGATGTTGTCCTTGATCAACACCGCGATGCCGTGCAGTGGACCGCGAACTTTGCCACTCTTGCGCTCGTCGTCCAGCCGCGCGGCGATCTGCTGTGCGTCGGGATTCAGATCGATCACCGCATTGATCGCCGGGCCGCTCCGATCGACCGCATTGATTCGCGCCAGATATTGATCGACGAGTGAGCGCGCGGTCTCCCGGCCGGTCCGCATGCGCGACTGCAGCTCGTCGATCGTGAGCTCCTCGAGCGCGAAGGACGGGACCTGCGATGGTGGGGCAGCGGGTTGCGAGCGGTCGACGGCGGTGATGATCGACAGCCGCTTCGACACCGCGCCCACGACCGCGGCGCCAACAAAAGTCCTCCGCGACAGCCTCGAGTCGTCGGTGCGGTGCGGGTCGTTCATGCGATCATGGGTTCATGGCTTCGATGCACTTCTGTCGGGCGTGTCGAGCACGAAGCTGCCGACGTCCTGCTGGTAGACGACGCCGGGTTTCAGCACCACGAAGATGGCGTTCTGCGTTCCGACCTGCGAGAGCGACGTGTCGAAGCAGTCGCGATACGTGATCTCCTGAATGTGTTCGGGTGCGATTTCGGAGAGCACGCTCACCGCGGCATACGTGAACCGGGCTCGAGACGGAACGCCGACGCGTGCCATCGCCGCCGTCATGCCGATGGGCGGAAGCGGCAAGCGAATGTGCTTGCCGTTCACCCAGATCTCCTGTGCACCCGTCGCGCACCCGCCCCGGCTCGTGAGCATGTCCGGACGAAGCCGCTTCACGACGTCCCACCCGTCCTGGAGATACCAGTGGGCATTCTCGATGTCGTCCGCGGTGAGGTAGTAGCTCTTGCGCCGCAGATCCTCGCGGGCAGTGACCTTCACCGCCTCCAGCGTGCTGGTGCGCGGTGCGGCCACGGTGACGGCAACGTCGGTCGTGTCGCGTGGCGAGAGGTCGAAGAATCGGTCGCCGCGAGGGTAGCCGATCTTGCGCATGGTGACTTCGAGGTCGGCGTCCTCTCCGGCATTGGCGGCGATGACCATCACACCTCGGCCGAGCGAGTCGGTGCGCCCGTGAGCGATGACTTCGTTCAACCCTCGCGTCACGGTCAACTCGGCGCCGGGGACGGGGACGCCGGTCGAGTCCTTTGCGGTGACTCGTACGGCGACATGGCCGGCTGTCTGCGCGGACGCAGTGGTGGCGGCCATGATGCTCGCGGCGGCGAGCGCGACCTGCAGGGAGACGCGCATAGTCTCCTCCTTTTTCGTGAAGCGGTGCCCGAAAAGCCTGGCTAGAGTGTATGCAATACCCCGGCTAGCGGCAAACGGTTTCCGGGGGAGGCGGTGATTCAGGTATGGCTTAGCTGGCTGTTGGCGAGTGCTCGCTCGCTGGAGGGCAGTGCTCGCCTGGCGGGTCGCTGGGGCAAGCGGCCGCGTCGCTGCGCCTGCGGGCTGGGCGCCGCGCTTCGCTCAGGATGACAAACAGCGTTGCGCCCTTTGCCAGCACTGCCCGGCAAGCAAAGCGCCCTCACGTCACCAACACCACCTTCCCCGTCGTCTGCCGCCCCGCCAACGCCCGCTGCGCATCCGCCGCGCGCTCGAGCGGAAACTCGGCCCCGATGCGCACGGAGAGCTCACCGGACCGCATCCACTCGAACAGATCGTCGGCTCGCCCCACTAGCTCCTCCCGCGTCGCGACGTAATTATTCAGCGTGGGGCGAGTGATGTACAATGATCCTTTTCTATTCAGAATCTGTGGATCGAACGGCGGGACGGGCCCGCTCGACTGGCCGAACAGCACCAGCATGCCGCGCGGCCGCAGCGAATCGAGCGATTTGTCGAACGTCGTCTTGCCGACCGAGTCATAGACGACGTTCACTCCCTTACCATCGGTGATCTCACGGCTCCGGGCCGCGAAGTCCTGCGTCGTGTAGTCGATCATCTCGTCCGCGCCGGCATCGCGTGCCAGTGCACGTTTCTCGCCGGTCGACGCGGTGCCGATGACGAACGCGCCGCGCTTCTTCGCCATCTGGCAGAGCAGCAGTCCGACTCCACCCGCCGCTGCATGCACGAGACACGTGTCGCCGCTCGAGAGTACGTACGTCGAATGCGACAGATAGTGTGCGGTCAGCCCCTGCAGCCAGACCGCCGCGGCCTCCTTCGTCGCGATGCCGTCGGGAATGCGAACAGCCTTCTCGGCAGGCACGACCGCGCGCTGTGCGTACGCGCCTTTCACGCTCTGCGACACGACCCGGTCGCCCGGCTTGAGATCCGTCACTCCCGATCCGACGGCGCGCACGACACCCGCCGCTTCGGATCCGAGCGTGAACGGGCGCGAGAGAGGATAGAGTCCTTCGCGCTGATAGATCTCGATGAAGTTGACGCCGATCGCTTCGACGTCGATGAGCAGCTCGCCCGCGCCGGGCGTCGGATCGGGAACGTCGTCCAGTTGGAGACGCTCGGGGCCGCCAGTCTCGTGCACACGGATCGCTTTCATCACAGAAGCATGATCGCGCCCGGCGAGCAAAGTCAACGCCCGAAACAGGAATGAATCAGCGCAGCATCGCCTTGGCGATCGTCTGGAGCTGCATGTTGCTCGTTCCCTCGTAGATCGCTCCGATCTTCGCATCGCGGTAGAACTTCTCGGCAGGATAGTCCTTCGTGTATCCGTAGCCGCCGAACAGCTCGAGCGAGACCGACGTCACCCGTTCCGCGACCTGCGACGAGAACAACTTCGCCATCGCGCCTTCCATCGCGATGTCCTTGCCGGCGTCCTTGAGTCGCGCGGCGTTGTAGACCATCAGGCGCGCGGCCTCGAGCTCGGTCCGCGCCTGCGCGAGCTGGAACTGAATCGCCTGGAACTCGCCGAGCTTCTTGCCGAACTGCGTCCGCTCCTTGACGTAATCGGTGGCGGCGGCGAGCGCGCCCGCGGCGACGCCGATCATCTGCGCACCGATGCCGATGCGTCCTTCGTTCAAGGTCTCGATCGCGATCTTGTATCCCTGACCAACGGGGCCCAGCACGTTCTCGGCGGGGACTTCGACGTCGTCGAGGATCAATTCCGTCGTGCTCGACGCACGGATGCCGAGCTTGTCTTCCTTCTTGCCGACGGCGAATCCCTTGAAGCCGCGCTCGACGACGAACGCGGTGATGCCTTTGTAGCCCGCCGACGGATTAGCGTTTGCGAATACGACGTAGATCTGCGCCTCGGCCCCGTTGGTGATCCAGAGCTTGCGGCCGTTCAGAACCCAGCGGTCGCCCTTCTGCTCGGCGCGCGTCTGCATGCCGAACGCATCCGATCCCGAGCTGGGCTCCGAGAGCGCGTACGCGCCCACCTTCTCGCCGGTGAGCTGCGGGAGATACGTCGACTTGATGTAGTCGCTGCCGTGTGTGCGGATCGGATAGTTGACGAGCGTGTTCTGCACGTCCATCAGGATCGCGGCCGCCGGATCGACCTTGCTGATCTCCTCGACGCCGATCGCAACCATCGTGAGCGTGCCCGCTGAACCGCCGAATTCCTCGCCGACCTCGATGCCCATGAGGCCCAGCTCGAAGAATTTCGTGATGAGCGCCGGATCGATCTTTCCATCGCGCTCCATCTGCTTCACGCGCGGGCGAACCTCCTCGTTCGCGAAGCCCGCGACGGCGTCGCGGAACATCGCTTCGTCGTCGGAGAGCGTCGTCAGCGGCGCGTGCATCAACGTGGTCTCGGAAGGCATGTCGTCGACTCGAAGCTGGCGCGGCGCGCCGGTGAGATCCGTTGCAGTGCGTTCGTATTGCGTTCTATCGGGTCTGGGCGAGGCGCTCCGCGGTGCGCGCAGCGCACGCCGCGCCGCACGATGAAACTCGGCCCTGCGGGTCCCAGCACTGACACGCTTCGCGCGCGTCGAGCGAGTGGACGACGTCCACGCCCGCGCGCATGGCGACCAACTCCGCGAGCTTCTCATGGACGCCGAATGCATCCGTCACGCGACAGCTCACGTTGGGAAACGCGCGCGCGGCTTCGTCGACGAGCCGCGGAATGTCGCGCGTGACATGCTTGCCCGGCGACAACATGTACGGGAACGCGATCACTTCCGTCGCTCCGGCGTCGACGCACGCCGCAAGCCCCTGTTGGATGGACGGCTCGGCCAACTCCATGTGGGCGAACCGCACGAGCACCCCGTCGCCCACCATGTGCTGGAGCAGGTTCGCCACGCACGTCAGCATGTGGTTGGCCTCGGCACGAACGGAGCCGTGATCGATCAAGAGGATCGCACGCATGAGACAAAATATAGCGGCGGACTGGCGACCGCCTATTGCTCGAACACTCTCAGGGCCAGTTCCACTTTTCCGAACGGCGCCGAGACCTGAACGCCCTGCACGAGTGGTCGAATGCGCTCGAGCATCTCGCGCGCGATCGCGATGCCTTCCGCCACCGCGTGGTCTTTGGATTTCTCGTTCGCTTTGCGCATGCGCGCGATGATCGTGTCGGGAACCGAGACGCCCGGCACTTCGTTCGCGAGAAACTCCGCATTGCGTGCGGACACGAGCGGCCAGATGCCCGCGATGATCGGAATGTGCGTTGCGCCGATGCGACCGAAGAACCGCTCGATCTGCTCCACGTCGAACACAGGCTGCGTGATCGCGAACTCGGCGCCGGCGTCGACCTTCCACTCGAAGCGGCGCAGCTCGTGATCTGGATCGACGGCGACCGGATTCACGCCGACGCCGATCGCGAACCGCGTGGGTTGGCCGATCGGATTGCCGCCAGGGTCGAGCCCGTGATTCAACGAGCTCACGAGGTTCGTGAGGCCGATCGAATCGACGTCGAAGACCGCGGTCGCATCGGGGTAGGGGCCCATCTTCGGTGGATCGCCGGTGACGACGAGCAGGTTGCGAAGACCGACCGCCGACGCGCCCAGCAAATCGCTCAGCATGCCGAGGAG
>Ga0070679_100001701_pt1 | contig 19818 bp, 18 predicted proteins | sample KBSC63BmetaG_FD_65652 | JGI IMG/M metagenome (GOLD analysis project Ga0070679, IMG submission 65652) | Corn rhizosphere microbial communities from Kellogg Biological Station, Michigan, USA - KBS C6-3B metaG | ecosystem: Host-associated > Plants > Roots > Rhizosphere | place: USA: Michigan... | reverse complement strand
GTCACGAGTTGTCCCAGGTGATAGGCATTGTGATCTGACACAAGAAGCGCTTCGCGCAGATATGTCTGGCCTTCGCCGTGGGGGATTTTTGAAGTCAGGTCGATCTTCGGGTCCCGAACCATCCCCACTACCTCATCCAGGTCACTGAAGAAATGCTCGACACTCTTGTCCCAGGATGCTGGATTAGGCGGCGCCTCGCCTGCGGGCCAGTATCCTTGCGGGAATTCCGGCGATACATGTTTCGACTCGAGGCTGAAATGCAGGATGTCCCATTGGGCAATTCTCATGTGCTCCAGTAGCTGCCAGGGCGTATGCGGCGCGCCGTGAGGCTTGCGCCCGCGTAACTCCTGTGGGAAATCTTCCAGTGCGCTGCGTACATCCATGTGCGCCTCCGCCTTCGTGAGTAGCGCAATCACATGCCGCCTGATTGATTCCATCGCATCCATTGAGGCGCTCCTTGCACCAGCGTCGTCCTGGGAGATTGTAAACCTCGGTAACTTTTCTTTCTTCCTTTTTCCGGCTGGGCGGGGGCGAAGGCGGACATAATGGATCAAGGCCAGCAAGGCTTTTGGGGGAATCATGCGAATCCAGCGGACCGGGCTCGGGATGGTCCTGATCATTGCCTCTATTTTGTGTACCGTCGCTACCGGACAGACATCGAAAGCGCCAGCCGATGCCGCGAATGACACCTCAAGGAAAGTAATTCAAAGAGGCCACGAGTCTTATTACCGCCTGCGTATGCTTGGCCTGGACGAATTCCAGTCAACTGTCCAGCCCAATTGGGAAGACGTCCTCAAAAATCAAGGTGTGACCGATGCTCAGCAAACGGCAGCGGCTTTGAACCTCCTGAATGGCCTGCACTTTAGTATGCTGCTCGACCAGAAAGGCAAAGTCACAGTCAAACATCGTACCGACAACGAGCCACGTAACGAGCAGGTACGTAAAGGTTTTGAAGATATATACAGCGGGATCAATCAGGCGACGTCAGGCTTCTTTGCGACCTGGTCTCTGTTCATGCTGGACTCGCCATTCCCGGCCGTGGAAAGCAACTACAACCTTGAAGATTTGGGTAACCGGTACCGACTCTCCTATAAAGAAGGATCGTCAGACGTGGTCACGATGATGGGCAAGGATCTGGAGATCCGCGAGATTACAGTAGACTCACCGGAGTTCACCAGCATCGTGAGGCCGCAGCTTTCCAAGACCGCAAATGGATTCATGCTGAACGGCTACACGGCTGAGTACACACCCAAAGCGTCTAAGGGCGTGGTTCATCTCGAGGTGAAAATCAATTACGCGCCAGCGGACGGGATGCAGCTCCCCGCGTCTTTGATCGCCGATGGCACGCTCGACGGAGCTCCCACTCATATGGAACTCGCGTTTTCAGAGTACCAGGTGAAAAAGCACTGATATTGGCGAGGATTAATACCTCATTCGGGCGGCTTGCGTAGAACGATAACGCACAGCTGCTATTTCAACTTCTTTCCGATTCCGCTCATGATCCGTTCGAGTTCACACATAAGCTCGTCGTCCATATCTAACCCGGCCGCGCGCATTGCTGTGAAGGGATCGCGCCGAAACCAGCAAGCGTTATCCTCAGAGATCGCCAGCCACTGTTGCAATCGCTGTTCGAATTTGTCGAGCTCAGCCATGAGCCGGTCAGGCCGGCGCTGCGTAACCGCTGCGTTCTTGCGGGGGGCGACGTACATAGGTTATCGAATATAGACAGTACCAGAGCCTTTGTACGACTGGTTTTGTGCCGAGTATCTGAATGGTTACTGACTCAGATCAGGCCTGGATCCTGCGGACATGCTGAAACTGAATGCCTTCCGTGAGAGTCGGTTTGCCTGGTTATCTGTTTGCTGTGTTCGACTTCTGCTCTTCTGCGTAATAGCCGGTTCGGGTTCGTACCTGGAGTTCCTTGTAACCCGGCGCATGTGCCTCAACCCGCACCTGGTGATAAACGCCCTTCGGCCCCGGATTGCTGGGTTTGTAAGTGATGCGGTACTGGTTACGGATGTCGTGTGCGACCTCGCGGCTGATTTCGTCTACTTCGTCAAGGTTCTTTGGGAAGAACGCAACGCCGCCGGTCTGCAAAGACATCCCCTCAAGCGCTCGGCGTATGCGGCGCTGTTTACCCTCATCCAGAATCCCTATGGTGTAGATCGTGGGGCCATTCTCGTTCTGAACGGAACGAATGGCGTCTTCCAGGTTCCGGCGGCTCTCGTTGTCCTCGCCATCGGTCACAACCAACAGTACTTTCTTTTCGCGCTTAGCACCCTTGGCAAGATGATCTGCGGCGGCGATGACAGCGTCATAAAGAGCTGTGCCCCCGCGGGTATCTGAGCGATCCAGCGCTTCTTTCATGAGGGCTACTTTGTTGGTGAAGTCCTGGTCGAGGTATGGCTCGTCATTGAAATTGACAACAAAGACCTCGTCATCAGGATTACTCGCCTGCACCAGATTGACTACGGCTTTTGAGACTGCATTGCGCTTGGTGCGCATGGATCCTGAGTTGTCCACGAGGATGCCGATTGAAACCGGAATATCTTCGGGCCGCACCAACTTAATCTCTTGCGGCTGGCCGTCTTCATAAACTGTAAAGTTTGCCTTACCCAGGTCGGTGACGAGGTGCTTGCGTTGATCAAGCACGCTCGCTGTAAGAGTGACCTCGTCCACCTTCTTTACAAACCTGAATCCACCCTTCTCATCCGTGGTCACCTTGTCCACAGTATCGGTGGTAGCTGGAGCAAGATCTGGAACGGCGGCTTTCCCGGAGCGGACGTTTCCCGCGCTGGTGGTCGTGTCGGACGCATTGCTGGCCGACTTCGGCGGTGTCGCCGGACGAGCCCAGGCCGGGACAGCGGGATCGCTCGGATCAACATCACTAGGCAGGGGCGTGGCCTGAATCTTCTGCTGGACCTGTGGAGCCTGGGACTGAGCTCTGGCGATCAGGCCGACCGACATAGCGGCGGTGATCGCGAGCCCGACAACCACTTTATTGCGAAGGTGCATAATATCCCGTTCTGGAGTAGACATTCAGATGCGGTAGACCCTTCGGGGGCGTCAGCTTGACCTTGATTTTTCGCCAACGTCCATCTCTGGTCCTGTTCGTTGGACGGTAGCCGAGCACATATTGGTTGCGCAGCTCTATTCCAATCTTTGTAGCCACGTCTGCCAGTTCATTGGGGTTGGTCAGGGTAAACATCCGGCCGCCGGTTGTGGTTGCCACGTCGCTCAGAAGGGCAGGACCGGCGATCTCCTCAGGCTGAGTGGCGCCGGCGGTAAAGATCCCTATGGCATAAATCTGAACGTCTGCCTCGCGAACCAGTGATTTGATCTCGTGCTCGGTGTAGCGGCTGTGATTGTCGCCACCATCAGAGATGATCAACAAGGCTTTCTTCGCATTATGGGCATCCTTCATTTTGTTGATTCCCATATAAATTGCGTCAAGAAGAGCGGTGCTTCCCTGGGGGACCGTATACACCAGTTTCCCCTGGACATCTTCCACGGACTTGGTGAAATCTGCACGCAATTGAGGACGATCATTGAACGTGATCATGAAAAATTCATCGGCGGGATTGGCCGTCCGGAAGAACTCGATCACGGCGGCACGGGCCTTTTCGATCTTGTCACTCATGCTGCCGCTCATGTCAAAAATCACGCCCAGCGAAATCGGCGCATCTTCGCTGGAGAAGTGTCGAACCTGCTGCGGCTCATTGCCCTCCATCACCGTGAAGTTCTCTTTGTCCAGACCGGTCACGATGCGGTTCCAGTCATCGGTTACCGTCACATTGACCAGAACCAGATCAACATCCACCTGTAAGGGCTTCCCATGGTTAGGTTTGAGGCCCGGATCGGTGTCCACGCCTTCCGCTTTCACGTCAGTCTTAGGATCTGGAAGTTTGGTCAGATCCGGTGCCTTAGTGGCGGGATCATTCCCTGGCCGGGGCTGAATATGGACGTTCTCGTCCTGTGCGCTACTCAGGCTCACCCAGCTCAGAACGAGTAGGAGCGCCAAGGTGCAGCGAGCAAGCGGCTTTCGGCAAAAAGCTGGCTCTTGGGTCATCACGGGGGAACGGGACTTACCATACCCGCACGTATTTAAGCGGGTCATATTGAACCTCTTGCTTTTCAGCCGATGTTATCACACCCCTGAGTTACTGAACACAGGACGTTTTTGCCACCCTCGGCCATGGCCGCAGCCATTTTAGAATGTTTCGTAAGATGCCCATCCGGTTTCGGCAGGTTATCTCGTCAGCTTGGTAGAATGCTTATTCCGGTTCTGACATGCCAGAAATCATTCCCTTTAAAGCACTTCGGTACGATCCACAGCTGGTAAAACTGGAGGATGTGGTCACCCAGCCCTACGACAAGATCACGCCTGAAATGCAGGCACGCTACTACGAATTGAGCCCGCACAACCTCGTCAGGATCATACTTGGAAAGCCCGGCGAAACTGATAACCGGAACTTCAATGTATATACACGCGCAGGCGAATACCTCCATGATTGGCGCTCCAGCGGAATCCTGAAGCCCGACCCGGAACCCGGGTTTTACTTCTATGCCCAGACTTTTACCGTGCCCGGTACACGAGACCTGGCTGAACGCCGGGGGCTGATCGCACTCGGGCGCATTCATGACTACGCGGATGGAGTGGTTTTCCGGCATGAACAGACTCTCTCCAAACCGCGGGAAGATCGGCTGAACCTCTTGCGAGCTACCAAAGCACACTTCGGCCAAATCTTCATGCTTTATAGCGATCCCGCCGGCCAGGTAGAAAAATCAATGACAAAGCGCAGCGAAGATGATCCTGATCTTTCCCTGCTCGACGAATACGAAGTCCTGCACCGCGTGTGGCGGGTGACCGCTCCATCTCTTATTGCAGATATTCAGGCACAACTTCGCGACAAACAGCTGTTGATTGCCGATGGACATCATCGTTATGAAACGGCGCTCGCATACCGAAATGAACGTCGCGCCGAAAGCCAACGAGTCGATCCGCAGGCGGCCTATGAGTTCGTGATGATGACGCTTATCCCAACGGAGAGCCGCGGACTGGTAATCCTGCCGACCCATCGCATTGTCCATGGGCTGCCATCGTTCGATCGCGAACATATGCTCGAAGGCGCCAGGCGCTTCTTTGACATTGATCGAATTGACTTGCGCAGCGAAAGCCGAAGTGCGACCACACTGCTGGGTGAGGCCGGCGAGTCCGGAACCGCGTTCGTTGCCGTCACACGACAGGGACCTTATCTTCTCAAGGCAAAGAAGCGGGAGATAGAGGAGGCTCTTTCAGGTGTGTCCGAACGGCAGCGCGAGCTCGACGTCATCCAGCTCCACAAGCTGGTGCTGGAACGGATTCTGGGAATATCTGAGGAAGCCATACGCAATCAGGAACATGTGAAATACGAGCGTGACGCATTTGAAGCTATTTCGTGGGTACGCCAGGGCGCAAACGTAGCATTCCTGATGAACCCGGTGAAAATCGAGCAGGTAAGCGATCTCGCTTTCGCAGGCCAGGTGCTTCCCCAAAAGTCAACCGATTTCTACCCAAAGCTCTTGAGCGGCATCACAATCTATGCGCTGGAGTAAACACCTCGGCGCACTGGCCGCCACCGCACTGCTCTGTTGCGTTAGCGATTCCGCTCGCTCACAAGCAGCACAGACGCCATCGCCAGCAAAAGCTTCTGCTTCACCGGCTGCGACAACAAATCGAGGACTATCTCCATCCTCTAAAGCTATTCCCGAGATATCAGCCCGAAAACAGGAGTACTTTGTCATGATTGACCCCGGCCATGGAGGCTCCGATAAGGGTTCCGTGCTTGGGTCAGGTGTTACGGAAAAGCAGGTGACGCTCGCATTTGCGCGTGAGCTGCGCAAGGAGCTTGCGGAGCGTGGCATCGCATGCCGGCTCATACGGGACTCCGACGTGCCGGTTAGCCTGGACAAACGTGCCGAGATTGCTAACGAGCAACGGCCGTTCCTTTACGTGAGCATTCACGCCGCTGCAGGCCCAAGCAGTATTCGAGTGTACTCGCCTTACCTATCAAAGCCATCTTCGCCCCCAGGATTGTTCGTGAATTGGAACTCTGCGCAGTTCCCTGTCCTCGAACGCAGCACAGCAGTTGCCCGGAGCGTTTCACGTGAGCTGCAACGCAAGAACATCCGTGTCGTGGGACTCTCTGCGGCATTGCGTCCCTTGATTCACATCACTGCGCCGGCGATCGCAATCGAATTGGCTGTACCCTCACACTCTGCGGCTACTCTCCTCACAGAGAAATTCGATAACCCGATTGCCACGGCCGTGGCAATCGCAATCAATCAGGGGCATGCTACGGGAGGTCAGCCGTGATCCCGCGCAGCGTACAGATTACCCTCGCTTTCCTCCTGGCAACCGTGCTTTTGCTGGGAACGTATATCCTGCATGTTCGCCATTCAGAGGAAGCCAAGACACAGGCTGAAACGGCTGAAACGATCACTTCACCACAGGCACAGGGGCGGTGGGAGAAGATTCGCATCCTCGTGGCTTATGACGACGACCAGACGCTACGCTGGCGTGACGCTGATGCTTTCCTGCCCACCGAACGTGCTCCCCGAGCGAAGGCGATTTTGCGGGTAGTCTTGAGCCAATACGTCCAGTCTCCTTCGCCGCACCCACTCGCCTCAACGGCTGATATTCGCGAGGTGTATTTGTTAGGACAAGATACACTTCTGGTCGACACAAGTGCGGCATTCGCAGACGCTCACCCGTCCGGCGTGTTATTGGAGCAAATGACAATCACTTCGCTCATTGAAACGCTGACAGCGAATCTGCAAGGTGTGAACAGGGTCAAATTCCTGGTGGAAGGCAGAGAACGAGAAACCCTGAGCGGCCATGCGGACCTGATGACATATTACTCGGCTTCTGAAGTCCACAAATTCGCTCGGGAGCTGGAATAAGTGGCAGTAGTCATCGGCGTGTTCGATTCTGGCTTCGGCGGGCTTACGGTTCTGCGTGAACTGCGCACGGTGCTGCCCTCAGCCGACTATCTCTACTTCGGAGACACAGCCCATCTGCCTTATGGCGCCAAATCGGTGCGCACCGTTGCCAAGTACGCCCTTGCCAGCGCTCAATACCTGGAGGCTCTCCAGATCGATCTTTTGGTCATCGCCTGCAATACTGCCACGGCGCTTGCTTTTGATGAGATCAAAAGCTCAGTGAAGGTTCCGGTGGTCGGCGTTGTGGAACCAGGGGCTCAGAAGGCATCAGAGATCTCTAAAAACCGCAAAGCAGCAGTTGTGGCCACAGAAGCAACGGTCGCAAGCCATGCGTACCTGCGCGCTTTACAGCAGCTTGGTGTTGACGCGACCGAAAAGGCGTGTCCCTTATTCGTACCGCTGATCGAGGAAGGATGGGTCCAGCACCCCGTGACAGAGCAGGTGGCGCACATCTATATCGACCAGATCTTTCGCGACCGCGCCACCGAAGCTGACGTCCTTCTGCTCGGGTGCACCCACTATCCGCTGATCCGGCCTCTGCTGCGACGAGTGGTGCCCCAGCATGTCACGATCGTGGATTCTGCGGAGGCAACTGCCGCCAAGGTTGTTGACGTTCTCCCGCTTCAACCGGCGTCTGGTTTCGGCAGCTTGCGCTGTTTTGCCACCGATTCCACGGAAAAGTTCAGTAGGATTGGAGAGAAGTTTCTGGGCCATCCCATCAGCAGCATCGAATTGGTGGACATTGAAAAGTAAAGAAAAGATCTTTCGCTCCGACAATCGCGCTCCGGACCAGATGCGCCCGGTCAACATCGTCCCCGATTTCATCCGCACAGCAGAGGGTTCCGCTCTCATTGAGATCGGCAACACGCGCGTGATCTGTACCGCCTCGGTGGAGGAAAGCGTGCCCGCCTTCATGAAGGGTCAGGGGCGCGGCTGGATCACCGCGGAATACAGCATGCTGCCCCGGTCCACCCTGACCCGCACAGCGCGTGAGGCAAGCCGGGGACGGCAAAGCGGACGCACTCACGAGATCCAGCGGCTGATTGGCCGCGCTTTGCGTGCCGCGGTCGATTTGAGTCATCTCGGGGAACGGACAATTACCCTTGATTGCGATGTTATCCAGGCCGATGGCGGCACTCGGACGGCATCGATTACAGGGGCTTTCGTCGCGATGGGGCTCGCCATGGAGAAGCTGGTTGAGGCCGGCACTCTCTCTGCCGCTCCAATTCGCGACTTCGTGGCCGCCGTCAGCGTAGGCATGTTTGAAGGCGAAGTACTCCTGGATTTGTGTTACGAAGAAGATTCGCAAGCGGAAGTCGACCTGAATTTCGTGATGACGGCAGGCCGCAAGATCGTGGAAGTGCAGGCCACAGCCGAACGCCATCCGTTTGATGAAAATCATCTGAAGAAGATGATGGATTACGCCGCCAGCGGGATCGAATTTCTGATCGCAAAACAGAGGACCGTCTTACAAAGGCTTCCCCTGCGGCAGTAGGCTAGAGCTCTTCGATGAAATCCTCGTCATCGAAAATATAGGGCGCCGTGCGTAGCAATCTGAACCGGACCCTGTTGTCGCACTGATCGCAAGGTGGAAAAAGGTCACCTCGATGCATCACTACTTCATGCGATTCACGGTGCGCGCGATCGTGGATCACTTCGTAAATGCCCGTCTCCGGCGCCGGCGCTCCGGGCAGGAACATGATGGCATGCTTGCCCGTGAAACGGCCTCGTCCACCGTGACCTCGTCCTGAACGCGGGCCATTGGCACGATGCTTCGGTTCCGGAAACCCTTTTGCGATTCCTTGCGAGGTGGCTCTCATGCTCCCCGGCGAATTCTATACTGCGGGTTTTCGCCTGCGCAAGCACGATCCAAAGAACCTTCTTTAGTACAATTTAGGGTCATAGACAGGGCGTGGGGAAGCATCCAAATTGAGCGGGTGCTTTCGTGCTCAATGCTCAGCACAGTTCCCAGTCGCCCTTCGCGGGCTTTTAATTTCAGGAGGAATAACCGTGAAGCTTACTCCCGGAAAACTTGCCGGCATGAAGAACGTATCGAACAGCCGCGGAGTGATTGCTGCCGCTGCCATGGACCAGCGCGGCTCCCTGCAGAAGGCCCTGGCCAAGGAAAAAGGTGGAGAAATCACTGACGCGATGATGGAAGAGTTCAAGTCGATCGTCACTGAAGTTCTCACTCCGCATGCCAGCGCCATCCTCCTTGATCCGGAATGGGGACTTCCGGCGGCGCGTCGTCGTGCAAAGAATGCAGGTCTGCTGCTGGCATACGAAAAAACCGGGTACGACAAAACCGGCCCGGGCCGTCTGCCCGATCTGCTCGATAACTGGTCCGTTCGCCGAATTAAGGAGGCAGGCGCGGACTGCGTGAAGGTCCTGCTTTATTACACGCCCGCGGATGGGCACGCCATCAACGATAGGAAGCATGCGTGGGTGGAGCGCATAGGCGATGAATGTCGCGCTAACGATATCCCGTTCTTCCTCGAGTTCGTGGCGTACGAAGAAGGAGTCGATGAGAAGGGCCCCGAATTCGCGAAGAAGAAGCCGGAAATGGTCATCGGCTCCATGTCTGAATTCACCAAGGACAACTACGGTGTGGATGTCATGAAGGTCGAAGTACCCATCAACATGAAGTACGTTGAAGGGTCTAAATCGTTCGCCGGACAGAAGGCTTATTCCCGCCAGGAGGCGATGGAGTTTTTCCGAAAAGCCGCTGCCGTAGCCACCAGGCCTTTTATCTATCTCTCTGCAGGCGTCAGCAACGCCGAGTTCAATGAATCACTGGCTCTCGCGGCCGAATCAGGAGTCAAGTTCAATGGCGTGCTCTGCGGCCGCGCCACCTGGAAAGAGGGCATTCCGGTCTATGCCAAACAAGGCCCCGACGCGTTCCGGAAGTGGCTTGAAACCGAAGGGGTGAAGAACATCAATAACGTGAATGACAGCCTGAAAGCCGCAACCTCGTGGTTCTCGCTGTACGATGTTCACGAGCCTGCGATGGCGGGCGATTAAGAAAAACTTAGGTTGAATCAAGCGGGGCGCTCTGCCCCGCTTTTGTCGCTTTAGTGGAACGATTCAATTCGGCCGCCCCTCCTGCAACTCTGTCCGAGAAAATTGCCTTTGTGATCTCCTTCCCTTGACCTTCTAGGGATGTGTATGTCAATGTGGTATCGGCACTGGAGGGGCCATGCCAAAGCAGAAACCTGACATTCCGCAAGGTACGCTCGACTTACTCGTCCTCAAGGCGCTTTCCCTGGGCCCGATGCATGGTTACGGCATTGGACAGCGCATCCAGCAGCTTGCCGAAAACATGCTCACGATCGAAGAAGGCACTCTGTATCCGGCGCTTTATCGGATTGAAAACCGCGGCTGGATTGAAAGCGAATGGGGGGCTTCTGAGAACAACCGGCGCGCCCGTTTTTATAGCTTAACGAAAGCCGGTCGCAAACAGCTTTCGCTGGAAGAATCACAGTGGCAGCACCTCTCCTTCGCCATCGCCAAAGTGCTGCGCGCAACCTAGGGAGGATTCAGCATGCTCAGGCCAAAATTCTGGATCCGCAGAATCGTATCCTTGCTGCGTCCTGGCCGTGTGCGCCAGGAGATTGCCGAAGAGCTGCAGTTCCACATCGATCAGCAAACGCGCGAGAAGATGGCCGCGGGAGTATCGCCCGAAGAAGCACGACGACAAGCGCGCTTAAGTTTCGGCGGAATAACGCAAATTGAAGAACAGGGATTCGATGCACGCGGTGGCGGGTGGTTCGAGGCACTTTACCATGATCTGCGTTATGGAATACGTGTCCTGGGACGGAGTCCCGCGTTCGCCATCACGGCAATTCTTACACTCGCTCTTGGGATAGGCGTCAACAGCGCACTATTTGCCATCATCAAGAACGTTCTGATTCGTCCGCTTCCCTTTTCACAGCCGGACCGGTTGGTTATGGTGCGCGAGCAGTCCGGACCGAGTTCGTCTGACGCCGGCAGTCGCTTGTCAGGCCCTGATTTCAACGACATTCACGATCAAAGCCATACGCTTCAAAGCGTCACAGCCGCGCTCCCGAATTTTACCTATACGCTGACCGGTGAAGGCGACCCACGCAACGTGAAATGCACCGCCATTACCTATGACTTCTTCCCGACGCTCGGCATCCGGCCGTTCCTGGGGCGGCTCTACACACCTGCTGAGTATCACGTGGATGGCGGTGAGGTCGTGATCTCGTATCGGTTCTGGAAGGAGCAACTCGGCGGCGATCCAAATGTGATCGGAAGAATTCTCAAACTTCAGGGCGACAACATGCCAGTCATTGGCGTTATGCCTGACCTGCCGGATCTATATCCCGAAACAGACGTGTGGGCCAAGAACATTCCTGAGCTTGAATTCATGCACTGGCGGCAAAACAAGTTTTTGTCAGTGATCGCCCGATTGCAGCCAGGTGTTACCCGACAGCAAACCGAAAAAGAGCTCACCGCCATCCTTCGCCGCGCACCTGGCCAGCCATCGGATCTGCGAGTCAGTGCCGTGCCCTTGAAAGACGAACTCGTCGGCAACGTAAAGACTCCTCTCAAGATCGTAATGGGCGCTGTTCTGCTGGTTTTACTGATAACGTCAGTCAATCTGCTGTGCCTCCTGCTTGCCCGGGCGAGCGATCGATCTACAGAGGTCGCCATGAGGTTAAGCCTTGGCGCGAGTACCGCCCGCATTACGCGACAGTTTGTCACGGAGAACCTGATCCTGCTTACGACCGGCACGACATTGGGTCTTGGCTTCGCTGCCCTCCTCCTCACGACGGTACGGGATTCCAATCTCGGCAATCTGCCTCGATCGGCAGGGCTCCGGATCGACAGCTCGGTGCTGCTTCTGGCCTTGGCGGTCACCCTCGTACTGAGCCTTTTGCTCGCACTCGGACCGGCACGGCTTTATCGTCGACTGAACCTCAACTCGGTGATCAAGACTGGCAAAGGCGCCACCGCTCGTCCGCGAGCGTTCCGCGTTCTGGTCATCGCAGAAATGAGTTGTGCGATCGTGCTGCTGGTGGGAGCAGGTCTGCTCTTAAGGAGCCTTTGGCTTGTTGAGCATGTGAATCCCGGGTTCGAACCAGAGCATATTCTGACTACGTACTTGCGAACCGGCTATTACTCTGCGGAAGGGGCACAATTCTTTGACGAACTGCTGCGCCGTCTGAAACAGGCGCCCGGGATTCAGAATACTTCCGTCGCAGATTGCCTTCCGGGCTCCCGCGCCTCAACGGCACGGCTGCAGTTCGACGATCGCCCAAATGATCCAGTGCACCCAGCGTTCGTTGACGGATGCTGGGCCAGTGCGGACATCTTCACCACCCTGGGTGCCACTTTGGAGCAAGGACGTTACTTCACACCGCATGACAATGCACGGTCGGCGCCGGTTGTGATCGTCAGCGATTCTCTCGCTCGGGAATACTGGCCGGGAGAGAACCCCATCGGAAAAAGAATCGCTATTTCGTATACGGGACCCGGCCGCCGCAGCACTGGAAATCCGCGTTTCCGCACGGTAGTAGGAGTGATCGAAGACCTCAAACTGCGAGTTCTCGACGCGGCTCCCAATCCAGCTTTGTACATGCCCTTCCTGCAGGACGAAACGAACCATGTGTTCGCCGGCGTTAACCTCTTTGTGCGTACCACGCGCGAGCCGGTTTGGTCGGCAGACACCGTGCGGCGCGAAATTCGTGCTTTCAAGCCAGACCAGACGATTAATCGCATCGTGGACATGAATAGCGTTCTTGTGGCCGGCCTTGCGCCACGCCGATTCAGTGCAGGGTTGCTCGGCTCTTTTGCCGGGTTGGCGCTCTTGCTTTCTGCCGTAGGCATTTACGGCACCCTGGCGTTCTCTGTTGCGCAGAGAAGGCGCGAAATGGGCATACGAATGGCCCTTGGCGCTTCGCGCCCGAAATTGCTGAACATGATCGTTGGTGAGGGGCTGACGCTGGCAATCGCTGGGGCCGGGATCGGGATCATACTTTCGCTTTTGTCAATGAGGATCATCCAGAGCCTGTTGTTTCACATCAGCCCCTTCGACCCACTGGCATTCGCAGGAAGCGCACTCTTGTTGATGGTAGTTGCTGCGAGCGCCTGTTTCTTACCAGCACGGAGGGCAGCGAGTACCGAGCCGGTGGAAGTACTACGCGCAGAATAAGCGGACTTCGTCGCAAACGGTGCGAAGACTCCGATATGATGACTGCGGGAGAATCAGAATGGTCATTCCCGCTTACGCAGGAGCGCTCAACGCCGAGCGCCGGAGAGATGTTGCGCTCATCACCGGGGCCTCAACCGGAATCGGCTTGGATTTCGCGAGACTGATGGCGCCCGATTTTGATCTCGTCATCACCGCCCGAAATCAGTCCAGGCTTGACCAGATCGCAAACGAGCTCCAGTCAGCTCATGGCGGCAGGGTGCATGCCATTGCCGCGGATCTTGCCCGCCCTGAAGCTCCCGAACAGCTCGCGGCTGAGATCAGCCACAGAGGCCTTTCAGTTGACGTGTTAATCAACAATGCAGGATTCGGTGCGTACGGCCTTTTTCAAGAAATCGCCGCGAAAACGGAACTCGAGATGATTCAGGTCAACATCTCAGCTCTTACCCATCTCACGGGTCTATTCGTAGCGGGAATGGTCGACCGCAAGCGCGGACGCATCATGAATGTGGCTTCCACGGCAGGCTTCCAGCCCGGCCCGCTGATGGCCGTCTACTATGCAACCAAAGCCTATGTAATTTCTTTTTCCGAGGCTCTTGCGAATGAATTGAAGCCGAGTGGCATTACCGTGACCTGTCTCTGTCCCGGTGCTACGGCCACTGAATTCGCTGCGCGCGCCGATATGGAGAAATCACGATTGTTTAAATGGAACAAGATGCGCTCGGAAGATGTTGCGCGAACCGGCCTCAAAGGTATGTTGAAGGGCCAGACACTCGTCATTCCCGGCTTGAAGAACTGGGTGATGGCTGAATCTGTCCGCTTTGGCCCGCGCAAGCTGGTCACCGCAATTGCGCGCAGCGTTCAGGAGCGAGTTGAATGATAGCGCGCAAGACAGCAGTTGTTGCTGAGCCCCGTCAGTCAAAAACCACCTTGAGCTGCAGTGGTTGTCTGTGCCCGCCCGCGCTGCAGGAATGCCAGCGTTCTTAGGTTGAACTCTTCTACTTGTTCGTAAATAGGAGCGTGCGACGATCCTTCAAAGATCGCAACTTCAGAACCGCCGATGGCCGACTTCATTGGCTCGGCGAAGCGTGTAGAAGTAGCCATATCATGGCGTCCGAAAGTGATGAGGGTGGACGCCTTGATTTTCGGCAGTTGCGCGAGAGCGTCATGTGCAATCACCGCGTTCGACTGCTCCAGAAATGCCGAGACCGGCTGGACGGGGCGGCTGTGAACGAACTCTGACAACGTATGAATGTACTCCGGCTTCGTCGCGTAGAGTTCTGGAGTGAAACACCAGGGGAAAAGTCCCTTGACAATCAGATCCGCCACATTCCCCAGCGACTTCGCCATCACCTGCCAGCCTTCCACAACAGCTTTGATATAAGCGTCCGTTTTCGGCCAGGTGCTGTGGAGGGAAAGCGATTTCACTCTCTCGGGATATTTCGCTGCCAACCACATCCCCGTTGCACCGCCCAGTGAGAGGCCGGCGACGTGAGCGCTCTGCACGCCAATAGCCTGCATAAATCCGGCGACGTCGTCGGCGAAAAGTTCGGTCGAATACGGGCCCGCGGGCTTGTCCGATTCACCGGCCCCGCGCAAGTCCATGGCGATACAGGAGAAGTGCTTGGCATACTCCGCCACCTGAAACGCATAACAGGCACAATCGGCAGCCAGATATGGAATCAGAACCAGAGGTTCTCCGCTTCCCTGCTGCTCATAATTGATGGTGATGGTGTTAGCTTTGATTTTAGGCATGCCAGTCCTCCGTGCGACAACGGACGATTGCAGCTCGGAGGCGATCTGAGCTGCTTGCCTTGACGTTATGCACAGTACGCCCACGCTGCGTGAACGTCAACTTCCTTAAAAAGATAAGGGCGCTCGCAGCGCCCTTATTTATGACCAGTTTCGCTATTTTGCTTATGGAGCTTCAATCAGCTCCATCTTGCCGTCTTTTTTCCGATGCAGCACCTTAACTCGGCCTTCAGGGTCTCGAAAGACAAATACCTCGCGGTTGCGGAATTCCGCTTCTTTTACGGCTTCCTCAAGGGTCAATGGACGATGCGCCACCGAATCACTACTGCGGACTATGTGTGCCTCGGTAAACCTCACCGAATTCGGGAAGGAGTGCACCTTTACCGGCACCGCGGTCTTCAAGTCTCCGCCGATCGCTATGGAAAGCGAAACTTCCTCCGGGATCACCGGAACGGGCTTCTTCCTCGCCTTCTGCTTTTTGCTCTTCCACCGGGTCTTGTATTTGATTGCCTGGCGCTCTGCTTTGTCGAGTGCCGTCCCAACGGCAGAAGGCATGTCATTGGCCTGCGCGAGGGCAACGATGGGCGGATGATTGCGAACAGCGATCGTGATTTCCGCGATGTGACGATGCTTCTCCGCGGACAGCACTACGTGCGTCTCAAAGCTGCTGCCTAAAATTTTCTTGAGTTTCTGGAGGCCCGCTTCGACTTGCTTGCGGGTTGCGGGAGTGACTTCAAACTGCCGGCCAGTGTATTCCACATTCATTGACTCCCTCCTGGGTGCATCGATTTGGAGTCGTCTGATTGGTGCCCGGAACATTACGGCATCAAGTACAGGCGGCTTTTGCTGCTGATTCTGAAGCGCCGGCTCATGCACAGCTGCGCTTCCTGTGGATCAGTTCTTCACCCTCCTTTGATGTGTACTGGGAATTTTCATGTCTTCGCGGTATTTCGCAACAGTGCGGCGCGTGACCTGAATGCCCTGAGATTGCAGGATCTTCGTGATCTGCTCGTCTGTGAGCGGTCTGGCCGGATCCTCTTCTTCGATCAGCTTTTTCACGCGGCGCTTGAGGATGAGCAGCGATGTGCCTCCGCCTTCCGGTCCCTGCACGCTTTCCGAGAAGAAGTAGCGCAATTCAAACACGCCCTGCGCGGTGTGGGCATACTTGCTGGCAACGGCGCGACTGACGGTGGAGGGATGGACTCCGATCTCCTCCGCCACTTCCTTGATCATCATGGGCTTCAGGAAATCTATGCCATGATCAAGAAACTCGCCTTGGCGGCCGATGATCGCATGGCAAACCTTCAAAATGGTCTGTCGGCGTTGCTCAATATTTTTAATGAGTTGGACAGCAGACTTATAGCGCTCCTTCACGTAGGACTTCACGTCTTTCTCGACACCCTGGTTCTGGTGCAGCAACCGCCGGTATGTAGGACTGACACGCAATTGCGGCAGATCCTCATCATTCATCAAGACAAGATACTCATCTCCGTGTTTCACGAAAGCCACATCCGGCTCGATTAGCTTGGCTTCCGTTTTGTTATAGCGGAGACCGGGCTTGGGGTCGAGCGTTCGAATGAATTCGTGTGCTTGAATCACAGCTTCCATCGATCGCCCGATGGCACGGGCAATCTCCTTGTATTGTTTGTTCTGCAGCAAATGGAGCTGGCCGGCAACAATGTTCAGGGCATCTTCAACCACCTGATCATTTTCCGGGTCGTCTGAACCTTCCATCTCTCGGGTGTTGCGGAGGTATTCAAGTTGTGCCAGCAGGCAGCCGCGCAGATCGCGCGCTGCCACTCCGACTGGGTCGAAATGGCTCACGATCCGGATGGCTTCGCGCAAATCCTCGCGCGTGAACTGCAGCACCGGAGCCATTCGCTGCTTCTGCTCAGCCATTGCAGCTTCCGGAGAGGGTTCATGAGAAACCACCAACTCGAGATGACCGGGGTCACCGCTCACGGAACTGCTTTCCTTCTCTTCCGGCGGTTCTGGCGAAGCCGCTGTAGCTTCGTCGTGCACAGCATGCGCTATTCCGAGTAACTCATCTTCTGATGCCGTGAGGTACCCTTCCTCGTTCAGGTTTCCGATAACCAACTCTGCGCCGGCGCGAACCTGCTTGCTCAGGTTCACGGAGCCAAGCTGCCACATCAAGTGATCCGTCAGGGTGCTGGGTTTTGAGAGAAAATTCTCAAACGACGGCCGCTCGATCTCTTCGAGATCGGCCGAGCTGCGATAACCCGGATCAAGGTAGTCGCGGAAGAAAGAGCCGAAATCGATTTCCTCGAAGGGGTCTTTCTTGTCAGCCTCGGCCGGCGCTTCAGCCGCTGTGTCCTTGCGCTCGTGCTCCTGGGCATCTTCGCGATTACGAGCCTCTTCGCGTCCTGCAACCTCGTCCAGCAGTGGAACCGATGAGTCCAACTCCTCCAGAACCGGGTTCTCCACCATCTCCGTATTGATCATCTCCCGGAGTTCCAGCTTGTTCAGCGCCAGCACGCTCACCATCTGCACCAGTCCCGGCGTGAGGATCTGCTTCTGGGAAACTCTGAGATTCAGTTTGTTCTGGAGTAAAACCATTCTTTCCTTTGATAAACTTCAGCGATTCTTGCACCCGTACGAGGGCAGCAAAAGAGTACGCTCGTAATTGGCCCCAAGACCTTAACCGTATTAAACAATCGATGCATGCAACCGATTTTGTTTTGTCTCACGTCAACGGCAACTTTCACCAGCTACACGAACGAGAAGCTCTCACCCAGGTACACTCGCTTCACCTCAGGGTCGTTGCCCAGTTGCTCAGGCGTTCCAGTTCTGAAAATGCGACCTTCATTGATGATATAGGCGCGGTCCGTCACAGAGAGAGTTTCGCGCACGTTGTGATCAGTAATCAGTACGCCGATTCCGCTTCCCTTTAGATCAAAAATTATCTTCTGCAGATCGAGCACTGCAATCGGGTCGATGCCCGAGAAAGGCTCGTCGAGCAGGATAAACTTCGGGGCAATGCACAGCGCACGGGCAATTTCAACGCGACGGCGCTCGCCGCCGGAGAGTGCATAGCCCATGTTGTTGCGGATATGCCCCAAGCCAAGCTCGTCAATCAGTTGATCACGCTTATTACGCCGGTCCTGCCATGACATGCGCTGCACTTCCAGCACGGCCATGATGTTCTCTTCCACCGTGAGTTTGCGAAAGACCGACGGCTCCTGTGGAAGGTAGCTGATTCCGTATTCCCGCGCCCGCAGGTACATGGGAACGTCAGTTATGTCCTGGCCGTCAACGAGTATGCGACCGCTATCGGGCGGCACCAGTCCGACGGTCATGTAGAAAGACGTCGTTTTCCCGGCCCCATTGGGACCAAGTAAGCCCACTACCTCAGCCTGATTGATATGGAGGCTGACGCCGTTGACCACCCGTCGTCCACGGTACGATTTTGCGATGTCCTCCGTGGCAAGGGTTTGCATTTACTTCGCTTCCGCGGTCCTTGATGGCGTCAAAATATGTGGAGTTTCTCCGCTTCCTACCAGCACCCTACCATCGTGGGTATAGAAAGTCAACGAATCGCCCGAAATCTGACCGTGTTCGGCATCAAAAATGCTAGGCTGTTGCCCCGGCGCTCCGGTCAGCACAAATTTCTCCTCAGAAGCGTAGTAAGTTAACTGCTTCCCAAGAGCCTTTCTGTCACCCTGTTTAATCTGGATATCCCCTTTGGCAACAATACGATCCAGCTGGTTGCCAGAGGAATTTGTCCCGCCGGCGCCGCGATTTGCCAGGAGCACATTCACGGTGTCTGCATCCATGGTGAAGTCATCCCCACGAAGGATCACATTCCCCTTGAAAACGGCCTTCCGCTCCGAATCAACGTAATTCAGTTGATTGGACGTCACATTTACCGGAAAAATCTTGCCGTTTCTCTGAGGCATCACGAACACTGAAGTCACCCGGCCCGTCTGGTTCGCCTGAGCCTGCAAGCTGCGTCGCGTCTTGTCGAATGTAAGGGTCGGAGCTTCGACGATGTTGGCGCCTTGCCAGAGTCTTGCCTGGGAGTATTGCGCCACTCCGGTTCCCCTATTCGCGGTGGCCGAGTTCCCCGTCACATGGATGGGTTCCCCGCCTGCGAGCATCGCACCGCCCGGCTGCGGTTTGAGATCATTGTAAGTTGTCTTCACGTTTCCATCGGCCCTGGCGGCTCCAGTCCTGCGGTTCAATTCCACGCGGTCCGCAGTAACTGACATTCCCGAGTCGGTCAGCCGTGGAGAACCGGTGAGAAGAAATGTCTCGTCAGCCGGATTGTAGTGCGCATGCTCCGCCGTCGCAGTTTGCTGGGCCTGCTGGTAACGGAAATCGCCATTCAGATCCGCTGACGCAATCTCGCCTCTGCTGTTGAACTGTGCCGTTAACTCCTGGCCGCGAGCTGTTCGGTCCGGCTGGCCTGCTGTTGAGCTTACGATCCGCGCGTCCGGGCTGCCATAAACCGAGCTGAGACGGTTCTGGGCGCTGAACTTGGCGTTCAGCTGAGCGGCGCTGATGGTAGTGATTGATTTCTGTGGCGCTGATTGAGCCAGGACTATCTGCGCTGGACCGTCAGAAGTTACGGCGTGGTCTAAACGCTTTCCCCCGACGAGGAAAAGATCGAGTGTAGATGCTTTCAAAGACTGCGTCTTTGCCGGCGGCCCCTGGTTCAGCTCAACCCCACCTGAGAGACGAGCCTTGCTGATCTGCCCCTTGGACGCGAAACTCAGGTCTACACGCTCAGCTTTGCCTTGAGAAGGAGAATCGCCACGGGATTCAAAATTTACGCCGCCGCTAAGTGTGGCACTCTTGGGTTGGTTCGCACCTGCCATGAAAACTTCTCCAGATGGCGCAGAGATCTCAACTGGCTTGCTGCCTTCTTCTACAGCACGTACGTTTCCGGAACC
>Ga0070679_100001700_pt1 | contig 19821 bp, 22 predicted proteins | sample KBSC63BmetaG_FD_65652 | JGI IMG/M metagenome (GOLD analysis project Ga0070679, IMG submission 65652) | Corn rhizosphere microbial communities from Kellogg Biological Station, Michigan, USA - KBS C6-3B metaG | ecosystem: Host-associated > Plants > Roots > Rhizosphere | place: USA: Michigan... | reverse complement strand
GAGGATGACGACATCGGGGCGCTGTGACGCGACCGCGGCGAGGCCACTGCTGCCGTCGCCGGCGACCGTCACGTCGTAGTCCCGCGCGGTCAGGTTGACGCGCAACGCGCGGCACAATGCCGGCTCGTCGTCGATGACCACGACTCTTGTCATGACCGCACCACCGTGTCCGGCGGCACGGCGTGCCCGGCGACGGGCAGGCTGACCGTCATCGTGAGGCCGCCGCCCGGGGTCTCGCTTGCGATGACCGATCCGCCGACAGCCTCGACGAACCCGCGGGCGACCGCGAGACCGAGCCCGACGCCGGTGGTGGGGTCCTGGTCCCCCAAGCGCTGGAACGGCGCGAAGATGCGGTCGCGGTCGCCGGCCGCGACGCCCGGGCCGTGGTCGATCACGACGATCTGCACCTGATCGTCGTCGGCGGTCGCCGTGAAGCCGGGTGGCCGGCCGGGCGGCGACCAGCGCAGCGCGTTGTCGAGCAGGTTCGCGAGCGCCCGCTCCAGCAGGCCGCCGTCGGTGCGCACCAGCGGCAGGTCCTCGGGGATGTCGAGCCGGACGCGTTCTGCGCCGGCGATCCCGCGCAGTGCCAACGGTGCGACCTCGTCGACGGACACGGCGGCGACGTAGGGCGACAACGCACCGGACTGTAGGCGGCTCATGTCGAGCAGGTTGGCGATCAGCGACTCCAGCCGCGCCGTCGACTCGGCGATCGTCTCGAGGAACGCCGCCTGGTCGGCGGCCGACCAGGTCACGTCGGTCTGGTGCAGGCTGGTGATGCTCGCCTTGATCGAGGCGAGTGGCGTTCGCAGGTCGTGGCTCACCGCCGCGAGCAGTGCCGTTCGCATGACGTTGCCGGCCGCGAGCGACTCGGCCTGCGCCGCCTGGGTGCGCAGCCGGCTGCGTTCCAGCGATGCCGCGCAGAGGCCGGCGCCGGCTTCCAGCACCCGGCGGTGGCTCTGGCCGACCCGGCCGTAGGCGACGAGGCAGAGGTCGTCGCCGACCGGCATCCGCACCTCGGGGCCGTCGTGCTGCTGACCGGCCGAGGCAAGGGTGGTCCAGCCGTCGCCGACGCGTTCGGTCAGCACCAGCGTGAGCCCGGTCGTGCTGTGCAGCAGGTCGAGCACACGTTCAGGGGTGTCCTCCTGCAGCACCGTGCGCGCGAGCTCGAGCAGGGCTTGTGCCTCCGCGTTGCTCCGCGCCGCGAGCTTGCCCTGACGTGCAGCGGCGTGGACGACGCTCGACACGGAGACCGCCACCACCACGAACATCAGCAGCGCGAGCAGGTTGTCGGGCTGGGCGATCGTGAAGGTGTGCAGCGGCTCGGTGAAGTACCAGTTGAGCAGCAACGCAGCAGCGACCGCAGCCACGATCGCCGGCCAGAAGCCGCCGATGACGGCGACCGCGACAACGACGACGAGATAGCAGAGCAGCTCGTCGGCAAGAGACAGGTGAGCGCGGCCGGCGGCGAGAACAATGGTCAATGCCGGCAACGCAGCGGCGCCGACCAGCAGAGCGACCAGCCGGCGGCGGACGTCCACGGCCGTCCCCATGACCGCAAGCCGTCGCACGCCCTCCAGTGTGCGCCCGCCCGTGCCCGCGCGTCGCCTGCTCGCCATCCCCGCGGCGGCGCCGATCACGGCGGCCGCCGTCACGGCGATGGCCGCGTGTGCCGACTCGGCGCCGGACGGCCGCAGCTCGCCGTACGGCGCCTGCGCGAACGCGGACGCGCACATCCATCCGAGCAACACGATGAGCGGGGCGGCTGACGGCTCCGAGGCGAACACCGCAAGACCGCAGACGACGGCCATCACCACCATTCCGGCCAGGGCCGACGGGTGCAACGTCGCGGCCGTGGCACCGAGCACGAGCAGGACGGTGAGGAGGACGGGCAGCGCCACCGCGGTGGGCAGTCGGAGACGGCGCGTCGACGTACGCACGTTGTCAGTCCAGCGCCCGCGCGCGCCCGACCGAAGCGCCCTGACGAAGCCTTGACGGATCGACGGGAGATCTTGACGTCGCCTTGACGCGCGGGCCGCCGTCGCCGACCTACTGTCGCCGGATGTGAGTCCGGTGGATGCGGTGAAGCGGGTGTTCGTCGGACGGCCGCTGAAGAGCCAGCAGCTGCACGAGACGTTGCTGCCCAAATGGCTCGCGCTTCCGGTCTTCTGCTCCGACCCCATCTCCTCGGTCGCCTACGCGACCGAGGAGATCGTGCTCGTCCTGGCACTCGGCGGGGCGGCGTACCTCAGCCTGACGAAGTACATCGCCGCCGCGGTGGCGGTGCTGCTCGTCATCGTCGTCGTGTCCTACCGGCAGACCTGCCACGCCTACCCGAACGGCGGGGGCGCGTTCGCGGTCAGCATGGACAACTTCGGGCCGTCAGCTGCGCTGGTGGCGGCGAGCGCACTGCTCGTCGACTACGTCATGACAGTCGCCGTGTCCGTGGTCTCGGGCGTCGTCGCGATCACGAGCGCGGCTCCGTCGTTGAGCCGGCACATGGTGCTGCTGTCTGCCGGCGCCGTGCTCCTGTTGGTGGTCGCCAACCTGCGCGGGGTCAAGGAGTCCGGCCGGGCGTTCGCGATCCCGACCTATGCGTTCATCACGTTGACCTTCCTCATGTTCGGGGTCGCGATGGTCAAAGCGGCGAACGGCACGCTGCCGGACGCCGCCACCGCAGGTCAGCACCTGCACCGCACCGTGGCTGTCGGCGGTGTGGCGACGCTGTTCCTGGTCCTGCGAGCGTTCGCCTCCGGCTGCACGGCGCTCACCGGTGTGGAGGCGATCAGCAACGGCGTCCCGTCGTTTCGGCGGCCCAAGCCTCGCAACGCGGCGATGACGCTCGCGATGATGGGCGCGCTTGCGGTCTCGATGTTCATCGGCGTCACTGTGTTGACGCTCCACCTGCACGCGCAGGCTCAGCCGGACGGCAACCCGTCGGTCATCTCGCAGGTCGCTGCCGCGTCGTTCGGCTCGAGCACGGTGCTGTTCTACGCCTACCAGGCCGCGACGGCGGGCATCCTGATCCTGGCCGCCAACACCGCTTTCAACGGCTTCCCGGTGCTCGCGTCGATCCTCGCACAGTCGCGTTACCTGCCCCGGCAGCTGCACAACCGTGGCGACAAGCTTGTTTTCAGCAACGGGATCGTGCTCCTCGGCGGGTTCGCGGTCGCGCTGATCCTCGGCTTCGACGCCAACATCGACAAGCTGATCCAGCTCTACATCATCGGTGTCTTCACATCGTTCACGCTGAGCCAGGCCGGCATGGTGCGGCACTGGAACCGCGTGCTCGCGACGGCACCCGCCGAGAAGATCCGCCGCATCCGCGTCTCCCGCGCCATCAACTTCGTCGGGGCGTGCGCGACGGCACTGGTGCTGCTGATCGTCGTCTACACGAAGGTGCAGCACGGCGCTTGGCTCGCCGTACTCGCGATGGGGCTGATGTTCCTGCTCATGCGCGGAATCAACCGGCACTACCGCACGGTCACCACCGAGCTCACCGTGCCGGTCGACACGAGTCAGGTGCTTCCGGCCCGCAACCATGCGATCGTCCTCGTCTCCCAGGTGCACCTGCCGACGATGCGAGCGCTCGCCTATGCGCGAGCAACCCGCCCGAGCACACTCGTCGCGGTCACGGTGCAGACCGACGCGGAGGACACGGAACGGCTGCGGCAGAGCTGGGAGCAGCACGACATCGACGTGCCGCTGGTGGTCCTCGACTCGCCCTACCGCGAGATCAGCCGCCCGCTGCTCGACTATCTGCGCGCACTGCGACGCAAGTCACCGCGCGACGTGGTCACGGTCTTCATCCCGGAGTACGTCGTCGGCCGGTGGTGGGAGCAGCTGCTGCACAACCAGAGCGCCCTGCGGCTGAAGGCCAGGTTGCTGTTCGAGCCGGGTGTGATGGTCACCAGCGTGCCGTGGCAGCTGCAGTCAGCGGGCGGGACGAGACTCGAGCAGCGGAACCAGCAGCTCCTCATCCGTGAGGGAGCCGTGCTGGCCGGGCATCGCGGACAGCCGCGGGAGCTTGCGCCGCTCGACGACACCTCCGTCGCCGAGCGATAACGCGACGACGTCACCGATCCGCCGGGCGGCATCGGGGTCGATCTCGGGGCCGAACAGGCCCATCTCGATCGCTTCGCTCCGGCTCAGGACGACCCACTCGTCGTCGAGGAGCTCGGTCCATCTCGCGCGCACGTCGTCAGCCGCGCCTGCCTCGGTGTGCACGTAGCGCGCCCGCGGCTCGCCGGCGAGCGCGACGACGCCCTCCTGCAGGGCGGGTGTCGCGTCGTAGTCGACCTTCGACTCGTCCGGCACGAGCACCATCCCGTGGTCGGCCGTGACGAGCAGCGACGTGTCGTCGGGCAGCCGCGCGGCGAGCTGCTCGGCGATGCGGTCGACGATCGACAGCTGCGCGCGCCAGGCGTCGGTGTCGGGGCCGCGCATGTGGCCGACGAGGTCCAGCGCACTGACGTAGACGTAGACGAGGGCGCGGTTGCCGCGAGTCGCCGCGTCGGCGGCACGAGCGACGGCGTCGCCCTCCGCGAGGGTGCCGTGCCAGCGGCCGCCGCGCAGCACCGCCCGGGTCAGACCGGTCCCGGAGAAGTTGTCGAAGGTGCAGATCGACGTCGCGATGCCGGCGTCGTCGGCTCGCTCCCAGACCGTCGGGCGCGGCTGCACCACCTCGGGCACGAGGCGGTCGCGCAGGTCGTCGCCGGGGCCGACCGACCGCCACGCGAGCCAGTTGACGACGGCCCCGACGTCTCCGTCGTACGACGAGTAGCCGGTGAGGCCGTGCTGCCCGGACGGGAGGCCGGTGCCGAGCGAGGACAGGCTCGTCACCGTCGTCGCCGGGAAGCCGGCGGTCATCGACCGCGACGTCAGTGACGTGAGGAACGGGGCCGCGTCGGCGTGGCGCTGCAGCTGGCACCAGCCGAGACCGTCGACGAGGAACAGGCACGCCCGCGCGGTGTCGGCGAGGCCGAGCGTGTTGGTCTCGCCGGGCACGCCGAGCGCCGCGAGCAGCGACGGACCGACGTCGGCGAGCGCGCCGTCGCCGTAGTCGGGAATCCGCATGCCCATCCTCAGTGACACTGCGTCATTCCACCCGGCTCATTCCGGCAGTCGCAACCGCAGGCGCCGAAACCCCTTGCCCTTGTTCTCGATCTTCACGACCTCGATGCGCTGGATCTGTTTCGTCGAGGCGACGTGAGTGCCACCGTCGGCTTCGACATCGAGTCCGACGATGTCGATGATCCGGACCTGCTCAAGTCGGGTGGGCAGCATGTCGCGCGCGCCGAACTTCACCTGATCGATGGCGAAGGCTTCCTCGGCCGGCAGCTCGCGCACCTCGATGCGACGGTCGGCGTCGATCTCCGCGTTGCACGCCGCCTCGACCGCCTCCTTGAACCCCGCCGGGACCTCCGCCAGGTCGAAGTCCATCCGGCCCTCGAGCGGCTTCATGTCGGCGCTGGTGACGGGGAGCCGGTAGTCGCGGTAGATCACGCCGTTGAGCAGGTGCAGCGCCGAGTGGGTGCGCATCAACGCCGTGCGCCGGGCGTCGTCGAGCGCGCCGCGGACCGAGGTGCCGGGCGGCGGCACCGGGTCGCCTTCGACCGGAATGAGGTAGACGTCGTCATCGGTCTTCCGGGCCCCGGCGATGCGCGTCTGCACCCCGCCCCAGATGAGGACGCCCTCGTCCGGCGGCTGGCCGCCACCGCCGGGGAAGAACGCCGACCGGTCCAGGACGATGCCGTCTCCAGCGGAGGCGAGGACGGTCGCGTCCCACTCGCGCACGGTCGCATCTGAGAGCTCGAGCCGGAGGGTTCCCACGATCTGCGAGAGTACGGGCTACGACTGGGCGCCGGCTGCGCCCGGTGTCGGCGACGACTGGAGACGACGGATGCCACTGGTGGTGTTGCGCGGGGGTTCGCGGGACGGCGAGAGCACCGTGCTCGACGAGCACGTCGAGCGGCTGCTGGCGGCGTCGGAGGCGCCCGGCCTGATCGATGTCTACGAAGCGACCGACGAGGCGGCACACCTCGCGGGCAACGACGAAGCGGCGATCGTCTACGCCTTCGTCGGGCAGGAGCCGCTCACCGAGCACGAGGGCACGCCGCTGCACATGCCGCACACCCCGGGCTACCGGTAGCCCGTTACTTGTAAGCGCGAACGGCGGGCCGGACGTCGAGCAGGTAGACGAGCGCGGCGATGATCGCGATGAAGGTGAACAACCGGATATATGCCGCGAGCGCAGCGACGACGAGGAGGGCCAACCAGAAGTTCTTCGTCTGCTTCTCCGCGGCGGGAAACGCCTGCTGCGGCCGGATCGCTGCGTCGACCAGCGCCCACACAGTCAGCGCGAGTGTCGCGAGGTAGATGAGGAGGAAGACACCTGCGATCGGCGCGAGCACCCATCCACACTAGGTCGACACAGCCACCTTAGGGCGCAAGATCGGCAGCCGGGGAGAATGCGCGCATGCTCGCGGTGACCGTCGACGGCGTACGGCTGTTCTTGCACGTGCTCGCCGCGACGGTCTGGGTCGGCGGCCAGCTCACTCTCGGCGCGCTGGTGCCGGCGCTGCGGGGGGCGGGCGCGGACGTGCCGCGGATAGCCGCGCGTGCGTTCGGCCGCGTCGCGTGGAGCGCCTTCGCGGTGCTCGTCGTGACGGGCATTTGGAACATTGCGGCGGCACCGCACAGCGACACCAAGGAGAACGGCTACCAGGCGACGCTCGGGATCAAGCTCGGGTTCGTCGTGCTGTCCGGCCTCGCTGCCTGGTGGCACCAGCGGGCGAGGTCACGTCTGGCCCTGGCCGCCGGCGGCGCGCTCGCGGCCTTGTTCTCGGTGGCCGCGCTGTTCCTCGGCATCGTGTTGGTCGAGCACTGAGTCTGCCGACCCTAAGGTTCCGGCACGCCGTGCTGGCGGGCCCAGTCACGCGCCATCGCGATGCGCTCGGCCGGTGCGGGGTGGGAGAAGAAGAGCGCGTAGAGCACCCGGGACGGCTTGAGGTCGTCGAGTCCGGCGATCGCCAGCTTCTTCTGCGCTTCGACGTACGTCGTCGGGTCGCGGGTCAGCTGCAGGGAGTGAGCGTCGGCTCGCGCCTCGATGTGGCGTGAGACGAGGTTGGTGAGCGGGCTCACGGCGAACGCGACCACGGCGTACAACGCGAGCATCAGAGGGACCAGTCGCGGCCGGCCGGCCCGGGCGCCGAGCAGCAGGAACAGGCCGACCAGCGCCGCCGCGACCGCGAGCGCGCCTTCCAGGGTGCCGTGGAGCACGTCGTCGTACTTCGCGTGCCCGAGCTCGTGCGCGGTGAGGACGCGGATCTGCGCGGGTGTGTCCTGGGCGATCAAGGTGTCGTAGAGGACGAGCCGGCGGCTGGCGCCGAAGCCGGAGACGTAGGCGTTCTCGGTCGTGGTCCGCTTGCTCGCGTCGGCGACGAGGATGTCGTGCAGCGGCTGACGGTCCTGCCGGGCGAGGTCGAGCAGCGAGGTGCGCAGCTCGCCCGGGGGCAGCGAGTGGAAGTGGTTGAACACCGGCTCCACGGCGTAGGGGTAGACGAACGACCCGCCGATCACCAACGCCGCGCCGACTCCGGCGGCTGCCACCCACCAGGTGCGTGGCAGCCATCGCGCCAACGCGACGATGGCGAGGACGGCGATCAGCGTCGACACCAGCCCGACGAGATAGCCGCGGGCGACGTCGGACGCCCAGCCGCCCCAGCCCTGCAGCGTGAGCCCGTAGTGCCGCTGGATGGCGTGTGCGCGCGCACCGATCGGGACCGTGACGAGCGTCGTGAGCAGCGTGACGGTCAAGACCGCGATCACCACCTGCACGACCCAGTGCCGCCGCCGGAACAGGTCGACGAACCGCGCACCCAGCGGCGTGAAGCCCAGCACGATCGGCACCAGTAGCCCGAGCACGAGGGCGGTCAGCCCCCACGGCCTGATCTGGTCGTGGTAGGACGTCTCCCGCGCGATCTGGGCCGCCGTGAAGTCGCGGGCGGCATCAGGATGCGCCGCGCCGCCGGGCACCGACCCCGGAAGCGGGCTCCACGGCGTCGTCAGGGCGACAGTGAGCGAAAAACCGAGGAATAGCAATAAAAATGTCACCCACGCGGCGATGCGCGAAAGCGACGTCCGACCGGGGGCCACCGACGTAATGTGTCAGACGTGCTCACCCGCCGCACCCTGCTCGGTGCTGGAATCGCTGCAGTCGGCGCGGCAGTGGCGGCGTGCAGCGGGAAGGCGGCGGAGCCGCGCGCAGCGGTGACGCCCGCGCGCACCCCGAAGCCGTCACCCTCCGCGACGCCGACGAATGCGGCTCCGCCCCCGGATCCCGCGTCGGTGCATGCGAACGAGATCGGCGTGATCCCGGTGCTCATGCATCACCGGCTGGTGCCGAAGATCGACAGCGAGTTCGACATGACGCCGGAGTGGTTCGCCGCCGAGCTGGAGCGGTTGCACCGGGAGCGCTACTACCCCGTCACGATGCTGCAGGTCGCGACGCGCGATCTCGGCCACGTGCCCGCCGGCCGGTCACCGGTGGTGCTGACGTTCGACGACTCGACGCGCGGCCAGCTGCACTACAGCGCCAAGGGTGAGATCGCGCCGGACTCCGCCGTCGGGATGCTGCTCGACTTCGGCAAGCGCAACCCGGACTTCCCGGCGGTGGCGTCGTTCTACCTCAACAGAGACCCGTTCGCCCTCGGCGATCCGCACCGCGTCGTCGGTGACCTGCTCGCGCACGGGTTCGAGGTCGGCAACCACACGTACGACCACGTGCCGCTGCAGCTGTCGCCGGCGAAGGTGCAGCAGCAGCTCGGCGAGCTCGCGGCGATGGTGTCGGCGGCGGCTCCCGGCGCTGCCGCCCGGACGGTCGCGCTGCCGCTCGGCGTCGAGCCGTCGCATCCCGCCCTCGTGCGTCGCGGCTCCTGGCACGGCACGGCATACCAGAACGAGGCGGTGCTACTCGTCGGTGCCAACCCCGCGCACTCGCCCTACCACCGCGACTGGCTGCCCGACGCCGTGCCGCGGATCAGGTCGGCGTCGTTCCACGGTGGGCGCGGTGAGTTCGAGGCGAAGTGGTGGCTCGACCAGATCAAGCGCGGCACCGTGACGCGCTACGTCTCCGCCGGCAACCCCGGAAAGGTCACGGTTCCGAAGGCGTACGCCGCTCACGTGGCGCCGGCGTACCGCTCTCAGCTCGTGACCTACTGACGCCTTCCTTCTTGCGCTTCGGCAGCCGATCCTTCACTCGGTCGAGCAGCCGGCGCGCCCACAGGAACTCCGTAGCGAGCAGCGCGAGGCCGGCGGCGACCACGAGGAGACCGGGGCCGGGAAGCACGAGCATCGCGGCACCCGCGACGAGCAGCAGCCCACCGCCGGCGCTGACGAGCAGCCGCCGCGGCGGAACCAGCGAGAGCAGGACGCCGGCACCGAGAGTGACGACAACCGCGACGAGGATCACCCACTCAGGCGGCTGCCACCAAGGCTCGACGATCAGGACCAGTCCGATCAGTGCGAGCAGCACGCCGAGCGCGCGTGCCAGCACGTCGAGACGAGCCATCGCGGCGGCGAGCAGGTCGTAGAGCGGGCGCAGGCCGAGCACCGCGAAGACGTTCGCGGCCACGATCGGAAACGAGGCGTGGGTGACGGCGAACGCCGCGGGCACCGAGTCGATGGCGAAGATGAGGTCGGTGACGGCAAGCGCGGCGAGCGCGGCGACTGCGGTGTTCACCCGGCGGCGCCGCAGCCACTGCACGGCGCGCGGTGGTGCGCCGGAGTCGTCGTGCTTGCGCACCATTCGTACGCCGGTCACGAGCAGCACGACACCGAAGACGATGAGCACGGAGTGGACGGCGGAGATCACGGCGAGCCCGCCCGCGACGAACGCCAGGCGCAGCACCAACGCCGCGAGGATGCCGCCGGCGAGAACGTATTGGCGGCGAGCCTCGGGCACGGCGAACGCGGCCAGGACCACCGCGAACACCGCCACGTTGTCCAGCGACAACGACTTCTCGAGCAGGAAGACCGTCAGGTAGTTCCCGGCCGACGACGTACCGAGCAGGGCACGCACGACAGCGGTGAAGGCGAGGCCGAGCACCAGCCAGGCCATCGAGCCGATGAACGCGGCGCGCAGACCTGTGTCCCCGCGGCGAAGCGCGAGCCGGAGGTCGACGGCCACCGCGATGAGGCCGGTGGCGACGAGAACGACCCAAGCGGCCGTGAGGGCGGTCATCTGGGTGAGCACTCCTTCGGTGCCGCCTCGCGCTCGCGCGCTGCGACTTCCGAAGGTCTCTCCCGCCGGCTGCTTCCCATCGTCTGCCGCCGACCGATGGCACCGGGTCCGGCCTCCGGACCGCGCTGACGGCGCCACCGCGCAGGGATACTCCCCTTCGCCTGCCAGCCTACCCGCCCGCAACCCGGTCGAGTGCAACGCAATCAACGTCAAACGCCCGCCCGAAAGGTTGATTTCGTCGCACTCGACGGGAAGTCAGCCGGCCGCGGCGTACCAGCGACCGTCGACGGCGAAGGCCCGCACCGGGCGGCCGAAGCACACGCTGAGTGCGTCGGCGTCGTGCAGCAGCTCGGCCGGGCCGGTCGCGACGAAGCGGCCGTCACGCAGCAACGCCACGTGCGTCGTCGTTGCCGGCAGCTCCTCGAGGTGATGCGCGACGGTCACGGTGGCCAGCCGCGGGTCGTGCGCCGGCAGCGTCTCCAGCGCGGCGAGAAGGTCGGCGCGACCGGGCAGGTCCAGTCCAGACGCCGGTTCGTCGAGCAGCAGCAGCGCCGGTCGCGGCATCAACGCGCGCGCCAACCGTGCCCGGCCGCGCTCGCCCTGCGAGCACACGTCCACTCTGCGGGCCGCCAGGCCGTCGAGGCCGAACGCCGCCAGGAGCTCCTCCACGCGGTCCCGGTCGGAGTCGTCGTACCGGCCGGGAAGCAGCTGCACGGTCTGCGTGGCGCCGGTCAGGACGTAGTCGGCGACGGTGAGCTCGGCCGGCATCCGCAGGCGTACGTCGACGGTGCCGATCCGCTCGCGCAGCACCCGCAGGTCGACCCGGCCGAGTCGCGCACCGAGCACCTCTACCTCACCGCGGCTCGGATGCCGCTGCGCGCCGGCGAGTGCGAGCAACGTCGACTTGCCCGCGCCGTTGGGGCCGAGCAGCGCCCAGTGCTCACCCGCGCCGACGGTGAGGTCGAGCCCGTGCAGCACATGCGGCCCGTCGGCGAACCAGACGTCCACCCCGCGCAGCACGAGAACACTGCGTAGCGACAGCACGCTCACGCGGTGGCAGGGTAGCCGTATGACTCCACCCGACGAGACCGAGCGCGCGCGGCTGGCCGAACGCCGAGCGGAGCTGGCGAAGAAATACGTCCGGCCGTTGGCTTCACGACCTGAGTCGAACGCACGCGGCATCCATCACGCGGCGCTCATCTGCAGTGACGTCGAGCAGACCATCAACTTCTACGACGGCGTGCTGGGTTTCCCGCTCGTCGAGCTCACGGAAAACCGCGACTATCCGGGCTCATCGCACTTCTTCTTCGACCTGGGCAACTCGACGCTGCTCGGGTTCTTCGACTTTCCCGGTCTCGGTTTGCAGCCGGCCGAGGAGCGCATCGGCACGGTCCAGCACATCGCCATCGCGGTGCCGCCGGACAAGCATGCGATGTTGCAGAAGAAGCTGGACGAGCTGGGCATCGCCTACGACGGGCCGCAGCGCGGCATCCCGGAGTCGATCTACCTGCGCGACCCCGACGGCATCGGCATCGAGCTCCTGTCCGACGAGCTCATGTGGTTCGGCGGTCGCTGGCTCAACCGCGAGTCCTGACAAAGCAATCGCCGCCTCCCTGCCCTAGAAGGCAGGAAGACGGCGATTGCCGTTAGAACAGGGTCAGCTGGTCGGCGTCTGCGTCGGGACGGCCGTCTCTGTTGCCGGGGTTGAGGTCGCCGGCGTCACCGGCGTCGAGGTAGGGGTCTCGGTCGCAGTCGTGGTGCTGGTGGTCGCTGCTTTCGCGGCGGCCGGCTTGGCCGGGGCCTTCTTCGTGGCCGTCTTCTGCGCTGCCTTGTTCTGGGCGGTCGCGGGCTTCGCAGCGGCGGCCGGCTTCTGCGTCTTCGAGCTCTTGGCCTTGCCGCCACGGAGCTCGGCGACGACCTTCTCGCCACGGACGGCGAAGTCGTTGTAGGCCTTCTCCACCAGGGCCTGCAGCTCCTTGGCCTGCGCCGGCAGCGCCGAGGCGAGCAGCGGCAGCTGCGCGACCTGGCCCTGCAGCTGCGCGACCTGCTCCTGCAGCGTGGTCGGAAGCGTCTTGAAGTCGACGGCCTTCAGCTGCTCGGGCAGCGTCTTCAGGTCGACGGTCTTGAGCTGCTCGCGGCGGCTCGCCACGCGGGCGCGCAGCGTCTCGAGGGCGACATCACCGGCGCCGACGTAGGCGTAGAACGGCTTGGCGTCGAGGGCGAGTCGGTCAATGGGCAGACGGGTGGGCATGGTGAACCTCCAGGTTCGTCGTACGCGATCGGGCGAGCGGTTGCTCAGGAGCTGACAGGGTCGGTCGCAGTCTTCTTCTGGCCGTTGGCCGCTGCGTCGGTCTTTGCGGCGGTCTTCTTCACGGTGGCCTTGCGCGGGGCCTCGGTCGTCGGTGCGGGTCCGGCCGTCTCCGCTACCGGAATCTGCGCGGTCTGGGTGGCCGCGGTTTGGGGGTTCTCCTCGTTCTCCCGGCGGAACGACTCGTAGATCTCGAGCAGCACCTGCTTCTGCCGCTCGGTCAACGCGCCGTCACCGAGGACGGCCGCCTGCACGTCGCTGTCGCCGTAACGCTCGTCGAGAATCCCGGCCTGCACGTACAACGCCTCCGCAGAGATGCGCAGCGCCTTGGCGATCTGCTGCAGGATCTCCGCACTGGGTTTGCGCAGGCCCCGCTCGATCTGGCTGAGGTAGGGGTTGGAGACCCCCGCCAGCTTCGCCAGCTGGCGCAGCGACACGTTCGCCGAACTGCGCTGCTCACGGATGTAGTCGCCGAGGTTGCGCACGTCCAGCTTGGCCACGGGGAGAACCGTACGCCGTACCGCTAACTATTGCAAGCGTTCTAGCAAGCACCCTCGAGTGACCTGCGTCACGGCCGCGATCAACCGCAGAACGGGGCAAGTCCGACTTCCAAGATCGGCCGTTCAGGTGGGGATCGCCGGAAATACCGAGTCGGCAGGGATAGCGCGCCATGATCGACGCATGCAGGTTGGGGGGCGCGGACGCGTCACAGCCGCAGCGACCCGCGCCGTCATGGCTGGGGTCGCCGCAGCCGCCATGGCGGTCACGTCGGGTACGCCGGCACTCGCTCCCGCGCTCTCGGGTCCGACGGTGCGCGTCGCGGTCACGACGACGTCGACGCTGTCGAACTCCCGCGCACTCGTCGCGGTCGTCTACAAGCGCATCGCCGTTTACAACCTGCCGCACGGCCGCGTCATCAGCCACGAGTCGTCGCTCACGAGCATGGGCTCGCGGCGCGTCCTGCTGATCACCAAGCAGCGCAGCGACGGCTGGCTGCAGGTCGAGCTCCCGGTGCGACCCAACGGCACCAGGGCCTGGATCCGCAAGGCCGACGTCATCGTCACCGTCAACCGGATGCGGATCGTCATCGACCGCGCGGCGCGCACGTTGACGCTGCTCAAGTCCGGTGTGCGTGTCGGGCGCTGGCCGGCGGCAGTCGGCAAGCCGTCGACGCCGACGCCGACAGGGCTCTTCTACGTCACCGACAAGATCGTGGTGACGAGCTACGGCGCCTACGGCCCCTACGCGCTCGCGCTGTCCGGCTACTCCAACGTCTTCACGAGCTTCAACGGCGGCGACGGCGTCGTCGGCATCCACGGCACCAACGTCGACTCCAGCGTCGGGCACGCGGTCACGCACGGCTGCATCCGGATGCACAACAGCGACATCCCGAAGCTCTACAAGCAGATCGCGATCGGCGTACCGGTCCAGATCAAGTAGCCCCGCCGGCCGGCCACGGCCGACGATCATGGCAATTTACAAGCAGTCTTGACGGTTTGTTTCTTTCCCGGCATCCTGCCCATGTGGGACAACCGCGGCGTACCCAGGCAGAGCGGACGGCGACCACCCGCGCCGCGCTGCTCGCCGCCACCGTCGACACGCTCGTCGAGCGGGGCTACTCCGCGGTGACGACGTCAGACGTCGCCCGCCGGGCAGGGGTGAGCTACGGCGCGCTGCTGCACCACTTCCCCACCAAGGCGGATCTGCTGTGCGCGGCCGTCGGTCACCTGCTGGACCAGCGCATCGCCGAGTTCCGCAAGGCGATGGCGAACCTCCCGCCGGACACCGCGACGCGTGACGGTGCGATCGACGTGCTGTGGTCGATGTTCCAAGGCCCGACCTTCACCGCCTGGCTCGAGCTCTTCGTCGGTGCGCGGACCGAGCCGGAGCTCGCCGCCGCGGTCGAGCAGGTCGACCGGACGTTCGGCGACACCAGCGTCGAGATCTTCCGCGAGCTGTTCCCCGAGGAGTCCGCCGCCGACCCGGAGCTGCCGCGCATCGCGGTCGCGACGTTGTTCACCTTCCTTCAGGGGCTGGCCCTGTCGGAGCTCGTCGCCGGGTGCCAACCGGTGCCCGCCGACAGCCTGATCGAGGTCTTCAAGCTGCTCATCGCCAGCGCCTTGCCCGACCCCCAGTGACCCCTCCCTAGTGACACAGCCCGAGAGGACCCCCGCATGACGACGCTCGACGACCGCCACGCCGTCGCCGACGAACCGGTCGCGACCACTGCCGCCGACGACCGGTGGCTGTCGTTGCTCGACCGGCTCAACGACCTGTCGGTGCACAAGCACTTCGATGCGTACGGCGACATCGCGTGGGACGACCCGGAGTACGCGCTCGACCCCACGGACCCGCGCTGGGAGCTCGACCCGCAGATGGATCCGCTCGGCGCGACCGAGTGGTACCGGTCGCTGCCGGCCGACAAGCGCGCGCGACTCGGCTGCGAGATGGTCGCGAGCAAGATGAAGCTCGGCCTGATCTTCGAGAGCATCTTGAAGCGCGGGCTGCTGGAGTTCGCGATGACGCTGCCCAACGGCGCGCCGGAGTTCCGCTACGCCTACCACGAGGTGATCGAGGAGGCGCAGCACTCGCTGATGTTCCAGGAGTTCGTCAACCGCACCGGCTACGACGCTCCCGGCCTGTCACGTCTCGACCGGCCCGGGATGCGCTGGATCATCGGGCTCGGGCGCCGCTTCCCGCAGCTGTTCTTCCTGTTCGTGCTCGGCGGCGAGGACCCGATCGACTACGTGCAGCGACGTGAGCTGCGCAGCGACCGCGAGATCCACCCGCTGCTGGAGCGCATCATGCGCATCCACGTCACCGAGGAGGCGCGGCACCTGTCGTTCGCGCGCCACTACCTCAAGCGCACGGTGCCGACCTTGAGCCGCTTCCGCCGCGCGCAACTGGCGGTCATGGCGCCGCTGATCCTCGGACAGATGGCCACGCTGATGCTCAAGCCGTCACGCCGACTCGTCGCGCGCTACGACATTCCGAAGGATGTCGTCGACGCGGCCTACACCAAGAATCCGCAGCACCACCGCGAGACCGTCGCCTCGTTGCAGAAGATTCGCAAGCTCTGCGAGGAGCTCGGTCTCGTGCGCTTCCCCTACTCGCGGATCTGGCGCAGGCTCGGCCTCGACCCGCGCTGACCGGTTCGGACGGGCTATGGCCCGTCATCGGCGACCGGACGAGAGTCGGCACCGAAGGATTGCCTTTGGGAGGGTGCCGTGTATACGTTCTTCCGCTCTGTGCGGTTAGGGCCGGGAAGCGTCCAGGAGCAGATGGCCTGGTCGGTCAGCATGACCGAGAAGGTCAACCAGATCAGTGAGACGACGTTCACGCTCTGGACGCCGTTCATGTCGCCGGGGATCAACCGGCTGATCTGGCTGACGTTCGTCGACGACCTCGCGACGCTGGAGGCGACCGGCGACAAGCTGATGACCGACTCCGGCTACCACATGCTGCTCGAGCAGGCCGTCCGATACAGCTCGGGCGACCCGATCGACGACGGCTTGCTCAACGTCGTACACAACAACGGGTTCGACCCGAGCAAGCCGCCGGCCTACATCGCCGAGATCGAGGCGCTCGCCCGCCCCGGCGCCGGCACGCGCGCCGTCGAGGTGGGCATCGAGCTCGCGCAGCGAGGGCAGCAGCTCTCCGGTGCGCCGTCGACGTTCAGCGTCGGCGCGACCGGTCGCTACGGCTACTGCGCGTGGCACTCCGGGTTCACGTCGATCACCGAGCTGCAGAGGGCGAACGAGAAGGTCAACACCGACGCAAAGTTCGCCGAGCTCGTCGACAAGAGCGTCAAGGACGTCTTCGAGCAGGGCGCGCAGAACATCTACCGCCGGATCGCCTGAAGAGGCAGCTCAGACCGGCTTGACGATTGTGCGAACGCGGCCGAACCGCGAGTAGTTGGTGTTGAGCGTCACGGCGATGTGTGCGGCGCCCGCGATCGTCGCGGTGTGGACGGTCAGACGGGTGACGTGGCCGGCAGGGTCGAGGTCGAGGACGACCTGAGCCGGCGTGCCGTCAGTCGGGATCCCGGCCGCCTTCGCGGCGGCCGGCGGCAGCTCACCCGCGACCGACGTGCCGACGGTCGACGGACCTGTCGCAACCGCACCGGTGAGTCCGTGCAGCACGGCGTCGAGAGTGCTGATCGGGTCGGCGACGCGGTGCGCGGTGCGCAGCTTCGCCCAGCGACCGGGGACCTTGCGGACGTACGTCGCACCGCGTAGGCGCACCACCTGCGTGCGAACGTGGCCGACGGTCAACGTGTAGGACACACCCTGCTTGCGTACGACGACCCCGGAGATCCGGGTGGCGGTCGGCGTCTTCGCCTGCACCGTCTCCAGCGCGGTGTAGGCGTAGGAGCGCTGCGCGGCGAGAGTGCGCTCCGCACGGGTCAGCACGGCGGCGGTCGCGCTGCTGGTCGACGCCACGGACGACGGCGACGGTGAGAACGCCGGCGCGGCGACCGTGGAGTTGCCGCCGCTGCAACCGGCGGTCAGCGCGGCGGCTGCCGCGACGAGCGCGAGGGGCGCGGTGACCCGCGCCCCTCGCCAGGACTTCGTGCCCATCGTCAGTTGTCGCCGCCGGAGCCGGAGCCACCGTCCGAGCCACCGTCCGAGCCGCCGTCGTGTGAACCGCTGTCGCCGGACTGGTCGTCGCTCGAGCCGGATGACGACTGGTCACCGCTCTGCTGGTCGTCGGAACCGTCGTGCCCGCTCTGGGTGTCCTCACCCTGGTCGTCGTTGTTGTCGCCCTGGTCGTTCCCGTCCTGGCTGTTGTCGTCGCCGGCCGTCTGGCCACCGTGGTGGTCACCGGCGTCCTGGCCGTTGTCGTCGTTCGCGTCCTCGACCTCGGCCGGGTCGTCGTTGTCGCCCAGCTCGGCCTGGTCGTCGCCCACGCCGACCTCGTCACCGTTGTCGTCGTTCGCGTCCTCGACGTCGGAGCCTGCGGTGGTGCTGGTGACGTCGCCCTGGTCATCGAGATCGCTGGTCACGTCGACACCCGTGCCGGGCACGGTCATCGTGACGCTCGCGGGCGCGGTCGAGTGCGGGTGCGCCGGTGCGGCGGACGCGGACGCGACCGCAACGAGCCCACCGGTGCCGCCGGCGGTGATCAAGCTCATGGCGAGGGCGAGTGCTGCCTTCGACGGAGTACGCATCGTCATACCTCCGGGGTGTCATGCGTTGGTCACCCACGTCATCGCTGCGGGCCGCGGGCGGGATACGGCTCTTCCCGAACCTAGGTGCGTTTCCCCCGTTTGCAGCAGCGGCGAATCAACCTAAGGCAACTCTCACGCAGCCGACCGGCTCGCCATGGCCGAGCACCGGCACGTCGCGCAGCGCAGCCGTCGCCGCAGGCTCCACCCCGAGTCGTTCCAGCGCCGCCGCCAGCACGGGCCGGCGCGCCCGGCCGGCGCCGTCGTCGATCTTCACTGCGGCGGCGCGGCCGTCTGGCAGCGCTGCTGCGTAGACGCCCTCCGCGCCGTCTTTGGCCACCATGCCGTCGGCGGCGCGCATCAGGTCGGTGACGTCACGGCCGGTGCCGCCGACGAGGTCAGGGTGCCGGCGCATCGCGTCTGCAACGGGCATCGATGCGAGTCGCGCGAACGCGCGCGCCAGTCCGAGGAGCGAGGTCGCGAAGACCGGAGCTCCGCACCCATCGACGCCGGTCGCCGCGACGTCTTCGCCGCACAGGTCTTCGACGGTCGCGCGGATCGCGAGCTGCAGCGGATGCTGCGGATCGCGGTAGCTGTCGGTGCTCCATCCGTTGGCGATGCACGTGGCGAGCATCGCCGCGTGCTTGCCGGAACAGTTCTGGTGCAGCGCGTCCTTGCCCTGTCCCGCACGGATCAGCGCGTTCGCGGCGTCGACGTTGAGCGGCCAGTCGGGAGTGTTCTGCAGGTCACCCACGTCGAGACCTGCAGAGTCGAGGATCCGGCGTACGACGACCAGGTGGGCATCCTCACCGGAGTGGCTCGCGCAGGCGATCGCGACCTCGGCCTCGTCGTTCGGCTGCCATCCCGCACGCAGGCAAGCCAATGCCTGCAACGGTTTCAGGCTGCTGCGCGAGAAGATCGGCGCGTTGACGTCCCCGATCTCCAGGACAGGTGTGCCGTCGGCGGCGAGCGCGACCACGCGGCCGCAGTGGCGGCTCTCGACGAAGCCGCTGCGCACGACCTCCGCGACGACGGGAGACTGGGCGACCGGTGGTTGGGCGGCCGGCGTCACGCTTCCGTGGGAAGCAGGTCGCTCGGGTCGGCGTCACCCTCGCGGTAACGGCGGGTGACCTCGGAGGTGAGCGCGTCCATGACGGTCTGCACCTCGCGGCGCGACTCCGACACCTTGTGCTCTTCTTCCTCGAGCGTCTTCAGTACCCGTCGCAGCGAGGCGTCGTCGTGCGCGCCCGGGTTGGACAGGTCGACGTCGGCGATCAGCGCCTCGACGTGGCGACGGTGGGCGTCGGCGCGCGACGGCTCCACGGCGATGTGCCGGCCGAGTCCGCGCGGCGAGCCGGGCACGTGGTCGTCGGAGAGGATCTGCGGAAGCGCCTGCACGAGATCGGTCTGCTCCCCGTTGCGACGAGCGACCTCAGCCCGGAGGATGTCGAGCCGGCCCTGCAACAGGCGGCGGAGGAAGGAAAGGTCGGTCTCCTCCTGCTCCGCCTCGCGGCGGCGTTCGCGCAGCTCGTCGAGCGGGATCGCCTCGAGCCCCGCGACGAAGTCCGGGTCGAGGACCTTGTCGATCCGGCGGTTGCCCTGCGGCATCACGAGGCTCCTGTCCCTGTTGTCCTGCGACGATCCTTGATGCCTAGCATGCCCCGCGCCTCGTCCGGCGTCATCGGCGGTCGCTGCGCGAGATGCGCCAGCGTGGCGGCGCGCTCGACCAGCTCGGCGTTGTCGCGGACGGGGCGTCCCGGCGCGAACGTCAGCGTGTCCTCCATGCCGACCCGCAGGTGCCCCTGGGCCGCCAGCGCGGCGAACATCACCGGAACGGTCGTGCGGCCGACGCCGGTGGCCGACCAAGTGGCTTCGGGCGGCAGCGCCTGGACCGCCGCGGTGAGCGCCTGGACGGTGCCCGGCATGCCGCCCGGAACGCCCATGACGAGGTCGGCGTGGACGTGCCCACCGTAGGGCGCGCCGTGGATGTCGAGCAGCCGTCGCATCGTCGTCACGTGACCGAGGTCGAACAGCTCGAACTCCGGCACGATCTCCCGCTCGCGCATGGCGAGGTAGAGCCGCTCGATCAGCTCCCACGGGTTCATG
>Ga0070679_100001696_pt1 | contig 19858 bp, 18 predicted proteins | sample KBSC63BmetaG_FD_65652 | JGI IMG/M metagenome (GOLD analysis project Ga0070679, IMG submission 65652) | Corn rhizosphere microbial communities from Kellogg Biological Station, Michigan, USA - KBS C6-3B metaG | ecosystem: Host-associated > Plants > Roots > Rhizosphere | place: USA: Michigan... | reverse complement strand
TACATCGCCGGGCTGGGCGCGGCGATGAATGCGGGCTGGGCGCCAGCCGCGCGCATCAAGCAAGCGGCCGATCTCTATCGCACGGCCTGGGAGCGCAACAGGGACGCGCCGCTGCGCGCGGGCCGGCCGGGCGAGGCGACCATCGGCTCGGTGCGGATGGTCGTCATCGCCGAGAGCGATGCCGAGGCCGAAAGCCTGGCACAGCCCGCCTATGAACGCTGGTATCGGAGCCTCGAGCATCAGGCGAACAGTTTCGGCTTCAGCGCGCTCTTCGTTCCCGCAAGCTACGAGGTGGCGCGCCGCCGCATCGGCAGCGTTATTGCGGGAAGCCCCGCCACCGTGCGCGCGGAGCTCCAGCGCCACCTCGCGGAAGCGGGCGTCAATTACCCGCTGCTCCAGCTCGCTTTCGGCAATCTCACCTCGGCACAAGCGATGCGCAGCGTGAAGCTCTTCGCCGCCGAGGTGCTGCCGGGGCTCAGGGCATCGTGACCAGTCCCTCGCCCGAGATGCCGCTCGCCGGGATCACCGTGCTCGAGCTTGGCCAATTCATCGCCGGGCCGTTCGCGGCGCAGCTCTTGGCCGATCTCGGCGCGCGCGTCGTCAAGATCGAGCGGCCCGGCCAGGGCGATCCGTTCCGCCTTTACGTGACCCGGCCGCGCATTCCGGGCTACGGCCATAATTTCCTTGCCTTCAACCGCAACAAGCAGAGCGTCGCGCTCGACCTGCAGCAGGCGGAAGGACGCGCCGTGCTCCTGCGCCTCGTCCGCACGGCCGATGTCGTCTTGGAGAATTTCCGCGCCGGCGTGCTCGACCGCCTCGGCATCGGTTATGACACGCTGAAGCGCGCGAATCCGCGCATCGTCTATTGCTCGATCTCGGGCTTTTCCGAGGATGGGCCCTATCGCGAGCGGCCATCCTTCGACACGGTGGGACAGGCGCTCTCGGGCATGCTCTATCTCTTCACCGACCCGGCCGATCCGCGCATGCGCGGCCCGACCATCGCCGATCAGGCGACCGCCTTCCAGGCCGCCAATGCGGTGCTTGCCGCGTTGCTCGCTCGCGCTGCGACCGGCATGGGCGCGCGCATCGATATCAGCATGCTCGATGCGGCGGCGCATTTCATGCCTGACGCCTTCACCGCCTGTACTGAGTCGGGCATCGCCATGGAGCCCGAGACCCGCACCTCCTACTCGCATTCCTTCGTGCTGCGCTGCGCCGACGACAAGCTCTTGGCCGTCCATGTCGGGGGACCCGATCGCCTTTGGACCGCGCTCACCGAGGCGATTGGCGATGCGGCGCTCGCGGGCGATCCGCGCTTCAAAGCCCGCCACGATCGGATAAGCGGTTTCGCCGCGTTGATCGAGACGCTGCGGCCGCTTTTCCTGAAGCGCCCGCGCGCCGACTGGCTCGAGCGGCTCGCGGCCAAAGACGTCGCTTGCGCGCCGGTCAATACCGTGCCCGAAGCGATGCGCGATCCCGAAATTCGTCACACCGGGCTTTTCGAAGAGGTCGAGCGGCCGGGCTATGGGCCGGTGACGATGCTGCGCCGCGCGGCGCGGATCGACGGGAAGCGCGGCCCTGGCCAGACCGTGCCGCCGCTTCTGGGCGAGCATACCGAGACGGTGCTACGCGAAGCCGGCTATGACGACGAAGCGCTCGCCGCGCTGCGCGCCGCGCGCGTGATTTAGCGGCCGGGCTCCGGCTCGGCTTTTTCTTCGGGATAGGCCAGCTGCAGCGCGGCGAGGCGCAATTGCGCCTCTTGCTGACTCATGCGGTCGAAGAGATCGGTCGCCCGGCCGAGGGCGGTGGAGATTTCCGAGCCCGGATCGCGTGCCTTGCGGGTCAGGATGAAAATTGCCTGGAAGGTCGATTTCTCGACGGCTTGAGCGCGGAGCGCGACGGCGAGTGCTTCGCCCGTCGGCGAGGACAGGACCTGGTCCGCCGCGGCCAGAGAGACGCGGGTGAAGCGCGCGAAGAGGCTGGTGAATTCGTTGATCTTTCCGGCGCGCAGCGTCTTGAAGAGAACATCGATGGTCAGCGCGCCGGCGGCGCGCAGCTCGAGCGCCTGGGAGAGGGTGCGCTGACGCTCGAGAATTCGCTGGCGCAGCCCGTCGGGTACGAAGGCATACATCCGCGCAACGAGATCGGCAGGAAGGTCCGAGCGCTCGATCAGTGGCCGCTGCAGCTCCGGCTGGCCGCGCGCGGCTTCGACCAGGGACTCCAGGGCGCGGCGCGAGATCGCCGCCTTCGGATTCTCGACGAGCCAGCGCATGACATTGAGATCGCCGCTCTCGACGGCGGCCTCGGCCACCCGCTCTCCCAAGGTTTCGCGCTGGAGCACGCCGAGGCGGTATTCGAGCGGACTCGCGCGCATGATCTCGACCAGATCGTCCTCGTCGAGCACGCTGCTCTCGAGCAACAGCGGAAAGGCGATCGAGATCTCGTCGCGCGCCAAAGCGAGAACGAGAGGTTTTGCGGCATGCGGGTCGCGCGCGAGCTGTTCGGCGAATTGACGGCGCACGCCGGACGCGACTCGGCCGATGATCTCGATGACGAGCTGCGCCGCGAGCGCGCGCTCGCCGGCCGGCATGTCGCGGCTTTGGCGCGACAGCTCGTAAAGGCCCGAGACGAGCTGGGTGCGGGCGGCATCGGAGGTGTCATGCGCCAGCGCGCGCAAGGCCTTGGCGCGCTGCTGCAGCGACGCAAGGGTTGCCGCTTCGGAAATCGCAGGAGGCATCGAGGTTAACCGGCCGTTAGCAAACGCCGCGCATCGAAGCGGCGCGCCCTAGCTTCCCATCGGTCGGTAAAGCTTCGGTTTAGCGGCCGCGTGCCGGCTCACCCGTCAAGCGCCCGCGCATCCCGGATATCCGGCGGAAACCGGCGCTTTCGGTGCGAAACGCTAGCGGCGGCGCGCCGCTTCCTTTTCGGCCCGCGCTTCGTCCGCTTCCTTGTCGCGCAAGGCCGCGGTCGGCATCTGCATGAAGCGCGCGAACTCGTAAACCGTCTTGTCGTCCTGATCCCAGCACACATAGCCGCGGCAATTGGTCGGCCGGGCCGAATAGACCGTGCAGGCATGGTCCTTGCCGAGGAATTGGCAGGTGGTGAGCTCGTCCTTGATGCGCTTTTTGCCTGCCCGCGTCGTATAGACAACGTGCTTTTCCTCGAATTCTCCGACGCTGAGACCGAGATGCTTGGCAAGCCGGCGGATATCGTAGGTGCTGACCTCGACATAGCCGGCCATCTTGCAGCAGAAGGCGCAGCCGCGGCAGTCGAGCGGTTCGTGCTTCATTGTGGCGATCCATTCCTTGGCGCTTCGGCGATAAGCCGTCGCCGGAGCTTAACATTCTCCGCGCGCGGCTTGCACTTCTATGTCGCGCACGGCGCGTGTGCTAGGGGATTCGTCATGCGCAGCCAATTTCCGCGCCCGCCCTATCGTCCCTTCGCGGATGGGCCCCATCGCCTTGCCATGGGCCTGATGCGGGTGGCGGAAGCCGATTGGCTCGAATTGGACGCGGGTCTCGCCACGGCGCTTGCCGCCAAGCGCGCCCTCCTCGCCGAGCGGCATGGCGAGGTGTTTTGCGCGGAGCCCGAAGCCGAGTCGCCCGCCGCCGAGCTTCTCGCGCTAATGGCCGCGCATCTCCCCCGCCATCACCCGGCTCTTTTTCATCGCGAGGGCAACCATCTGCTCAACCTCGCCACAAACGAAGCCTGGGACCTTGCTGCGCCCGATCTCCATCCGCTCGAGCTTGCGGGGCGACTCGTCGTCGAGGATCTCTGCCTCCTCGAAGCCCGCGCGGGAATCTATGTCCTGACCGGCGCCTCGCTCTGCTCGCCCGCGCGCTGGCGTCTCGCCGAGAAGATGGGACAGCCGCTCACCGCGATTCACGCGCCGGTGCCGGGCTATGCGGAAAGCCTCGGCGCGCCGGTCGAACGGTTCTTTGCCACCCTGAAGCCCGGCCGGCTTGTCGGACGGCTCAATTGGGGCATTGCCGACAACCCGGCTCCGTTCCAGCCGATTGGACGCGTCACGGCCGGCGATATCACATCGGCCAATGCCGGCGCGCGGCTCTGGCTGCGGGTCGAGCGCCAAATCCTGCGCCGGCTCGAGCGGTCGGGCGCCGTGGTCTTCTCCATCCGCACGCATATCACCCGGCTCGACCGCGCCATCGCTTCGCCGGCGGAAGCGCAGGCCTTGGCGGCGGCGATCCGCGCGATGCCGCGCGCCATGCAAGACTATAAGCAGATCGCGCCGGTTGCCGAGCCGCTGCTCGGCTGGCTGTCGCGCTTTGGCTGAGGTGCCGGCCGCGGCTGTCAGCGCCGGGGGAAAGGCTCCTGGAATTCCCAGGTATGGCCTTCGGGATCGACGACGAAGAGCTGAGCGCTGCCGCTGCCCAAGAGGTTCTTCGCCTCGCCATATTCGATCCCGAGCGCCGTCATGCGCGCGCGAAACGCCTCGATATCCTCGACCAGCCAGGCGGTGTGCCGCCCGGTCGGCGAGTATTTCGTGCCCGGGCCCGGCTTGAAGTCGCGCTCGGTGGAAATGAGATGGAACTGCACCCGGTCATGGGCATCGCCGAGCCAGGCGCCGCGGCCGATATCGTCGAGCGCCTTCGGCCGCTTCAGCAGTTTGAGGCCGAGCACCTCGGTGTAGAATTTGATGCAGGCGTCGAGATTCTGGTCACTGACCGGAATGCCCTCATGCATCGAGCCGAGAAAGGTGAAGGCGGGGACTTGAGTTTGCGTTGATGCGTCAGCCATCGCGGAACTCCTTGGGCGGTGCCTCCCATTCGGCGGCGGCCGGCCGCCGCCAGCGGCCCTCTCCGCGCAAGGGTAATGGAAGCCCCGGAGAGGGTCAAACTTCGCGCCGCAATGGGTGACGCAAGCGGCACGACGACGCTGGTGGCCATGACGAGACTGCGATAAGGTTTTCGAGCCGCCGCGAGGCGAGCAAAGGGGATGCCGGCGGCGAGAAGAGCCGGTCTCAATGAGGGAGGACGGGGGATGACGGTCACTGCAAATGCCGGCAGCGGCACCGAGCTGCGCCAGATCGCGGCGCGGCTGGAGCGCCTGCCCTACAGCTCCTGGCACCGCAACATGCGGCTCATCATCTGCAGCGCCTGGTTCTTCGACGCCTTCGATTCGATCACCATCGCCGTGGTGCTGCCGCCCCTGATCGGGCTGTGGCATCTCTCTCCCGCCGAGATTCCGCGCATGGTCGGATCGCTCATCGGCGTCGGCTTCGCCGGCCAATTGATCGGCGCGATCGGCTTCGGCTGGATCGCCGAGCGCTGGGGGCGGCTCAATTCGATGATCGTGACCTTGCTGATCTTCACCCTCTTCGGTCTCGCCTGCGCTTTCGCCACGACCTATGACACGATGTGGTGGTTGCGTTTCTTCCAGGGCATCGGGCTGGGCGGCGAGGTGCCCTTGATGGCTGCCTACATCAACGAATTCGCCAAGGCGGAGGGACGCGGGCGATTCTCGCTTTCGGCCCAAGTCCTCTTCGCGATCGGCCTCCCCGTTTGCGGCCTCGCCGCCATTTACGTTGTGCCGCATTGGGGCTGGCAATGGATGTTTATTATCGGCGCCGTGCCGGCGTTGATCGCCATTCCTTTGCGGACGATGCTTCCCGAATCGCCGCGCTGGCTCGCGAGCCGCGGCCGCTTCGATGAAGCCAATGCCGCTTTGAAGCGTCTCGAGGATATCGCCGCGAGCGAAGGCAAGACGATTCCGCCCATGCCGAAGGACCTGCCGCTCGTCGACGAGACCAAGCCGCGGCTGATCGAGCTGTTCCAGGGCATCTATTTGAAACGGACCATCTCGGTGTGGTTCATCTGGATCGGCGCCTATGTCGTGACTTACGGCCTCACCGCCTGGGCCCCGACCCTGTTCAATTTCGTCTTCCACCTCCCGATTCAGACCGCGCTTACTTACAGTTTCATCCTGCAGGGCATCGGCCTCGCCGGCGCGCTATCGACGGTCTACCTGATCGAGGCGATCGGGCGCCGGCCCATGTTCATCATCGGCCTCGGCGTCTGTTGTCTGCCTCTGCTCTCCTTTGCCTTCTTGGGCCAGGTTGGCGCTCTCGGCGTCCTCCTCATCGTCTCGGGCTCGTTTTTCTTCTGCAGCTTTTTGGCGCTCGGCCTCGCCACCTACACCGCCGAGATCTATCCCACCCATCTGCGCGCTTTGGGCGGCGGCGTCGCGAGCGCCTGGCAGCGCGCGGCATCGATGGCCGGGCCGATCATGGTCGGCTGGGTCCTGCCGCATTGGGGACTCCACGCGGTGTTCGTCGCGTTCGGCCTCTTCGCGCTGATGGGCGCCGTCGTGGCGATCTTCTTCGCCATCGAGACCCGCGGCAAGGTGCTCGAAACCTTGTCGCCGGCGCTCGAGCCGGTTCGTACCGGCTCCGTCAAGGAGGCCACGCCATAACGAACGTCGCGGCTTGGCGTGAAAGCAGCGATACGGGTGCGATGTTCGATCAAAGGCGGGCGCGCGCCCGAGAGCCCGTCGCCGGCGGTGAGCCTTAATTAACGCCGGCTCCAGCGCAGGAGCCGCGCCTCCGCCGCTTGGAGTGCGAGATTGCTGACAAGGCCGATCGCGCCGAGAAGGATCACCCCGGCGAAGAGATTGGCCGAGTGAAAGGCACGGCCTTCGAGCAGAACGTAATAGCCGAGGCCGTTCTGGCTGGTCAGCATCTCGCCGACGACCGTCAGCACCAGCGAGACGGTCAGGCCCAACCGCGCCCCGGCGAGAATATCCGGCTGGGCATTGGGCAGCGCGATCTTCCACAGCATCGCAAGGCGTCCGAGCTTCAGCATGCGCGAGAGCTCGACAAGCCGCGGCTCGACCGCCGAGACGCCGTGCACGGTCGCGAGGAGCACGGGCCAGATCGCGCCCAAAGCGATCACCACCAGCACCATGTCGCCCGAGAGACCGAGAAAGGCGATGACGATCGGCATGAAGGCCGAGACCGGCACCGGCCGGATCATCTCGAGCGTCGGCCCGAGGTAGTCGCGCGCCTGGCGCGAGCTGCCGATGAGCGCGCCCAGCGCGACGCCGGCGAGCGAGGCGAGCACCCAGCCATAGATCATGCGGCGGAGCGTCGCGAGCGTGACCTTGGCGATCGGCCCCGAGGCAAGGCCGCTCATCAGCGCGTCCCAGGCCTTGTCGGGCCCCGGCAGGAAGACCGGCGGAATGCCGCCATGATCGGCAACGAACTGCCAAAGCCCAACCAGCAGCGCGGTGACGGCGATGCTGCCGAGATACCAAAGGCTGCGCTCGAGCCCGCTCATCGCGCCGCCGCGAGCCCGGCGCGGCCGAAGAGCCGGCGCTGCGCGAAGAGCAGCGCCCAGTTCAAGCCGCCGCCGATGACCCCGATCCACAGCAGCATCGCGAACATGCGGTCGGGATGGAGCGATTGCGACGCCTTCATCAGCTCGAAGCCGACGCCCAGCGGGTTGATGGTGATCTCGACCGTCACCGCGATAATGAGCGAGACCGCGGCCGAGAGACGGAAGCCGACGAAATAGCGCGGCAGCGCCGCCGGCAACACGATCTTGAAGACGCGCGCGACCGGCGAGAGCCGCAACACGCGGCTCACATCGAGAAGCTGCGGCTCGATATTGGCGATCGCGGCGTGACCATAAATCGCGACCGGCCAGAAGCAGGCAAAGGCGCAGAGCGTGATCTCCATCGGAAAGCCGAAGCCGAAGATCAGCATCGCCACCGGGATGAGCGCCACCGGCGGCACCGGCCGCAGCACCTCGATCGAGAATTGCATCAGCCGCGCGAAGGCCGGAACGAGGCCCATCAAGACGCTGAAGACAAGGGCGAGACCGCCGCCGATGCCAAGACCGCAGATGACGACGAACAAGGTCTGCGCCGTGCGGTCGAGCACCGTGCCGTCGAAGAGGGCCTCGTAAAACGCGACGGCGATCTGCGAGGGCGGAGCGAGGGAATCGCTTTGAATCCCGCTCGCCCGCATGCCGATCTCCCACAGCAGCAGGACGGCCACGGGAAAAAGCGCGCCTTTGAGGGTTTTCACGCCGCGCCCGCGCTGATGAAGTGGAAGATCTCGTGGCGCAGCCGGATGAATTCCGGGTCCTCGCGCGTCTCGAGCTGGTTGCGCGGCCGCGGCAGCGTCACCTCGAAGATCTGCGCGATGCGACCGGGATTGGGATGGAGCGCCACGACGCGGTCGCCGAGATAGATCGCCTCTTCGAGATCGTGGGTGACGAAGAGCGCCGTGGTTCGGCTCGCCTGGATGATGCGCAGCAGCTCGTCCTGGAGCGATTGCCGCGTCATCGCGTCGAGCGCGCCGAAGGGCTCGTCCATCAGCAGCACCGCCGGCTCCTGCGCGAGGCAGCGGGCAATCTGCAGCCGCTGCTGCATGCCACCCGACAATTGGATCGGGAACTGCTCGGCATGGCCGCCGAGCCCGACCTTCTCGAGGAGCGTGGCGATGCGCGGCTGCCGCGCGGCGCGCGGCACGCCGCTTGCCTCCAGGGCCAGCGCGACATTCCCCGCGGCGTTGCGCCAGGGCAGCAGCGCTTTGCTGTAATCCTGGAACATGAAGGCGACCGCATGCGCCGGCTCGGTGACGGGCGCGCCCGAATAGAACACCGAACCATGCTCGGGCCGGAGCAGCCCCGCCACCATGCGCAGCATCGTCGTCTTGCCGCAACCCGACGGGCCGACCATGCAGACGAATTCCGACGGGCGCACCGCGAGATTGATGTCGCTGAGGACCGGCCGGGCGCCGAAGCGGTGCGAGACCTGCCGAAACTCGATGAGCGCTTCGGCGGCGACAGCGGCGCCGGTCATGAGAACGAGCGGGGCGAAAGGCGCGAGCAAGCGGGCGCTGACATGATCGCGGCAGATTGCCTCTCCGCGCACGGCTTGTCGAGCCGCGTGCCGGGTGGACCTGGTGGGATGGCGTCGCGAGCGGTGGGAGATTGCTCGCTACAAGGCCGCCGGGGTTCGTGCTAGCTTCGCCCGCGCAATCGCGGCCGGTGCGCCGCAGCATGGGGGAGGAAACATCGATGCCGCGTCTCACGCTTCGAACGCTCGCGCTCGCCGCAGCGGCCTTGGTCTTTGCCGGCACGCTGGCGGCGCAAGCGCAGCAAAAGGTCAAGATGGCCTATACCGCGGTGAGCGGCTTCACCCTCGGCTATGTCGCCGAGCAGCAGGGCTTCTTCCAAAAGCACGGCGTCGATGTCGATTTCGTCCAGACCGCGATCTCGGGCAATATTCCGGGCGCGATCGTCAGCGCCTCGGTCGATGTCGGCGGGCCGACCCTACCCTCCGTGCTGCAGGCGAACGATGCCGGACTCGATCTCGTCGTCTTTGCGGGCGGGGCGGTCTATCCCCTGACCGGCGACGTGCTGGTGGTGCGGCCCAATTCGGGCATCAAGACGACCAAGGACCTGAAGGGCAAGGCGGTCGGCGTGCCGGGTCTCGGCGCGCTGTTGCACATCATGCTGCGCCGCGATTTGAAGGCGAACGGCGTCGATCCCGATAGCGTCCGATATGTCGAGGTCGGCTTCCCGCAGGCGGGCGATGCGCTGAAGAGCGGCCAGATCGATGCCTATCCCGCGCAGGCGCCCTTCACGGCGCGCATCATTCAATCGGGCGCCGGCGTGCCGGTGGCGAATTGGCTCAAGAGCACGCCCGATGGCACGCCCACGGTGGTCTGGGCGACGACGCGCAAATGGGCCGAAGCCCATAAGCAGGCGATCGAGGGCATGCGCGCCGGCATGAGCGAGGCAAAGGAATTCATCAAGACTCACAAGGCGGAGACGGACGCGGCGGTCGCCAAATATACCGGCCTGCCGCCGCAGGTGGTCGCGTCGATCCCGCTGCCGCCGCTCGATGTCGACCTCGATGCCAAGCAGCTTCAGTTCTGGATCGATATCTGCAAGGAGCAGAAGCTCATCAAGGGCAACCCGACGCCGGCAAGCCTCTGGGTGAAGTGAAGAGGCGGCGCCGCCCGTCCTACACCAACAACCCCAGATCGATCGCATCGCCCATCTGGCGATAGCCATTGTCGCTCGGGTGGAGATGATCGCCGCAATCATAGGCCGGCTTCATGCTGGTCGGATGCGCCGGATCGCGCAGCGCGCGGTCGAAATCGATCACCGCGTCGAAGGCGTTGCCGGTCCGTATCCAGTGATTGATCGCTTGGCGCTTTTCCTCGCCTTGCGGCGTCCAAGCACCCGGGTGATAGGTCTCGTTCTCGTAAGGTAAAAGCGTCGCGCCATAAATGACGAGGCCCCGGGCGCGGGCGCGCAGCGCGAATTGCTTGAGGCCCGCGATCATCTGCTCGGCCGTCACCACCTCGGCGGGATTGCCGCGCTGATTGCGCAGATCATTGGTGCCGATGAAGAGGATCACGTGGCTTGCGCCGGGCTGTGCCAGCGCATCGCGATCGAAGCGCCGCAGCCCGCTTTCGCCGCGCATCTCGTGGAGGATGCGGTTGCCGCCGATGCCCTGGTTCATGACGCCGAAGCCGCGGCCATTGCGCGCCGCGAGCCGCCGCGCGAGCTGGTCGGGCCAGCGGCTGTTCGAATCGAGGCTCGAGAGATTGCCTTCGGTCAGCGAATCACCGAAGCAGACGATGCCGCCGGTTTCGTCCGGCGCCAACACCTCGATCGCGCTGAGGAAATACCAGTTCTCGGTCACCGCCTCGACCGGCATAGCAAGGCTCGCGGTGAAATCGCCGGGCGGCGAGATGTAATTGGTCTGATGGCAATTGCCGTGGCCAGTGATCGGAAAGCTCTCCGGCACCTCGCCCGGGATATGAATGCTGACCGCAAGATCGGCGAGCGCCGGCACATCGAGCTCGACCGGATCACTCACCATCAGCGCGCCCACGGGGATGACCACCCCGCCTTCGCCGCCGAAGGTGACGCGCCGGTCCGAGCTCGGAACGATCCGCTCGCTCTTGCCGTCACGCAAGGCCAGATGCACCGCGCCAATCGCCAGCTTCTGCAAGCCGAACGCATTGGAAAGCCGGAGGCGCAGACGCGTGCCGCCAAGGCTCACCCGCGCGATCAGGCGCAAAGTCTGGTTGCCGAACCGGCTTTGATCGACCGTGACGAGGCCGTTGGTCCAGGCTCCGACCCAGCGCGTTCCCGGCATACGCGTCCCCCGCTTAGTTCTTTCCTCTCGCCGATCATAGGAAGCGGTGCCGCCGGCGACAATCGCGTGGCGGAAGCGTCTTGTCGAGCGCCGCGGCGTGGGCCTAATTTCGGCGGAAGAGGCCGTGGGGAAGAATGGCTGTGGCCGGTAACGGGAGAGAGATATGCGCACGCAGATCGGCATTGTCGGCGCCGGACCCGCCGGGCTCTTCCTCGCGCATCTCTTGAAACGCGCCGGGATCGACTGCGTCATCCTCGAGAATCGCAGCCGCGCCGATATCGAAGGCACGATCCGCGCCGGCGTGCTGGAACACTGGGTGGTCGATCTCATGAACGAGCTCGGCCTCGGCGAGCGCCTGATGCGCGAGGGCCGCCCCGACACCGGCGTCACCTTCCAGTTCTTGAACCGCCGCCATCATCTCGACTTTGTCGAACTCACCGGCAAGCAGATCACCGTCTATGCGCAGCACGAGGTGATCAAGGATCTGGTGGCGGCGCATCTCCGCCAGAGCGGCGCGATCGAATTCTCGGTCTCGGAGGTCGCGCTCCACGATATCGAAAGCGACAAGCCGCGGATCACTTACCGCGATGCGAGCGGCAAAGCCCAGGAGCTGGCCTGCGATTTCATCGCCGGCTGCGACGGGTTTCACGGCCCGAGCCGGCGGGCGATCCCCCACCCCGCGCTCAAGGAGCTCGACATCGAATATCCCTGGGGCTGGCTCGGCATTCTCGCCGAAGCGCCGCGCTCCTGGCACGAGCTGATCTATTGCAGCCATGAACGCGGCTTCGCGCTCCTCAGCACGCGCTCGCCCAGCGTGCAACGCATCTATATCCAATGCGATCCCAAAGACCCGATCGAGGCTTGGCCCGATGAGCGCATCTGGGCCGAGATGCAGGCGCGCTTTTCCTTTCCCGGCTGGCAACTCGTCGAAGGCAAGATTTTCCAGAAGAACATCGTCGGCCTGCGCAGCTTCGTCTGCGAGACCATGCAGCATGGCCGGCTGTTTCTTGCCGGCGATGCGGCGCATATCGTGCCGCCGACCGGCGCCAAGGGGCTGAACCTCGCCGTCGCCGATGTCTACTTTCTCGCGCAAGCGCTCGAGGCGCGATACAAGATAGGCGATAAGGCGCCGCTCGAGCGCTACAGCGAGACCTGTCTCGCGCGCGTCTGGAAGGCCGAGCGCTTCTCCTGGTACATGACGACGATGCTCCACCGCAACGACGCGGAGAGCGCCTTCGAGCGCCGCATCCATTTGGCCGATCTCGATTTCATGGTGAGCTCGCGCGCCGCCTCGACCGCGCTCGCCGAAGTCTATGTCGGCCTGCCGATCCGGTGACGCGCCGCGCTATTTCCCTTTCAGCGGGATCACCACGCGCTTGTCGATCATGTCGGCGATCTTGGGGTCGCCCTTCAGCATGTTCTGCGAGCGGAACCAGTCGATCTGACGCTGCAGATCGTCGAGGTCGAGGCGGCCCTCGGGATCGATATAGGCGATTGCCTTGTTGATACGATCCACGGGCTGACCGGTGTATGTCGCGATGATGCCCAGCACCTCGGGCGCGGTCGGCCCGTCGCGGCGCGTCTCGCCCGGGCCGGTGAAGGCATCGTGATATTCGCGCAAGCCCTTGCGGAACGCGGCGAGGAAACGCTCGATCATCGCAAAGCGCTCCGTATCGGTCTTGGTCGAGGTGAAGACCGCGCCGATCTGCCACGGCGTCACGTCGCCGACAAAGCCCAAGAGCCGCACCTCGCCGGCCTGGATCGCCGGCATGACCGGCGTCGCCGTGACGATCGCGCCATCGGCCTGCCCGCCTTTCACCGCCGAGATTTGATTGGAGATCGATTGCAGCGGCAGCACGCGGATGCTGTGCAGGTCGATGCCGAATTTGGCGGCGATGAGCGTCAGGCTGTAATGCGAGCCGGAGCCCACCGCCGCGACCCCGATCGAGCGTCCGGCGAGCGCGGCATAGGATTTGAAGCCGGCATCATAGGCACGATTCGAGACGACGAAGGTCAGGGTCTGGAAACCCGGGAACTCGCGCGCCTGGCCGCCGATGAGCTTCAATTCGCCCTTGGCACCGAGGCTGAACATTCCAGCGGAGGTGCCGATGGCGCCGACATCGATATCGCCCGAGACCGTCGCCACGGCGATGGGCGCCGCGCCGTCGAAATAGACGAGCTCGGGATCGAGGCCTTGGGCGGCAAAATAGCCTTTCTCCTTGGCGATATAGACCGGTGCCGCGCCCGCAACCTTGAGAATGCCGATCTTGATCGCCTCGGCCCGAGCCGGCCCGGCAAGGCAGGTTCCGGCGAGAAAGGCGGCGATGATCCAAAGCCGCGCGCGCGGCGATGCGTGATGCGTAACCATGTTTCCCCTCGGGCCCAACCCTGCCGTCAACGGGCGCGGCCCCTTATCAAAGCGCGTTTACCCGCGTCTTGCCTATGGAAAAGCGAGGCGGAAGGCGGCACCATGGTGCCGTCGCGGAGGAGGCACCATGATCAACTTGCAGGACATCCATTCCGTGCGCATCGGCACGGCGGATCTCGACAGCTCGATCGGCTTCGCGACCGACATCATCGGCTTGCAGCTCGTGGCGCGCGAGGGCAAATCCGCCTATCTGCGCAGCCACAAGACGGATGTCCGCGGCGACACGCGGGATTACTCGCTGGTCCTGTTCGAGGGCGACCCGGCCGATCAGACCATCGCGCTCGAATTGCTCGATCCCGCCGATCTCGACGCGGTCGGCACCGTCCTGGAGAATGCCGGGCACCGCGTTCATTTCGGCACGCGCGAGGAATGCGACAGCCGCCGCGCCAAGGCCTTCATCGCCTCGCATGATCCGAGCGGCAACAAGATCGAGATCCTGGCCCGGCCCTATCACACAGGCGGGCGCTATGTCCCCGGCCGCGACGCCGGCATCACCCATTTCAGCCATATCGGGCTCTATACCACCGACGCGGCGCGCGACACCAAGTTCTGGACCGGGCTCTGCAATGCGCGCATCTCGGATTGGCTCGGCGAATCGCCCTTCCTGCGCATCGCGACGACGCATCATTCGATCGTGCTGTTCCCGGCGAACCGCATTGGCCTCCATCATGTCAACCATCAGGTCGAAGACCTCGATGACGTGATGAAGTCCTATTACTTCCTCAGGGAAAAGAACGTGCGCATCGTGCACGGGCCAGGCCGGCATCCGATCTCGACCGCGGTCATGGTCTATTTCGAGGGACCGGATCGGCTCACTTACGAATATTCCTGCGGCGTCAAGCACATCATGCCGGAGGACGAGGCGACGTACCGGCCGCGGCAATTCTCGCTCGATGCCTACAATGCCTGCATGTGGGGCTCGCGCGCGGCAGAGCTCGCCGCCGCCAAGGCGCGGCCCAATGATTGGCCGATGCGGGTGGTGGTCTAACTTAAAGCCCGAGATAGGCCTCACGGATGCGCGACTGCGCGAGGAGGACTTGCGGCAGGCCCGAGGCGACGATCTTGCCTTCCTCGAGCACATAAGCGCGATCGGCGATTTCCATCGCCTGGCCGACATTCTGCTCCACCAGCAGGATCGCGACGCCCTCCTCCTGGATGACGCGGATGACGCGGAACATGTCGGCGACGATTGCCGGCGCCAGCCCGAGCGAGGGCTCGTCGAGCAGCAAAAGCCGCGGCTGGGCCATGAGCGCGCGCGCGATCGCGACCATCTGCTGCTGGCCGCCCGAGAGCGTTCCCGCAAGCTGGCCACGCCGCTCGCGCAGCACCGGAAAGAGGGTGTAGGCGCGCTCGAGGCTTTCGGCGCGGCGCGACCGCGCCTCCGGCCGATAGCAGCCGATGTCGAGATTCTCCTCGACCGACATGCCGGGAAAGAGGCGGCGCCCCTCGGGCACCAGCGCGATGCCCTGCGCGCAGACGAGATGCGGCGGCACCGATTTGAGATCGATGCCGGCAAGGTGGATCGTGCCCTCCTGCCAGTCGAGCAACCCAGCGATGGCATTGATGAGCGTGCTCTTGCCCGCGCCGTTCGGCCCGATCACCGAGACGATTTCGCCCTCGCCCACATCGAGCGAAACATCGGAGATCGCCGGCGCGCCGCCATAGCCGACGCAGAGATTGCGCGCTTCAAACAGCATGGGCCTTGCCGAGATAAACCTTGACCACTTCCTGGTCGTTCATGGTCTCGTCGGGCGTGCCCAAGGCGATCAGCGCCCCGCCATTCAGCACCGCGACGCGGTCGGAAAGCTTGTTGACCGCGCGCATCAGATGCTCGACGAAGATGATGGTCGTGCCGCGCGCGCGAATGTCGAGGATCAGCTTCATCGCCTCGTCGATCTCGGTGTTGTTGAGGCCGGAAAGCACCTCGTCGAGCAGCAAGATGCGCGGCCGCGCGGCAAGCGCGCGGGCAAGCTCCAGGAATTTGCGCTCATGCAGGTTGATCTGCTCGGGCAGGTGGAAGGCGCGCCCGCCGAGCCCGGTATAGCCGAGCCAATAGGACGCCTCGCGCCGCGCCGCCGCTTCGGACGAGCCGCCGCCGAACACCGCCGCCAGCGCGACATTGTCGAGCACGGTCAGGTGATTGAACGGCCGCGGAATCTGATAGGAGCGCGCGATCCCGAGTTGGGCGATGCGATGCGCCGGAAGCGCGCCGATCGGCGTGCCGTCGAACACCACCGCGCCGTCATCGAGTTTGAAATGCCCGGTGATGACGTTGATGAGGGTCGACTTGCCCGAGCCGTTCGGCCCGACTAGGCCCAATATCTCGCCCTGGCGCACATCGAGCGTCACGCCCTTGAGCGCCTGCACCCCGCCGAACCCCTTCCACACATCGCGGCACTCGAGCAACGGCGCCAGCGCCGTCACCGAGGCGGCATGCGGCACGCGTGGCTCGGCGGCGCGCGGCTCGGGCAAGGCCCGGCCGGGCGCGAGGCTCGGGAACAGCCGCGCCCAGCAGCGCTGCAGGCTCGGCATCACGCCGGTCGGCAGCAGCAAGACGATGACGATCAATCCGAAGGCGACGCCGCCGCGCACGAGGATCGCCTGCGGGCCCGCGGCGAAGCCGTAGAGCGCGATGGTGACGATGACCGCGCCCAAAGCCGGGCCCAGCCAGTGGCGCGACCCGCCGAAGATGCTCATCACCACGGGATACATGATCACCGTGATTTCGAACGTCTCGCCGACCGTCACGTAACTCACATAGATCGAATAAACGCCGCCGACCGCGCCGGCGATGCCCGAGGAAAGCGCGAAGGCGGCGAGCTTGTAGCGAAAGGTCGGAACGCCCTTCACCTCGGCCACGTCCTCGTCGTCATGGATCGCGAAGAGGCCGCGGCCCATGCGCGAATGATAGACCCAATAGGCGAGTGCCAGCGCCGCCGCCGCCATGAACAGACCGAGAAGATAGATCGTCGCGTTTTGCGAGCCGAAGATCTCGGGCAGCGCGACGCTGATGAGATAGACGCCGGAACCGCCGTCGATCGGCGTGTTCGAGATGATGGTGGCGACGACGAAGGTCACCGAGATCGTCATCAGCGCAAAGAGCTCGCCTCGGAGCCGCTGGATACGGAAGACGACGAAACCGACCGCCGCGCCGAGCGCCGCGGCGAGGAGCGCCGCGATCGGCAAGGTCAGCAGGAACGGCACGCCGAATTTGGTCGCGAGCGTCGCCGAAGTGTAGACGCCGGTGCCGAAGAAAGCAGCGTGGCCGAAGCTCCAATACCCGGCAAAACCCGAGAGGATGTTCCAGCTCGTCGCCATCGCGATCCAGAAGAACACGAGATAGAGGAACGCGACGTAATAGGCCGGAACGTTGGTGGCCGGCACCGCGATGAGGATCGCGGCGAGAAGGCCGAGCCCGAGTTTCACGGGAAGGCGAACCGCGCTCATACCCAGCGCGGCCTAAAGAGGAGAAGCGCGATCAGCACCGAGAAGGACACGAGCGAGGCCCAGGACGGATTGACCACCGCCATGGTCAGCGCCTCGCACACCCCGATCAGGATGCCGCCCGCGAGCGCGCCGATCGGATTGCCGAGCCGGCCGATGATCACGACCGCGAAGACGACGCCGACCCAGGCCCAGATCTGCGACGGCGCGAGGGTTGCGACGAGGGCGATGAAGACCCCGGCGACCCCGGCATAGGCGGCGCAGAGACCCGAGAACATGAAGGAGAGGCGGCGATGATTGATGCCGAAAGCGGTGGCGATCGGCGCGTCCTCGGCGCAGGCGCGCATCGCCCGGCCGACATAGGTGTAGCGCAACCAGGCCCAAGTGCCGCCGGCAAGCAGCGCCGCCACCAGGAAGGCGATGAGGTTGAGCTTCGGGAAATAGAGCGATCCCACCACCCAGGATTGGCTGCCCCAAGCCGTTTCGTAGCGGCGGAAATCCGCCGTCCAGATGAATTGGAGCGTCGCCTCGATGATCACCGCGAGCGCGAAGGTGATGAGCATCGAGGCCATCTCGGTGACGGCGAAGCGCATGAACACCCAGTGCAAGGCGATACCGTATATAAAGAAGGCGGCGACGATGATGAGCCCCGCCCACCATGGCGGAATACCGAGCTGCGTTCCCATGAACCAGGTGAGATAGGCGCCCAGAAGCGCGATCGCGAAATGGCCGAGATTGACAAGACGCAGGAGTCCCCAGCTCATGCTGAGCCCCAAAGCGAGAAGGCCATAAAGCCCGCCCGTCAATAAGCCGGTGATGACCGACTGCTCGATCAGCGAGAGCGAGGGCACGCCGTCACCTCCACCATATCCGCCGCCAGCCGCCGCTCAGGGCGCGACGAGCTCTGCGCCGGGCGTCCGTCGGTCCGAAGGCCACACCACGACCCAACGGCCGTGCTGCGCCTGCTTCAATTGCTGCATGTCGGTGGCGCTCGTATGCGAGCGGCCGCTGAAATCGCGCTTGCCCTCGATCGTCTCGACCGAATTCTTGTCGAGCCACTCGGCGATCTTCTGATCGTCGAGGCTGCCCGTCGCCTTCACCCCGGCGATGAGGATTTGCCAGCCGGCATATTCATTGCCCGCTTGCGAATCGACATGCGGATAGGGCAGCCCCGCCTTCTTCGCGCGCTCGTCGAACGCGCGGGCGAATTCGCCGCCCTCCTTGGTCGCGATATAGGGCTCCACATCCTCGAAGCCCGAATAGGAGGTTGCGCCTTCGGCCAGCGGATTGGCGGCAAGCAGGCCCGAGGGGTAGAGGTAGAAATGCCGGTGTGGCCGGTAGCCGATTTTGTTCAGCGCCTCGAGCAGAAGATCGCCCTCGACGCCGAGGCAGGCAACGAACATGAAATCGGGATCGGCATCCTTGATGCGCGCCGCGAGGGGGCCAAAATCGCGCGTGCCGGCGTCATATTCGAGGAAGCCTGCCAGCGGCATTTTCCGAGCCTTGACCGCCCGCTCCATCCCGCGCGCCATATCCGCCGCCGAAGGGAATTTGCTCGCGACGATCATCACGTTCTTGGGCGGATGCGGCGTCGAGGCATAGGCGTCGAGCACCTTCACCGGCAGGGTGCTGGTCGAATCCGGCCCGCCGATCGTCGCCGAGAAATGCCAGGGGTAGGTTGCGAGCTGCGGCTGGCCGAGGGTGTTCTCGATGAACACCTTGTGATAGCGCTGCGCCACCGTCATCGCCGCGAGGATAGCGGCCGTGCCATAGGGACCGAGGATCAGGTCGACCTTGTCGGCGGTGACAAGACGCTCATAAAGGGTGCGCGAAATATCGGGCTTCGACTGATCGTCGAGCACGACATACTCGACCTTGCGGCCGAGAAGTCCGCCGCTGCGGTTGAGGCGATCGACGAAAATCTCGCTGGCGATCTGGTGGGCGAGGCCCGTCTGCGCAAAGGGCCCGGTGAGCGACAAGGTCTGGCCGATCCGGATCGGCGGGTCCGATTGCGCTTGCGCCGGGGCGGACGTAAGCGCCGCCAAAGCGCAGACGCCGAGCGCGCCAGCCATCCCCCAGGCAAAGCCAGACCTCATCGCCACCTGCCCCTCCTCCCCCAACCGCGCCGCCTTTGCCGACCAACCGGCGCTCAGGGCGCGATCAGCTTGACGCCCGGCGTCGCCTTGTCTTTGGGGAACACCGTCACCCACCGCCCCTTCTGCACCTGGCGGATCTGCTGCTGGTCGTGATCGCTGGTGTGATGGAGGCCCTTGAAATTGCGCCGGCCGACGATCGTATCGACATCGTTGTGCTCGAGCCAAGTGGCGATCTTGGCATCGTCGATGCTCTTGGTCGCGTTGACGGCGGCGACGAGAATCTGCCAGCCCGAATATTCGTTGCTCGCCTGGGAGTCGACATAAGGATAGGGCAGCTTCGCCTCCTTGGCCTTGGCGTCATAGGCCTTGGCGAACTCGGCCGCTTCCGGATTCGAGATATAGGGCTCGACATCCTCGAAATTGGTCAAGGACGTGGCGCGCTCCGCCGGCTCGTAGGCGGCGAGCACGGCCGAGGGATAGAGATAGAAATGGCGCTTGGGCGAATAGGCGATCTTCGACATCGCCTCCAGCAGCTGATTGCCCTCGACGCCCAGACAGCCGACGAACATGAAGTCCGGATCGACGTCTTTGACGCGCGCGGCGATCGTGCCGTAATCATGCGTGCCGACATCGTATTCGAGAAAAGCGACCTCTTTGATCTTGTGATCCGCCGCGATCTTGCCCATGCCCTTCGCCATGTCCTCGGTCGAGGGGAACTTGCTGGTGACGACCGCGATCGTCTTGGGCG
>Ga0070679_100001692_pt1 | contig 19871 bp, 10 predicted proteins | sample KBSC63BmetaG_FD_65652 | JGI IMG/M metagenome (GOLD analysis project Ga0070679, IMG submission 65652) | Corn rhizosphere microbial communities from Kellogg Biological Station, Michigan, USA - KBS C6-3B metaG | ecosystem: Host-associated > Plants > Roots > Rhizosphere | place: USA: Michigan... | reverse complement strand
CACCACCGTCGCCTGTGCCGGCAGCCTGCTTGCCGTCCACGCGCTTTAGTGTCGCGGTCTGTAGGCCCTTCTCGGGAGAGGAAAACAGAACGCGATACGCAATGTCCGCGATCGAGTCGCCGTTCGTATCGATCTTGATCTCATAGACCGCATCCGGCGCAAAAGGGATTGGGGTGGTTGGCTCGTGAGGGCTCAGACCCGCCCCGGGATGCACGTTCATGACCAGGATGGATTTATCGGTAACTCCAGGTTTGGGAAAAGCATATAGATCGGTGAGGTCAAGACGAGCGTCGCCGTTGGGAAAGCCTAAGTCAGGGCCGGAATAATGATGGGACATGGATGTTCTCCTCCGATCGAATTCGCTGGGGCAATCACAACAGGCGGAGAGCAGGGAATCCATTAGACGATGGTGTCGATCCATACCATCGTGTCGGTTGGCGGGCGCCAACTGGGAGCAAGCTTCCTGTTGTTGTGAGCCGGAGAACGCCGGTTTTCCAGGGAAATCCCGAGGTGACTATAACCGGAGCTCGTGCTCACCAACAATTTGGAGTAGATCGTTTGCCAGAGATTCCCTTCCTGAAAGCGGGATCAGCTAACGTCTGTAAAAACGGCTACCGGGAACCAGCATGGTGGGGCTTACTGTTTCAGAACGGCCACAGAATTCGAATGTGTCAAGGACGCCAAACTCCACATCCCTTATGATCGTTACGAGTCGAAACGACGCTCAACAGCGTCTATCGTCTTGCACGACATTCCCGCTCCGCAACGAAAGGCCCTTCGTGTCCCAGATCCAATCCGACGCACTCGTATTTTTCGGCGCTACAGGCGACCTTGCCTACAAGAAGATCTTTCCCGCACTGCAGGCGATGGTGAAGCGCGGCTCGCTGACGGTGCCGGTGATTGGCGTTGCCAAGGCCGGATGGGGGCTCGATCAGCTCAAAGCCCGCGCGAAGGACAGCCTGGAGAAGCACGGCGGTCTCGACGCCGCGGCGTGGGAGAAGCTCAGCGGTCTGCTGCGCTATGTCGATGGCGATTACGCTGACCCCGCCACCTTCGCCGCCGTTCGCGAGGCGCTGGGCGATGCGAAACATCCCGCGCATTACCTCGCCATTCCGCCGTCGTGTTTTGAAGAGGTTGTCGAGCACCTGATGACGTCGGGCTCGGCCGAGGGTGCGCGCATGATCGTCGAAAAGCCCTTCGGGCACGATCTCGCCTCGGCCCAGGAACTCAACCGGATTCTGCTGTCGGCGTTCCCCGAATCGTCAATCTTTCGCATCGACCACTACCTCGCCAAGGGGCCGGTGCAGCACATGGTGTCGTTCCGGTTTTCAAACACGTTCCTTGAGCCGCTGTGGAACCGCGACTACATCGACTGCGTCCAGATCACCATGGCCGAAGACTTCGGCGTGCAGGGCAGGGGAGCATTCTATGACCAGACCGGCACCATCCGCGACGTCATCCAGAACCACGTCTTCCAGATTCTCTGCAACCTGACGATGGAATGCCCGGTCCGGAACGACAGCGAGTCGATCCGCGACGAGAAGGTGAAGGTACTGAAGGCAGTCAACGCGCTGCAGCCGCAAGACATCGTGCGTGGCCAGTTTCACGGTTTCCTCGACGAAAAGGGCGTCGCGCCCAACTCGCAGACCGAGACCTTCGGCGCGCTGAAGCTGGAAGTACAGTCATGGCGTTGGGCGGGTGTGCCGTTCTATCTCCGCGCCGGCAAGAACCTGCCCGCGACCTGCACCGAAGTCATTGCCCGTCTGCGGCTTCCGCCGATCACCAAGATTTCCGAGCCGGGCATCTCCCACAACTACATCCGCTTCCGCATCAGTCCGGATATGACGATCGCTATGGGCGTTTCGGTGGCATCGCGGGACCACACCGGCAATCGCGGGTCAGTGGAACTGATTGCCAGCCACCACGCCGATCCCGACGAGATGGAGCCGTACGAGCGCGTGCTCACCGAAGCCATGGCCGGCGATGCCAGCATCTTCGCGCGGCAGGATTACGTAGAAGAAGCCTGGCGCATCGTCGATCCCGCGCTCAAGGCCGCGACGCCGGTCTACATCTACGAGCCGCACACGTGGGGGCCGAAAGAGGCGGAGGCCATCGCTCCCCCGGGGGGCTGGGTGGTGCCGAAGTCCGAAGAGGAAGAGGGAATCAAAGGCGGACATTTTGGACTTTAGCAGGCGAAACGGCGCGCCAATCTCTCTATCTCGCGAATCCCCTATCAATTTGTCAGCGAGATGTAACCCTATTGTCAGCGTAAAACCGTCAATCACAACGGTATGCAAATAGCGATGACTGCATCTATCATTCACCAGGAACGCCAGGTGAATGCCATTTCCGAACTGGACGACATTGACTCACTCGTTGCGGTGTATTGGCCAAGAGTGCTGCGGTACGTCACGTTCTCGATCGGCGATTCCGACCTCGCCCAGACGATCACGCAGGACTGTTTCCTGAAGGCCTACAAAGGCCGCGAGTCGTTTCGTGGGGAGTGTGCGGTCAGCACCTGGTTGATCGGCATCGCCAACAACCTGATTCGCGACCAGTTGCGGCTGAAGAAATTTCAGTTCTGGCGCAAAGCTTCAGCCACGTCGCTGGATATCACAGAGATGGCTTCGTTCCTGCCGTCGGACGAAAGCTCTCCGGAAGCCAGGCTGCTGGTGCGGGAGCGCACCGAGCAGGTGAAGGCGGCGCTGGAACTGCTTTCGGTGAACCAGCGGCGCGTCTTCCTGTTGCGGTTCTTCGAGGGCCTCAACATCGAGGAGATCGCCGAAACGACGGGAATGCCCGTCAACACGGTGAAGACCCATTTGTACCGCGGTATCACGGCGATCCGCGCAAGTTTAGGAGAAAAAGCATGAGCAGCATCCGGCAGGGCCACCTTACAGACGATCAGTTCGCGGAATGCGCGATCGTGGCCCCAAGCCCCGAAAGTGAGGCGCATCTTCGCGAATGTTTCCAGTGCCGCGCAGAATTGGCACGGTTTACGTCGTCGATGGACGATTTCAGCAGGGCAGCATTTGGTTGGAGCGAAGCGCAGCCGTCGGTGAGCCTGCGCGCAGTTGCGAACCCTGCCCCGTCGAGGACCTGGTTTATTCCGGCCACCTGGGCGGTGACGGCTGCGGTGGTAGCGGCTATCGGTATTCCAATGATGAAGCATCATGAGCGCCAGCCTGCTGCGCCGTCCGAAACCACGCTGGCTGATGTTCAGGATGATTCCGACGCCCAGATTGCGGAAGACAATCGACTGATGCGTTCCGTTAATATGGCGATCGGGGTCAACGACCCTTCGCCGCTGCGAGAGTATGGGTTGCAAACCAGCCCTCGCCTCCGGCTCAAAAAAGTTTCCGGATTGAGGAGTGAATGAAAGTGGTGCTGCTTAAGGGTGTTCTGTGCTCTGCGCTCGCTGTGTGCGTGGCAGCGCATCTGCACGCCCAGCGCCCGGGAGGCGGCCCAGGAGGTGGTGGCCCGGGCGGCGGTCATCAGGGAATGCCGATGGGCGGAGGTGGAGGATTTCCCGGTGGCCAGGGAAACCCCGGTGGATTTCCCCCCGGCGGCGGAAGGTCCAGCATGCCCCCGCCCGCGCCCAGAGAGGGCAGAGAAGGCGACGTTCCGCGCAACGGCACACACACCGCGATGTGGCCTACCGGACGCTGGTGGGACGACAGAAACTTCGCCATGAGCATCGGCCTGAAGAAAGATCAGCAACGCAAGATGGACGCGATCTTCAATAAGAACAAGCCCGCGCTGATGGATGGCTTAAAGAACTGGCAGATCGAACAATCCAAGCTGGAAGCGCTGATGAACCTGCCCCAGCCTGATAAGCAGCGCCTCTTTGCCCAGATCGACGCAGTGAACCAGGCCCGCGCCACGCTGGAAAAGGTGACTACCCAGATGCTGCTGCAGATCCGCCAGCAAATGGAACCGGACCAGGTTGCGCGGCTCGATAAGCTGCGCGACAGGTCATCGGACGAACCCGAGAATTAGCCGGATCAGAAACAAGCATGCCCCGCTTCATTCCGCGGGTGCAACGCGCGGCGTCGATCCCAATTCATCGCAGGCTGGTATCGGTATAGCATCGCGCAAAACGCTGAAGGCGCGACCTATCCCAGCCCCAGTACCACATCCTTTTTGCCATTAGAATTTCGCCGAACCGGCAGCGTTGTCAACGCCAGCACTTGGCAACGCGTTGATTACAGGTCGCGCTTTCAGCGCTTAGAAACCACCCCGGCCCCCACGCTCATGTGGAGTTGCCCCGTAGAATTCGCCGAAAACGATTGTGGTCTTTTCGATACGTGACGGTCACATTACCTTCGCCGAAGGTAACCACTCTGTCGCCGGGCCAACATACGCTAATTGGGCTTTCGTGGCACTCGTTCCTTCCCCTTTTGGCCGTTTTTCTGCCCCGAGCGGGGCATTACCCTATTGGTCTTTCTGCCCTATCGTCGTAAAAGTCACTCCCGAGTCCCTCCTGGAAGCTCATCGGGCCGTTGACCCTGGAGCTGTGCGTGATCAAGCGGGCCTATTACCGTCACCAAACCGGTACCCCACGTTTTCCACAATTGGAGTATGCTTGCCGCATGATCCCGCACGTTGTGGCTAAGTTCTTTATATGCATCACTCTGCTTGCTGCGTCCGAGCATTTTTCCACAGCACAAACTCCTATCGCCTTTCCTGGAACGACCTCTGTAGGCCAGTCGTCGTCAGTTTTAACCGTTCCCGTGACCATTACCGGTAACGGTACCGCTGTCGCTCCGCAAGCGGTGACGCAGGGGGTTGCCGGCCTGGACTTCAGCGTCGCCGGCGGCACCTGCTCCGCCGGCGCTACCTATTTGCCGGGCCAGAGCTGCACGGTCTCCGTGGCCTTTCAGCCCAAGGCTCCCGGCCGCCGCCTTGGAGCGGTCGTATTGCAAGCCGCTGACGGTTCTCTGCTTGGAACCACTCTGCTTACGGGACTGGGCGAAGGTGGTCTGGGCGTGCTGCAGCCGGGTCAGATGGATACAGTCGCCGGCAGCGACAACTGGCTTTTCAAGTCTGACGACGTTCCCGCCATCGGCGCTCCTATCTTTCTTCCCCAAGGGGTCGTTGTCGACGCGGCCGGCAACATCTATCTTTCCGACACGTTCAACAACCGCATACGCCGTGTAGACACCCTTACCGGGATGATCACGACGGTGGTGGGCAATGGTGTTTCGGGTTTTTCCGGCGATGGGGGACCCGCAACCAGGGCTTCGATCAACCAGCCCGTAGGCTTGCAGATCGACGGCGCGGGCAATATCTTCTTTTCGGACAGCGCCAATCATGTGGTGCGCCGTGTGGATGCCGTGACGGGCATTATTACAACCGTGGCCGGTGTTGGCGGCGTGCGTGGCTACTCCGGCGACTCAGGCGCGGCCAATGCCGCAAACCTCAACTTACCCTCCGGCATCGTGTTTGACGCATCCGGGAATCTCTACATCAGCGACTCCGGCAACAATGTGGTGCGCAAGGTGGATGCGGTCAGCGGCAACATCAGCACTTTCGCCGGGACCGGAGTCGACGGCTATAACGGCGACGGTATCCTGGCGACGACCGCCCAGCTCAACTCTCCGCGGACGGTTGGCGTTGGACTGGATGGGGCTATCTACATTGCAGACCGCGACAACAACCGCATCCGCAAAGTCGACTCTGCCGGGAATATTTCCACGGTGGTCGGAACGGGTAAGGCGTCCTTTGGCGGCGACGGCGGGCCCGCGATCGCGGCCATTCTGAATGCGCCGGGAGCCATGACCTTCGATCCTGCCGGAAATATGTATATTGCCGACTCGGGCAACAACCGGGTGCGCAAGATTACGGCTTCCAGCGGCATCATTACAACGCTTACCGGCACGGGCAACGGAACCTCCGATGGCGACGCCGGACCCGCCAACCTCGCCAGTGTCCACGGCCCGATTGACGTGTACTTTGATGGCAACGGCAACCTGTTGATCGCGGACATGTTTTCGAACCGCATTCGGCGCATCAGCGCCACTACCATCGCACTGCAGTACGCCACGATTCGTGTCGGCAAAACTTCGCCGCCGCAGTCTGAGGGACTGGAGAATGACGGCAATGCTCCGCTAACGTTCTCGACGCCGGTGCTTGTGAACGCCGCCCTCGATCCCTCGTCGACAAGCTGTTCCGTTGGCCTGCCGTCGGACGCGAGTTGCGTCTACGGTGTGGAGTTCGCGCCAACCGTCATTAGCCCCCCTGATGGCAGTCCTGTTACCGGCTCCGTCACGCAGCCCACCAACGCAGGCAACACGCCGAACGTCATCAATCTTTCCGGAAAGGTCCTTACTGTCGAGCCAACCTCGATCTCGCTGACCTCGAACAACAATCCCAGCCTGCTGGGTGCGCCGGTCATATTTACGGCGACCGTCTATAGCGCGGACAAATCACGCAGCGGCCCGGTCACCTTCTTCGACGGATCTACGACGATATGTTCCGGCGTCGTCCTCGATGCGGCTGGTGTGGCCATCTGCACCACCTCGACGCTGACGCTTGGCCAGCACAGCATCACCGCGAATTATGACGGCGATGCCAACAATGCCGCAGCAAAATCGACAATCTTAACCCAGGTGGTACAACAACCGACCGTGGCTGTGCTGAAGGTTGCTCCTAATCCGGCTGTTGTCGGGACCTCCGTCGTTATGACCGTCGCGCTCAGCGGAGCATCCGGCCCGCCGGCGGGCGTCGTCACCTTCTACGACGGCACGGACGCGATTGGCACGGCGAACCTCACCGCAGGTGTCGGTGCTCTCTCGACCTCCACACTCACCCCGGGCACGCACGACATCACCGTAAAATATGCGGGCGACTCGACCAACGCGGCGACCACATCGAACGACGTATCCGAGGTAATCTCGCAGGGAACGACAGCGGTTACGCTCTCGACCACCAGCCCCAGCGTCGTCCCCTTCGGCACGTCTATCGTGTTCACGGCGACCGTGACCAGCGTGTCCGGTCCGGCGGCCACAGGGATAGTGCGGTTCCTCGAGGGCTCAAACCCGCTCGGCTTCGGCACGCTCAACGCCTCAGGCATTACGACGCTCACACTATCCACTCTTTCGCCCGGCATACACAACATCATCGCGTTGTATGAGGGTGACACCAACGAAGCGGTCAGCAGCTCTAATCCACCCTTGGTGGAGACCATTCAGGGCATCGCCACAACCACCGTCCTTACTTCCAGCAAGAACCCGGCTACCGCAGGCGCGCTTGTTCCGTTGACGGCGAAGGTCACCGTAGCGGCGGGAGCGACAGCGAATGGCCCCATCACCGGTACGGTCACGTTCAGCTATGGCTCGGCGACTCTGGGCACGATGCCGGTCAATGCTTCGGGAGTTGCGACGCTGAACACTATCTCGCTTCCAGTCGGCGTTGATTCGGTGATCGCCACGTACTCAGGAGACGACAGCTACAACACCAGCAAATCGTCTCCGCTGTCGGAGACCATTACCGTAGCGTCGGCGACGCTGATGCTTTCCGGTCCCGCGACGGTCGACGTCCTGACGCCCGCCACGTTCACCATGACGTTCGCCTCCGGCGGCCCGATTCCGGACGGGATATTGACCCTCAGCGACGGCGCTACCGTCATCAATGTTCAGAACCTGAAGACGATGAACGCGGTCACCTTCACGACCTCGAGCCTTTCGCTCGGGAGCCACATACTGACGGCATCCTTCAGTGGCGACCCGAACTATGCAAAGACGCCGTCCAACGCGATCACCGTCACAGTCCAGCAAGGCCCGACGCAGACGGCCTTGGTGAGCAGCAACAATCCTCAGATCGTCGGGCAGAACGTCACCTTTACCGTAACCGTTACCAGCGATAGCCCGAACATCACTGGGGCGGTGACGTTGAAGGACGGAGCGACATCGCTGGGTTCGGCCCAGGTCAATGGCGCGGGGGTGGCTACGTTTACGCTCAGCAACCTGACCTTCGGTTCACACAACCTGACGGCCACTTATGCCGGTGACACAAACCACACCACGTCGTCTGCCGTATTGACGCAGAAGATCGTGCAGGCGGCGGCGATCGTACTAACCTCCAGCGCGAACCCGGTCACTGCCGGCACCAATGTGATCTTCTCCGTTCAAATGACGGGAACTTCGACCCTGACCCCCGGCGGTTTGGTGACGTTCCTCGACGGCGCAACTGTGCTCGGGACGGGAACGCTCAGCGCCAGCGGAGCGACGACCTTCTCGACGTCCACCCTGTTCGTTGGGCCCCACAACATCACCGCCAGCTACGCCGGCGATGCCAACTTCGCGGCGGTTACATCGACCGTTCTGGTTGAGACAGTGCAGAATGCCAGCACGCAGATTGCGCTTACCGCCAGCTCCAATCCATCCACGTACCTCACTCCGCTGACACTCACGGCGACGGTAACAACAAATGGCGCGATTGCCACCGGTTCTGTCACCTTCACCGATGGTGCAATATCCCTGGGAACGCAACTGCTGGGACCCACAGGTGTGGCGACGCTGACTCTGTCAACGCTTAGCCCAGGCCCGCACAGCATCACCGTGAGCTACGGCGGCGACAACGAGACCAGTCCTTCCATCTCGGTCCCACTGGCGCTTTCGGTCAAGGAACTTACGTCAATCACGATCACCTCCAACGCCAACCCGGCGCTGACACTGAGCCCGATCCTGCTCAGCGTCGCGGTGGCCAACCGCGGCGAAGGCGTAGCGAGCGGCACCGTTACCTTCACGGACGGCAGCACGTCGCTTGGCACCGCTACGCTCGATGGCCTGGGACACGCGACCCTTACTCTTCCATCGCTGAGCGCGGGCAACCACCCCATCACCGCTACTTACTCCGGCGATACCAATAACTCTCCCAGCACGTCCGCCGGCTTTACGCAGGCTGTTCAGCTTCGTCCGACAGTGACAGCGCTGACCGCTACCCCCACGGGCGTCATCCAGCAGGAGACGCTGATATCGGTTGTGCGCTGGACCGGCACGACAACACCAACAGGGAAGGTGACCTTCACCAGCGGGAACACTGTCCTGGGCAGCGCGCCGGTCGATGCAACCGGCGTCGCCAGCATCATCATCACGCTGCAGTCGGGGACGCAGAGCATCGTCGCGAGCTATAGCGGCGACGCCTTCTACGCCGCCTCCGATTCGCTGGCGACTACAGTCACCGGCGAGCCGGCGACGCAGTTCACGCTGACCGCCGACCCACCCACGATGACCTTGCAGACCAAACAACATGGCGTGATCAACCTCACCATCACGTCGGTCAAGGGCTTTACAGACACGCTGGACTTCGGCTGCCTCGGCCTGCCGTTCGCGGCTACCTGCACCTTCAGCACCACGCAGATGAAGCTCGAAGCGAATGGCACGCATACCGTCACATTGACGGTCGATACCGGCAATCCGCTGGGCTCCGGCGGCCTGGCGAGTAACGCACACTCCAGTTCCAACGTGCTGCTGGGCTTCCTTCCAGGTTCGTTGTTCGTCGGCTTCCTGCTGATGCGCAGAAAACGCAACCTGCCGATGCTGGGCATCATCGCCCTCATGCTGGGCATGGGAGCGATGCTTTCGACAACAGGCTGCGCCGGTCTGCAGCAGGCTGGAACGGCGCCGGGGACCTACACCTTCCGGGTCGCCGTTACCGGTGCATCCACGGGCGCGACCGAGTCGGCGCCCATCACCCTCACGGTCACACAGTGAGCGCACAGATGAGCAACCTTACACGGTATTTCTGCGCTCTCGTTGTCCTTCTTCTGCTCGTCGGCGCGGCTTCGACCGCCCACGCGCAGGCGCAACCGGCGGCTGCAGGACCAGGCAGCAACATTCTCGCCGGCGGTGGTGTCAGCGCGTTTGATACCGACTACGGCCAACGCAAAATCGGCGGATACTTCGCGTACGTCGATGTGCATCCAACATGGCGCTACGGGCTCGAAGGCGAGGTGCGCTATCTGCGTTTCCACACCGACGAAAATGTAACGCAGACGAACTACCTCGGCGGCGTTCATGTCTATCTGCGTCCGCAGGCGTTCCGTCCCTACGCGAAGTTTCTTGTCGGCGTCGGGCGCATGAATTTTCCCTTCAACTACGGCACCGGGACCTATCTCGCGCTCGCTCCCGGAGCGGGGATCGACTATATTGTCAGCGACCGTTTCACGATTCGCGCCATCGACTTCGAATACCAGGACTGGCCGCAGTTTACGTACGGCAATCTGCATCCCTATGGCATCAGTGTGGGGCTGAGCTACAGGATCAACAGGCTAAGGCGTTACCCCGGGCGCTAAACCCACTGCGTTGTCCTTTCGGCCGGCAAAGATCCTCGGCAATGGGGTGCGGCGCACAGCAGCTCAACCCCGCCACCCGCCGGGACATCTCGGTCCGCCGGGGCGGGCTGGACATCTGACGCGGTGTGTGGTCGGCTGAAATAGATGCCTATCAATTCGCCACGCCAGGTACTGTTCGCCAGCCTCATCGGGACCACCATCGAGTTCTTCGACTTCTACATCTACGCCACTGCGGCGGTGCTGGTGTTTCCGCACCTGTTCTTTCCGAAGTCTGACCCTGCGTCGGCCACGCTGGCCTCGCTGGCGACGTTCGGGATTGCGTTTCTCGCTCGTCCTGTCGGCTCCGCACTCTTCGGACACTTCGGCGATCGCATCGGACGCAAGACGACGCTGGTGCTCGCGCTGTTGACCATGGGCATATCGACTGTTGCCATCGGGGCGCTGCCCGGTTACGCAACCATCGGCATCGCCGCTCCGCTGCTGCTGGCCTTGTGCCGTTTTGGCCAGGGTGTCGGCCTCGGCGGCGAGTGGGGCGGGGCAGTGCTGCTCGCGGTAGAAAACGCGCCACCCGGCAAACGCGACTGGTATGGCATGTTTCCGCAACTCGGGGCGCCGATCGGGTTCTTCTTTTCCGGCGGAATTTTTCTCCTGCTCTCGCGCTTGCTTACCGACAAACAGTTCTTCGCGTTCGGTTGGCGCCTGCCGTTTCTGGCCAGCGCTGTGCTCGTGTTGCTGGGACTCTATGTGCGCTTGACCATCACCGAGACTCCCGTCTTCCGTGAAGCCCTCGAGCGTAGCGAGCCGGTGAAGCTGCCCATGCTGAACGTCTTTCGCGACCATCCCCGGGCGCTGATTGCCGGCGTTCTTTCCAGCCTCGCGACCTTCCTGCTCTTTTACCTGCTGACCGTTTTCGCGCTGTCGTGGGGGACGAGTGCATTGGGTTACAGCCGCAACAAGTTTCTGCTGATTCAGTTGTTCTGCATCCCATTTTTCGCGATCGGCATTCCGATTTCGGCGATGCTGGCAAAGCGTGGGCGGCGTCGCGTGATGTTCTGGGTAACAGGCGCAATCGCCGTCTTCGGCCTGGTGATGGCGCCCATGTTTCTGGCGGGCACCACAGGCGCGGTGCTGATGATGGCCCTTGGCCTGTTGCTGATGGGACTGACGTATGGCCCCCTGGGCACGCTGATTTCCGAGCTGTTCCCAACCCGCGTGCGCTATACAGGCAGTTCCGTCGCCTTCAGTCTTGCCGGCATCCTGGGCGCATCCATCGCGCCGTCCGCCGCGACGTGGCTGGCTACGCACTACGGGCTGCCATACGTTGGCTACTATCTGACCGTGGCAGCGCTGCTTACGTTCGCTGGGTTGTTGCTGGTCCGCGAGGCCGAAGACGAGGACCTGCGGACCATATAGGTCAGAGCGGTTTACTTCGGTAGCGCTCAAGGCGCTGTTGGGGCGGGTGCTGCGGAGGCTGGGGCGGTGAAGACTCTACGCTGCGATGCGGATGCAGTCGCGTCCACCCGCCTTGGCTTGGTACATCGCTGCATCGGCCAGCTCGATCATATGTTCCGCCGTAATGGACTCGCCGCAGGCAGCTACGCTCATCCCGCCGATGCTCGCCGAAACATGCAGCACCCCGTCACGCACGCGGAACGGGGTATTGGTGACAGCGCGGCGCACTTGTTCCGCGCGCCCTGAAATGTCTTCGGCTGCGCATCCATCAAGCACAATCAGGAATTCCTCGCCACCATAGCGTCCGATCGCGTCTCCTCCGCGCACGGCGTGTTGCAGCCGGGTTGCGAACGTCTCCAGAATGGCATCTCCCGCCAGGTGTCCATGAATGTCGTTGATGCTCTTGAAGTGGTCGATGTCGCAGAGCAGGATGGAGCAGGGGACACCATCGCGCGCAGACCGGTCCAGAGACTGCTGCAGATGACCCAGGATCGCCGTGCGGTTCATCAGCTTGGTCAAGCCATCGTGTGTGGCGCGGAAACGCATGCCCTCGCGGGCTTCGACCAGCTTCTGTTCGAGCTCCAGAATGCGGCGTCCGGTCGCCAGCCGCGCTCTCAATTCCGCGGAGTTGCAGGGCTTGGTCAGATAGTCGTCCGCGCCGGCTTCGAGGCCTTCCACGATATCTTCGTTGGACTGCTTCGACGTCAGCAGCACAATGTAAACATATGAGCCGTCGGGCCTGCGCCTGACTTCGGCGCAAACTGATGGACCATCCAACTCCGGCATCATCCAGTCGATCAGCGCGAGCTTCGGTCCTTCGCTGCTGGTAAGCGCTGAGACCGCAGCCCGGCCATCGCACGCGACGATGACCTCATAGCCGCTTCGTTCCAGCGTCCGCTGCATCAGCCGGCGGGACACCGGGTCGTCATCCGCGACGAGAATTTTCATGCCGCAGTCTCCATGGTGAGGCTCTCCAGCCTCGTCACAACATTGCTCATCGTTGATTGCATCTCCGCCAGTTTCAGGTCCAGTTGCGACAGATCGCCGGATTTGCCCATCGCTTCCACCGTCGCGGCCAGTCCTGACGCATCGGTTGCAGAGAGATTGGCAAGCGCGCCCTTGAGCGAGTGGCCGATCCTGCGGACTGACGCTGCATCATTGATGGCAAGCGCTTCCTGCGCAAGACGAATCTGCTTCGGATACTCTTCACGGAAAATTTCCGCGAGTTCGGCCAGCAGTGTTCGGTCGCCGTCGATTCGCTCCATCAGTTCCTCGACATTAATGGGCTCTTCGATGTTGCTCACTTCCTCGATGTTGCTCGACGTATCAGGAACCAGTGCCGCCGCCGGTTTCTGCATCGACGAATAGAAATCCAGCACTTCATCAAGCTCCTGCGGGCGGATGGGTTTGGACAGATAGCCGTCCATGCCGGCCGCGAGGCAACGCTCCTTGTCGCCCTTCATGGCCAGTGCGGTCATCGCGACGACAGGGCAGTGCGCGCCACTTAACGCTTCCCTGCGGCGGAGCTCTTCGGTGGCCTCCAGGCCATCGACCTCCGGCATCTGCACGTCCATCAGCACGAGGTCGAATGAGCCGGTGTCGAGCGCTTTCAACGCCTCGCGGCCATTGCCGACGAGCGACGCTTTGTGTCCGCGCTTTTCCAGCAGCCGCCGCGCGAGTTTTTGATTGATGATGTTGTCTTCCGCGACCAGGATGTTGAGCGCCCTCTCGGGGGCGCGCTCTTTCAGCAACGATGTCGCCGTTATGATCGTGTTCACCACCGTTTCGGGCGCTTGCAGTACACGCGCGATGGCTTCGCGCAGCTCCGATTGACGAACCGGCTTCAGCAGGTAAGCTGCCACCCCCATCTTTGCGCAGCGAGTCGCATCGCCACGATGGGCCCCGGAGCTGAGCATCATGATGGGGATATCCACTGTTGGCGGATTGCATTTAAGGTTGTCCACCAGGGCGAAGCCGTCCATCCGCGGCATGTGCATGTCGGTAATGACGAGAGCGTAGTCGCTCCCCATCATGCGGGCATTGGCAAGCTCCGCCAGCGCCTGCTCGCCGTTGCAAGCGAGCGTCGGGACCATGCCCCAATGCGTCAGAAGGCCGTCGAGAATGCGTCGATTGGTGCGATTGTCGTCGACAACCAGTACCTTGACGTTGTCGAGTTGCTGATGGTGCGCCACGGGATCCATTGCGACAGGCTGGTTCTGTACCCGTGCCACGCGGACCGTGAAATGGAACTTCGAGCCGACGCCGACTTCGCTTTCGACCCACAGCTTGCCGCCCATCATCTCGACCAGGTGTCTGGAGATCGTGAGCCCAAGACCTGTGCCGCCAAACTCGCGCGTGGTCGAAGAGTCGGCCTGGCTGAACGACTCGAAGATGGTCGCCAGCTTTTCCGGTGCAATGCCGATGCCGGTATCCATGACGACGAAGTGCAGCACGTACGTTGTGTCTTCCTGGACATCGGGCAGCACGCGCAGCGAAACTTCGCCTTCGCTGGTGAACTTCAACGCGTTGCCGAGCAGGTTGATAAGGACCTGGCGCAACCGGCCGGGATCGCCCGAAACAATCTCGGGAATTTGCGGTGGCATCTCGCACATCAACTCGATGCTTTTCTCATCGGCGCGCAAGGCAAACGCCTTCACACAACCTTCGATACAGTCGCAGAGGTTGAAGTCCGTTTCTTCAAGATCGACTTTGCCGGCCTCGATCTTGGAAAAGTCGAGAATGTCATTGATCACCGTGAGCAGGGAGTCGGCGGAGAGTTTTACGGTCTCGAGATAGTCGCGCTGCTCCGATGTCAGTTCGGTTTGCAGCGTCAGGTCGGTCATGCCGATGATGCCGTTGAGAGGCGTGCGGATTTCATGGCTCATGTTCGCCAGGAACTCGCTCTTGGCTTTGTTGGCGGCTTCGGCTGCGGCCCTGCCGTCGCGCTCCGCGTTCATTTCTTCCATCATCGTGTAGCGTTCCTCACTGATGGCAAGTTGCAGGTTCTGCAGCGAGAAACGGCGGTCGAGGATGGCGGTCAATATCACCACGCCAAGCAATGTCAGCGCACAGATGACGACACCCGCGATACCCGTATCGGTCATGCTGATCGTATTGACGAGATCGGCGTCGGCGAGCGGCGCCGCATGGAACGTCACAGCGTCCATGCCCACATAGTGCATGATGGGGATCGCCAGCCCCATCACGCAGGCGCTGCCGAGCTTCCGCCAGTTCCACGTGTTGGTCGTTTCGCCGCGCATCGCAAACGAAAGCCACAGTGCCACAAACGAGATGATGACAGCCAGCACAACAGAGAGCACAACCGTGCCCTTGGAGTAGCTGCACATCGCCGGCAGCCGCATGGCTTCCATGCCGATGTAGTGCATCGCCGCGATGCCGCTGCCCATCACGACCGCACCACAGATTGCGGCCGGAATTCCCATGGATCTGCGGCTCACCACAAAGAGTGCGACGGCCGAGGCCAAAATGGCGGCGACCATGGAGAGCAGCACCGTGGGCCAGTAATACTTCATCGCGACGGGAAGATGGAAAGCCTCCATGCCGATGTAGTGCATCGCCCAGATGCCAATGCCCAGCGCAAATGCTCCGCCGGACAGCCACGCCGCCCGGACCGCTCCGTGGGCAGCAGTGACACGGCCCGCGAGATCCAATGCGGCGTAAGCGGAAAGCAGCGCAATGAAGACCGACACCGCCACCAGCCGATAGTCGTAAAAACCATGCAGGGCGGGGCCGGTCATATTCATCGAATTCATCAGTTCATCCTATGGTTGCGTCAAGTCGGTTTAGCGTGTTCCCGGCTGTGTATTGGTGCAATTTGAGAAACTCGCGCCCGAGTGAAGCGGTGCCCGAGATCGCGGGTTGTGTTGCTCAGCGTTGGGAGACGGCGTGAACACGGACTCTCGCCCAAAAGGAGGGTGCGAGGACCTGAGGGGATTGCCTTGATTCAAGAATAGTGTGGGCAGGACGCTTGGTTGGCTATCGGACGGATGTATAACGGCACCAACGTAATACCGCCTCCGGGTTATGGCATCACGATACAATTCCGGACCGCATCGGGGCCGCTTTTTACGTTCTCCGAGTTCGACTCTGCGCAATAGACAAGTGCGTTTGCCATGGCGGAAAATTTGTCAGATGCCGCACCGCGGTTGCCTTATAGAACCGCTGCAATCAACCGATCGGAGCCCTATCTGTTCTGTCGAGGGTATCGTGAACTTAAGCGATATCGATTAGCCCGGCTGGCGTCGCCGCGCTTGGGGAAAAAGGAAAACGCAAAGGTTTTACCACCGGATCCGTGGCGTCACCTTTGCGTCCTTTGCGCTCCCTGCGTTTTCCTTTGCTTTACGGGTAGATTATTTCTGCACTCCGAACGTAAACACGGTCGTCGAGTGTAGTGTCTGTCCCGGCCGCAGCACGGTCGACGGGAACTTCGGCTGGTTGGGCGAGTCGGGGAAGTGTTGCGTTTCCAGGCACAAGCCGGAGTTCCGGACGTACTTCGTGCCGGATATGCCTACCAGCGTTCCATCGAGGAAATTGCCCGAGTAGAACTGCACGCCCGGCTCCGTCGTTGTCACCATCAGTGTGCGCCCGCTCTTTGGATCGAGCAGCCGTGCAGCCAGATGCAATCCCGCGCTAACGCCGTTCAGCACAAAGTTGTGGTCGTATCCGCCGGCAATCTTCAATTGCGGATTCGCCTCGTTGATGCGCGCCCCAATCGCAGTCGCTTTGCGGAAATCGAAAGGCGTACCCTGAACCGTGTCCAGGGCGCCGGTTGGGATGAGCGTGGGGTCTACCGGCGTGTAGCGATCGGCGTTCAGCATCAACTGCTGATCGAGAATCGTTCCGCTGTTCTCGCCTGCGAGATTGAAGTAGGCGTGGTTGGTCAGATTGACGACGGTAGGTTTCGTGGTCGTCGCGGTGTAACCAATTTGCAGCGACTCGCCCTGCAGCGTGTAGGTAACATGCACGCTCAATTTGCCCGGAAAGCCCATCTCTCCGTCCGCGCTGACCATAGTCAGTTCGACGCCGTTCGGCAGCGCGCGTCCGGTCCACACCTTTTTATCGAAACCCAGCGGGCCGCCATGCAGGGCGTTGACGCCGTTGTTGATCGGGACGTGATACGTGCTGCCGTCGATCGAGAACGTGCCCTTGGCAATACGATTTCCATAGCGTCCAACGATGGCGCCGATATAGGTGCCGCCATCCGCTTCGTATCCCGCCACGTTTTTGAAGCCGAGCAGCACGTCCGCGCGGTTGCCGCTGCGGTCGGGCGCGGAAACGCTGACAATGTGCGCTCCATACGTTGTGATGCGGACCGTGAGAGCGGAGTCGGTCAGCGTATAGATCTGCACCGGCACGCCGGCTTTCGTCTTGCCCCAGTCCTCACTCTTGACCGTGGTTTGCGCCGCGAGCGACGCCGCGGAAACTGCCAGTACACTCATCAAGCCTGCTGCCGTAAACATCCGATTCATGAAGTCTCCAGATACGTCGATTCTCAATGCACACACTTTGCCGTAAAATCCAGCGCTCCAAGTGTAGCGCTGCGACGGCTTGTTCGGTGAGGATAACTGGTGTGGTGTGCCATTCGCTCGTTCCACAACTTCAAGCTTCCCGCCCCAAATCATCACAAACGCGTCATCCTGAGCGAAATAGCTCGCGGCACTTTGCGAGCTATGTAGTCGAAGGACCTGCCGCACGGCTTGTACTCGTAAAATTTACGACCCGTTTTACCGATGCTCTCTGTCTCTTCTTTACGGTCAATTTCGTCGGTGTTACACCGAGCTACGGTGGTTAAACGGTGTGAGCGGTAGGGGTGAGCAAGCGGCTTGGCAGGTTCTTCGACTACGGCTCGCATGAGACCGCGAGCCTTCGCTCAGAATGACACGTTAGTGGTGGTATGGTGAGTGCTAACTACCCACAATCCCACCCATCAAGGGGTCGCTGTAGCTCGACCTGCCCGTTTCCACTCGCCCCGCATATCTTTTTTCGAAACGCTCGGACCCGGCGACCCGTACGCTGAGGTCGTACCACCCAAAACTCTTCGCCAAATGAAGCGCGACGAGCGTTTCGTGCGCGCCCGCCACCCGCTTCTTCACCGGCGTGGCGCCGTAGGCGTTATCGACGATCTCGACGCTCACCGGCGTTGCCGCTGCGAACCTCAGCACCACATTGCCCGTGAGGCGTCGCGGATTACTGGTATGCGTTTCGTAATCACACGTCACGGTCAATTCGGGATCGCCCGCACTGCCGATGAAGCGGCGAAAGAACCCGTTCGGCGCATCGACGGTCAGGTGATACGTCTCATCCAGCGGCCACGCCTCGTGCAGGCTGTCGCCGGCAGCCACGGTATACGCCGCGCTGCGGCCCTTGCCGTCCAACCCGCGGACACAGACATGGAACGGCACACCCACGGCCCGTTCGCCGAAGACATTTTTGGCCGCGTGCAGCTGTAACGTCAGGCTCTTGCGGTCTCGGCTCAACACGCTATCGGCATAGACCTCGTAGGGCAGCGCGCATGATGGCCGCACACCCTTCTCCTGCCGCGCCATCAGCGCCGAAGCGCTGGGATTTCGATTGACGCTTGCGATGTCATCGGTCTTCAGCTTGCGAAAACCCGCAGGAGTGGCCTTGAACTTCGCCTTGTGGATGCCCTCGACGAAAGGGTCGCGTTCGATGAAGGGAAGCGGCGGAACCTTGCCGTCGAACGGCCGAAAGACGCTGGTGAGATCGCCGGAAATCGCGCGCCGCCACGGGCTGATGTTCTCTTCCACGAGTTTTTTTCCAAACTTCGCTTGAAGAAATTTCTCCAGGAACTGGATAGTGGACACATGATCGAAAAGCTGCGAATTGACCCAGCCGCCGCGGCTCCACGGTGATGCCACAATCATCGGCACGCGGAAACCCATGCCGACCGGCGCGGTGCGCGCTTCGGCTGCCGACAATCCATCGCGCTTCTCGTCGGCCGCATACGCATACTCTGAAGCAGTGTCGATGGCGCCGGATACACTCCCGGTCGCCTTGTCTTTCGGATTGGGAGCGACATAGGGCGGGACGTGATCGAAGTAGCCATCGTTTTCGTCGTAGGTAAGGATGAAAATCGTCTTCTTCCACACCTCCGGATTGCGCGTAAGAATGTCCATCGCCTCGGACACATACCATGTGCCATACCACGGCGCCGAGGGATGGTCCGATAGCTTCTCCGACGGCACCAGCCACGAGACGGTGGGCAGTTTTCCGCTGGTCACATCTTCGCGAAATTGATGCAGCGGGTCTCCCTTGGGCACCGCGAGCGTCCGCCTCGTATCGCCATCCATATAGGTCAACTCGGCCAGTTCGTGGAAATCGGGATCGTTGGCGTTGGTCGAGAGGCCGCGTTCGTGCAGATCCCGGGCCTGTGCTGACAAAGCCCCGAAACCGCCAGCCTTTGCTCGCTCCAAATCCTGCTGGCAGATGTGGAGCGCCGCTTGTTTCTTCGCGAGTTCAGCGCGAGATTTGGCATCGCTCCCGTGCGGCTTCGCGATGTCCGCTTCAAGCTGCGCGCTCTCGCCCGGCAATGCCGCAAGGTAGGTCGGTGCGAGCCGAGGGTTGTACTGCGCAAACCACTCCAGCGGATTGTCGCTGAAGTTCGACAGCCAGCTTCGCTCCTCGCCCGTCATCCCGCCCGTAACGTCGAGGTCGTTCTGATACACCTTCCACGAAATCCCGTTTTTCTGCAGCCGCTCCGGAAACGTCATCCAGCTTTGTCCTGCGATAGGGAAATCGCTGTTGCGTATGCACGCCTTCGCGGCTGCATCGCGGGGATCGCGCACGGTTCCCGTCCAGAACATCGAGCGGTTGGGCGAAGTGCTGGTCATCGCCCCACAAAAGTGTTGATCGCAAACCGTGAAGGCGTCGGCCAGCGCGTAATAAAAGGGAATATCTTCGCGCGTGTAGTAGCCCATGGTCAGGGGCAGATGCGCATACTCGCTGCGTCCGGAGCGTTTGGCATCGAGCCAGCAATCGCAGTTGCCATTGTTCCAGGCATCCACCTGGCTCTCGCGTGAGTGCGGCAGGCTGCCCATCCACGTCGAATCGGTGTTGTGGATGTCGAGCCGGAAAGGCGCAT
>Ga0070679_100001691_pt1 | contig 19872 bp, 21 predicted proteins | sample KBSC63BmetaG_FD_65652 | JGI IMG/M metagenome (GOLD analysis project Ga0070679, IMG submission 65652) | Corn rhizosphere microbial communities from Kellogg Biological Station, Michigan, USA - KBS C6-3B metaG | ecosystem: Host-associated > Plants > Roots > Rhizosphere | place: USA: Michigan... | reverse complement strand
GCTCATCTCATCCTGGAGGGGGAGCACCTTCCAAGGGTCGGGCTGTTCGCCCGTTAAAGAGGTACGTGAGCTGGGTTCAGAACGTCGTGAGACAGTTCGGTTTATATCCGCTGTGGACGCTAGGAAATTTGAGAGGATTTGTCCCTAGTACGAGAGGACCGGGATGAACGCACCGCTGGTGTGTCGGTTGTTCTACCAAGAGCATTGCCGAGTAGCTAAGTGCGGAATAGATAAGCGCTGAAAGCATATTAAGCGCGAAACTAGCCTCAAGATTAGATTTCCCTACGAGGGCCCAGAAAGACTATCTGGTTGATAGGCGCAAGGTGGAAGCACGGTGACGTGTGCAGCTGAAGCGTACTAATAGCCCCATTGACTTTTTACGTGTCCTCATAGGCAAACCCTTCGGGGTATTTCTTGCGAGAGCCTATGAGGATAGAGGAAAGTGCGATTTGACTAGCTATTGGTGGTCATCATAACCACCAAAGCTCGTTTGTCATTAAGAATTCTTCATCTGTTATCTGGCAACATTAGTTGCTAGATATACAACACCCGTGCACTGGACATCGAAATGACTACTTTATGTATTTAAAGCAGTTATTTTGGTGCCCATGGCGCTAGGGAAACACCTGTTCCCATGCCGAACACAGAAGTTAAGCCTAGCAGCGGTTACAATACTTGGGTTTTAGCCCTGGGAAAATAGCACGGTGCCAAATTATACAAAAGCCATCCGAAAGGGTGGCTTTTGTCTTTCTGAGAATATTATTCCACGGTATAATCCTGCTTATGGATTCTAACCACAACACAGAAGAAAAGCCCGAGAAGAACCCGGTGGATGTTAATAAGGTATATCCAGTAGTTCCACAGTCGGTATTAACGCCGGAATCATTTAGTACCCAGCAAAAAGATACAGATACAAAACATAAAGTTCCGATTAAAAATATTGCGCTGGGAGCAGCTTTGGTAGTGGTTTTATTCTCAGGATTCGTATTTATTAAAGCCTACAGAAATTATAAACAAGTTAATCCCGATAAACCCCCAACCTATGTATCCAAGACAGTTAGTCCTTCAAATTCTGGTTCAAGCATAGAGAAAAAGCTTAGCAAGAATCAGTTAGCGGTATTAAAGTCGATACCATACTCTGCATACGTCCCATCAAGCCAGGCAATTGCCATTCCTGTTCTCTCGTATGATCCAGATAATCCAGAAAAAATGTATCTATCTTATGCTGTTAATCCTTCATATGGCAATGGGTTGATTAAAGGATCTTATGGCTACTCTGTTTCTCCTAAAACCAAGGACTTTAATCCGCCCGTTAATTGCGGGTTGCCTGGTCAGCAAGAAGCTCAAGTACAATGTAGCCTATACTCAGGCTCCACTAAAGATTTACCAGCCTATATTTATAATGGAGGTACGGGTATAACCTACGTCTCACCAGATGGTAAGGTAGCTCAGAAAATCACGATGTATAGTCAAATGGGTAGTATGGTCGTCACCATCTCTACTTCAGACACAGATCCAGGCGAATTGTATAATCTGCTGAAACAATTGAAAAAAGTGGACTTGGAACAGCTGCCTGACACCACTATGGTAAGTTTTTACTCCTCTAAACAACAGGAGTATATCCATTAGCACGGTACCAAATTATACAAGAGGAGTCCGAAAGGGCTCCTCTTTTCTTTTTGCAATAAATATTATATAATTTTTATATTATGAACAGAGAAGACTTCCCTAAATGGCCGGGTGGTGGTACGCCCGAATGGTTCGTTAGACCCGAACATAAGTGGGTTGCTGAAAGCTTAGGTAACAGAGTGGGTGAAATAGCTTCCTTAGAAGCACGTGCTGCTGAGGTTCGTCGAATTGCTCACGATGCTGAAGCTGAAGCGGAAAGATGTGAAGAAGCAGCTGAAGCGGAAAGATGTGAAGAAGCAGCTGAAGCATTAAAAGAAGAACTTGGTTCTCGCTTACAGGCGCTTGATTATGTAGAGCGACCTGTATACTTTGAACCTCATACATTGCTTTTGAAATTAGGAATAAAAGTCGATGAATATGATCCAGAGACAATTGTACAAATTATAAACCATGCGAAGAACTCCTATGGCACTGGGTCGGAGCAAACCCAGGGGATAATTATTGATGTTATTACAGATCCAGCCGTAGGACGATGGAAAGCAGGATTTTTAGTAGAAATGCCGGACAAGCAGCTATGCTTACTTACTCCGAGCAAGGATGGCTATCGGATAGGCGATAAAGATCCCGAACTTCGACCTTTTCCTAAAATTGACTAATGTTCTTTTGCAAAGAACCAAATCATTGTTACTTTGTGGGCACAAAGTAACCAAAAGCCCCGGGCGCAAATCACACTTGAGACATCTGTTGTCAAAAGACACAATGCCTCGGACGTCGCAAGCGTCCTCGCTCATGAATATTCAAAAGGAATTCGCTCGGCAGGTCCTCGGCTGGAATTGTGCTTTTGACTAACAGCTGTATCAGGTGCAATTTGCAACGCCCAGACCCAATCCGAAAAGAGTTGTTTGCTGACGTGAAGTCTTCAGGAAAAAGTCGATGCCCAGATTCAAGCTCAAGCATTACTAAAGGCAAAATCAAAAGCGTATACTGACGGTAATGGACGATCAAGATTATGTAATAAAGAGTACTTCAAGGAATTCATCAGAAGTTCAAGATATCGAAATTGGCAGGAGCCCTTCGGAGTTAACGCGTCGAGTCTTACGTGCTGAAATAGTTAATAATGTGAATGATAATAAAAAGTGTGTAGAATTTGCCCTTGTTCATCAGAGACGTGCCTCTGCGGAACTACCATGGGAAGATTTAGGCGGAAAAACAATGAGTCAGTTGAAAGCTGGAGAGGCTGCTAAATTTCAACTTAATACTACTGAGACGGGCCAGCTTCTTCAACACCTTATAAATCTCTATGAAATAGGCAAGGACGGTGTTAAACCAGGTTTGCAAGTCCTAAAGCTAGCAAACGAAGAGGAAGTTATTCGCACTGATGCTGGCCGCGCAAGAATAATTCGTAAATTATTGGCAGGCGATTTTGGCAAGGAGATATGGGATTACTTGTCTCAGGAGAAGCCTGATCTTGCAAGGCAACTTACATCTGGTCAAATTGTTAAAGAACGCGAAGAGGTACTAGTAGAGTTTGAGCAGAGATTAAGTCAAGAGCTAGATGAGAATGACTGGAAGCGGTATTTTAAAAAGCACTCTTGGTTGCTTGGTTCAACAAACGTCCATCTTATTGAGGAGTCACGACTTGATATTTACCATGATACAGACATACCATTTGAGGTTGACGGAGGATTTCTGGATTTAGTAGAGCTTAAGCTACCTACCACTGTTTTTTGGACCCAGCAACGGGGTGGCAGTACCTATCTTTATAGGGGAAAGTTTCCAGTACCTTCTGCTTATGTGATGGGAGCTGTTATGCAGACGACTGGATATATACTTCAGGCAGAAAAAAATGTAGACAGTGAGGACTTTAGGCAAGCGCATGGTGGCATTAAGGCTCTTAAGCCCAGGGGTTTAGTTGTTATAGGCAGGAGTAATCATTGGGGCGATAAGGAGTGGCAAGCATTTAGACTCCTTAATGATGAGTTGCATGGGGTGCAGGTTATAACTTTTGATATTTTACTTTCGCGTGCTAAGAAATCAGTAGAGCTTTTTAAGATATCTTAGAACTTAGAAAGTGCTTGGGGTGGGGAGGGGAATACGAAAAATAGGAGTGGCTTGGTTCAACCTAAACGGTTGAGCAGGTCTGTAAGATTTGGAAATTCTTCGCTTGGCTCGTCTACGCCGGCATTTACTCTCATATGCCTGCACATATCTCCACCCATCTCAAAACCGCGGCACATGGCGGGCCGGTCTTCATATACACCGCATTGTTCTAGTCCTTCCGGTGAAGTTTTTAGGTAAACACAATCTCCTAATAACATATATCTACCCAAACCGGCTCTAAGCAGCTCATACTCATGACCTTCGGCTAGCAGGGCTGTGCCTTTAATAATATCTATACCAATTGGCTTGAAAATTTTGTCTCTGTCATAGTCTACCGGCTCGGCTATGGCTATAAGTACATTTCCGCCCTTTTTCATAAATGCGAAATCTTCCGCGCTGAGCTCCATGATTTCTGGACCTTTGCAGCAGGCCGCCGTACAATTTTGACAAGAGACTTCACTCATAGTGCGAAGTATACGCTTAGGGTGTGGAGGGGGAAATAAGGAAAATTCCTTTTTGCTCGCATATTTTGTATGATTAGGGAAACAAGGAGGATTTATGGGACCAGAAGGCGGTTCTTTATGGCAAACAGATGAAGAGGTTCAGGCAAATTTAGAGCGCAGGGTTCTAAGTGAAGAGCCTGAAGTACGAGTTACTTCCGAGGTGGGTGTCCAAACTTTTCGAGGGCTTATGCCGGGGGTACAGCCAGAAAGTGACGAGTGGCTTAAGGGGCGGTTTGCAGATATGGACGCCAGGAATAGGCAAGATAACTCTTTAGAACATGGCCGGGACTTTATTGGTGATGACAACCTATATCCTGGTGAAACCATTATCTTTGAAGCGGGTAAGCCGCCCAAAGACCAGCGCTCTGAACTATATGGCGCCATAAATGAAAGTATCGAAAGAGGTACAGGTACTTTCTAGGGGAATAAGGAAAGTTTAGTTATTTCTCTGAATATCTTCATGACCTTCGGGGATGAAGGTTGGAAGTTCGCTATCAGAGCTTTCGTAGTGTAGATCTCCCCCCGGGAAGCGCGTCTCAATTTCTCCAGTACCGCCAATCTCTAGAACTGCACTAGTCCCATCGGCGTATTCTTTAGTAATCATCTCACCATCCAATATTGACTTTTTAAGATGCTTATGCTATACTTTGCACATGAGTGAAACACAAAAACCACAAGAAACAAACCCTTTTCGGGGCTACAGTCTGGAAGAACTTAAACGCATGGAAAATATGGTAGGAGTAATGCCTCCTCCTATAGATGAAGCGCAACTTCAGCAATTCAAGCAAGAGTCACGTCAAAAAAGAGATTGGTATGTAGAAGCTCGAAGGAAGTTTGAGCCGGATTATGCTCCTGCCCATATAAGCGCAGAACTATCCAAAGTTATAGCTACAGTTGTTCCTCCTCCTGTGGGATAAAGGGAATTAATTTAAATAGTCGCTTAATACTGCGGCTTGATTGAACTTTGGGTCTTTGGCTCCGTACAGGAGAGTGGCGGTTTTGTGGTCTTTTAAAATTTTCTTGAGCTCGTCGACGGCTGGGTTTTTGTCTAACTCGGCTTTGTAGCGCACAGCGAACTCTTTAAATTTCTCGGGGTCGTGGTTGAACCACTCGCGTAATTCTTGAGAGGGGGCAACTTCTTTAAGCCATAGGTCTAGTTTTGCCTTTTCTTTACTGACGCCCCGAGGCCAAAGTCTATCTACTAATACTCTGTAGCCGTCACTTGAAACAGGATTGTCGTATATACGCTTAATTCTAACCATATGTAAATTATACGCCTTAAGAGGTGGTAAATGATAATATAAGAATATGGCAAGTATAAAAAGTATCTCAGCATTCTTACTCTGTGTTAAAGATTTAGAAAAAACTCGAGAGTTTTACGAAAAGCTAGGCTTTAGGTTCGCTTCGAACACAGAAGACTACCTTAAGGCGTATATAAACTGGTTTTGGGTAGAGTTTGTCCCGCTGGACAAAGTTGAAGAGAGTGTTTTTAAAAAAGAATCCGATATCGAAAAAAGCGAGCACAGAGGATCAGGTATCTTTATAGAGCTTAGTGTCGATAATGTAGACGAATTCTATGAGGAAGTTAAGGAAAAGGGCTTAAAGTCGGCAAGTGAGCCTCGGGACTGGCCGTGGGGCAGACGTGAATTTGTTCTCCGTGATCCTGATGGTTATAAGTTAGTTTTCTTTACTAAAAAATAATTTTGGAGATTCCGGCAAGGGTGCGGCGGGCGGCTGAGTGATAGCCAGCCGCCCGCATATGCATTACTTGGCTGTGTCGTCGGCAATGAAGCGCTTGCGCCCCATTGCCACCTTCGCTGCTCCTACCAAGGCCAGGAAGGGGACAATGAACATCCCAGCCTTCTTGGACCTCTTGATGATGCGCTCGCGGCGCGACGGCTTCTTGGCGGGCACGAGGCCGATCATGATCTGGCCGACGGAACCGGCAGCAGCTGGAACCTTCTTGGCCTTGTCAATGACTGTTGTTGACATCCTTTTCTCTTTTCGTTTGGTTTGGGGTAATTTACAAACTACTTCAAGAGCTTTGGAGCGTAAAAGAACCTCCTTGTAGTTTAATGCCGGAACCTCCGTATGCGGGCTTAAAAAGCCAACAACTAGCATTTTTGACTATATAGATTGTAATTGCAGTTAAGTTCTTTACTTTAATTTTTTGCAACTACTGCTTTAGTAAAACGGCTCCGCTAGCCGCACCCAAGCTGACATTACTTACAAGCTGGCCGGATGTATTTTTGAATGTACTGCCAAGACCGACAGACTTAGTGGAGGCTCCTGGTTCGTTGAGGAGTACAAAGCCATTACTAAAATCTCGCCGCCACAGGCCATTCCATTGATAACGTGCGCCTAATGCATTCCCTAAATTGATATCGTATGCCGACCACCAACTATCCGGAAGTGAGCCGCCAGTAGTGCTTATATAATCAGAGCCATTATTTACCAGGAAATATCCTGATAAGTTGTATTCCATTGACGGAATATCGGAGACGTAGCTTTGTAAGATTACATTACTCCCGTAGGTATGAACATTGTCTATGTAGTGCATTAATGCATAAACCGACCATATATAAGTGCCACCTGTAAGACCGGAGTCATTAAATCCTCGCTCGGTATTAATATAATCTGCCGCCTTTATTTCACGAATAATATATGAATCTGTGGCGTCGTGCGTGCCTCCTCCGGCAAACCATATAGCGTTATGTACAATTTCGGCATTAGGGATGGCTGTACGAAGCTGTTCCATAAAATCCGCAAAATAGCTTTTCCATGCCGTGTCTGTCATGGCAGCACCTGTACGTGGGTCAATGGGTGCTACCTGGGTGCCGTTGCCATCTCCTACGTCCATATCCATATTTACGTCATCTACAAAAATCCCTTTGTAGCCTTTAGAAATAAGAGATTTGGCATTATCTATGTAGTATTGTCTCCAAGCTGGGCTGCCTATATCTGCTGCAAATTGGGGGCAAGATCCGCTACTACAACCAAAGGGTATGTAAAGTTTGTTACCACTAGCGTCTTTAAGAATCCATTCAGGATGTTGGGTTGCTAATGCGGAAGGGTTATAAATAGCGTACGAGTCAGCGTACGCCCAACCATTGGGATACCACGAGAGCTTAGTATCCCAATAGGTGGAGAATACGAGCGCCCTAGTCCAATGGTCGCGCATCCACTGCTGGGTAGTGGCTGTAGGGTTATTGGTGTATGTGTCTGTCTCGGGAGCAGTTTTCTCCATGAAGTTTATATGTCCCGCTTGGAGCTGAGAGACGGTTTTTCCATAATTACTGAGGAGGATCGACAAATCGAATACGTCTACTATTCCATCAGATGGGCTGGACAGGTCGCATGTATATGCGCCATTTGTAATGCAATGTGTAGTGTTCTGGTCGTAAGAAGAGAGTAGCAGGGATAAATCAGTAATGTTTACAGTGTTGTCGCCGTTAATGTCTCCTGTTTGAGTCGATGCGTTGCTAAAATGAATAAAAAGGTAACCGCCAAATATCGCGAATATTACTACCATTAAGAAAACTCTAGGGTTGAATCTGGAACGTGGTATGAGTTTAGGCGTAAATCCTTTTTGCATATCTTGAATTATACTTCAAGAATTTTAAAATTTAGCATAAGGTTTTTGTCGGAAATGTTATTGACATAACGAGTATTCAGTGATACCATAAGCGTATACGAATAAAAAGAGGGCCGTTTCACACGCCCTCTTTTTGTTTATACCAATGTGGGAAGTAAATAATAACTAAGGAGAAAACAATGGCTGGAACGAAATCAGGCGGCGCAAAAGCTGCCGCAACCAACAAAGCTAAGTACGGTTCTGACTTTTACGCACGCATCGGCAAAGCCGGTGGACACGTAGGTAAAACAGGTGGCTTTTATGCTAACCGCGACCTAGCTCGCAAAGCTGGCGCTATGGGTGGCCGCATTAGCCGCCGCGGCAAAAGCAACAAAACTGTTTAAAGTTTTGTAAACATTAGAGAAGCCGTCCCGGAAATGCTTGGGCGGTTTCTTTATTTTAGGATTTTTCTGTAGGGGCGTACGAAGCGGCCGCTGCTTACGTGCCAGCTTGTTTGGCAATTATAACAGTGGTAGCTGCTGGAATTATTCTGCAATACGTGGGTTCCGCAGGAAGGGCAGGTGCTGCGGCGGTGCAGCCAGTCGCGGTAAGTATCTAGGCAGCCCTGGATGTGATCATCATTAATAATAATTTGATATTTTTGGCCCAACTTTACCGCCAATTCCCAAGCATCGGACTCCATTTTTAAAAGTTCAAAATCGGTTTGATAGGTGGAATGGTCCAGCAGGGCGTGAGCGAGCTCATGCAGCACGCCGTAACAAGATTTATTAGAATTAAAGAAGATGGTTTTGGTTTTGGGAGACCAATGTTCTTGCTTGCCGGCCTTAAAGTTAAAACCCGGGTAATCTTTACCCAAAAGGGTGATTAATTCACCTGTACTGCTTAATGAGTTCGTAGCATCCATAAATTGCGGCTCCGTTTCACTCCGCCTCATGAGACACCCCTTCGGGGTTTCTCATCGCGCCGGGCGCGGAATGAATCCGCGACTCGGGCTGCTCATCCCGAGAAACGCCAGCACTTTGCTTAATTAGTTCAAAACAGCCATAGATAACGGCCTCCTCAGGCCTTTTAGCTTTTACAATCGGAGGAGTAGGGACAAGCGGATTATTAAATTTACTTAATTCTTCATCTAAATAAAATTTGAATTTTTCCATATGCGAGCCAACGCCGCCGCCAACTACTATTACATCCGGCTTGACGGTTGCTATTAGGTTTTCAAAGCCATTTGCAAGAGCGTGTGCGTATTGCCGCCAAATTTCCGGGTCGTCAATCTCGGATGCAAGCTTGCCGTAGCGTTCTTTTAGAGCCCGTCCGGAAGCAAAATCTTCCCAGATTCGGCTACGGCCCTCTTCTTCAAAAACCATTTGTCCGGGCTCGAAATTTTCAAAATCGGTATCGATTCGACCTTCACGGACTACTCCGCCGCCAATGCCAGTGCTTACTGTTAGGTATAGTACCTTGGAGTATTGGTCGTCTAAAAGCTTGGCTTCGCTTAAAGCCGCCAGCTTGGCGTCGTTATGGATTAATATCTTGGCATTCGGGAATATTTTTTGCATATCGGCCTGAATTGGAATATTGCGCCAATCTTCGTTGCCAAAGGCTAGTGCTACGCCACTGTTAAAATCAATTGTGCCAGGGACTGCGGTGCAGCAGTGGGTTATTTGATAACTTTTAAGCTCATTGCTTGCAATTTGCTGCAAGGTAGCCTGGAATTTAGAATAATCACGGTCAGTTTCTATTTTATGTTTTGTCTGAAGCGCGCCGTCTTCAGAAAAGACAGCTAGCAAAGTTTTGGTCCCCCCAACATCTATCGCTAGATACATATGTAACTAGTATACCGCTTGAGCCGTACATGCCAAGCTTAAACTGGACAAAAAGGGCATTACACCTTACAATAGATAGTAATCGACTGGGTATGTTAAGTGTGCTTGATAGCCATCAGTGGTGGCTTAGGGCTTATTAATGTACCTTTAAGCGAAATATATTAAGAAGGAGGACATGAAGTTTTCATGTCAAATAAAACTGTAACAATGGATGAGCTGCTAGCTGGCAGCTCGGTTAACCAGCTAAAGGCTGGCGATGTAGTAGAGGGAACTGTCACTTCTGTACACAAGCACGAAGTATGGGTGGATTTAGGCGCTAATGGAATCGGTGTTATCTTCCGCCGCGAAGTGGGGCACAACCCGCTGCAAGTGGGAGAGGCGATTACCGCAAGCATAGTAGACCCGGAACTAGACGAGGGCTATGCGCTGCTTTCCATGAAGCGTGCTGCCAAAGACAGGGGTTGGGGTGAGCTCCAACGCCTATTCGAAGAGCAAGAAATTGTCGAAGTTAGCCCATATGACGCTAACCGCGGCGGCTTGCTGATCGAACTAGAGGGAATCCGCGGCTTCTTGCCGGTTTCTCAACTGGCCGCAGAGCACTATCCGCGCGTTTCTGACGCCGATAAGGACGAGATTTTGACCAAGCTTAACTCTCTGGTTAATAAAACTTTAAGGACCAGAATTTTGGATGTTAGCCGCAAAGACAACAAGCTGATTTTTTCCGAAAAAGAAGCTGTTAAGGACGATATGCAGTCGCGCCTGACCCAACTTAAGGTTGGCGAAGTAGTTGAAGGTGTAGTAACCGGCATTATCGACTTTGGCGTTTTTGTTAACGTCGACGGCATTGAAGGCCTGGTGCACATCTCAGAAATTTCCTGGGAGCGTGTAGAAGACCCCCGTAAGTACGTAAAGGTTGGCGACAAGATCAAGGCTAAGATAATCGCTATCGACAAAGACCGTTTGAGCCTTAGCATTAAGCAAATGTCCGAAGATCCTTGGCTAAACGAAGTTAAGAAGTTTGAAAAAGGCGACAGCGTAGAAGGCAAAATTACACGAATCACTCCGTTTGGTGCGTTCGTGCAACTTTCTCCATCCGTAGAGGCCTTAGTGCATGTGTCCGAGATGAGCGACGACGAAGGAATCGACCCGGAAAAAATCTTTAAACTTAACGAAAAGAAGAAGTTTAAAGTTTTGGAAATCGATACCGAAAACCGCAAGATAGCACTTAGCTTAAAAGACCTCAAATAAACCCCTATGAAACCGCAGAAAGGAGCGACGAATGGCCCAGATCATCGAACTCGACGACTACGTGACAGTCGGCAACTTGGCCGAGCTCCTTTCGCTGCCGGTCTCTAAAATTATTGGCGAATTATTTAAAAACGGTGTTATGGCCACCGTTAATGAGAAGATTGACTTTGATACAGCCCAAATTGTGGTTGGCGAACTTGGCCTTGATGTAGAGCTTGCTAAAAAGGAGCGCGCAGTAGCAGCCGAGCGGCCAAAAAGGGAAGTTAGTAAGAATGCTACAACCCGTCCGCCGGTAGTTGCAATGATGGGGCATGTAGACCACGGCAAAACAAGCCTTTTGGATGCAATCCGCGGCGCCGAAGTTGTTAAGGGTGAAGCTGGGGGAATCACGCAACACCTATCCGCTTATCAGATTAAACATGGCGACCGTGCTCTAACATTCTTGGACACGCCAGGCCACGAAGCTTTTGCCGCACTGCGCGAACACGGCGCACGCTTAACTGACTTGGTTGTGATAGTTATTGCGGCTGACGACGGTATTAAACCCCAAACACTCGAAGCTATACGGTTTGCCCGCAAAGCCGGCGTAAAGATTATTGTGGCAGCCAATAAGATGGATAAGGCTACCGATGCTGACCTCAACCGTCTGAAGCAGCAGCTGGCAGAAAACGAGCTTTTGCCGGAAGACTGGGGTGGCGATACTATTATTATGCCTGTGTCCGCTAAGGAGAAAACCGGAATTAACGAACTTCTCGACATGATTCTCCTGGTGGCTGATGTAGAAGAGCTTAAAGCTGATGCTGATGGTCCAGCTCAAGGTTTGGTAATAGAGTCACACATGGAACAGGGGCGGGGATCTGTGGCGGTAGCTCTAGTAGAGCAGGGAACGCTTCGGCCCGGTGATTTTGTTGCAGCCGGTGGCACTTACGGCAAGGTTCGCAACCTGGAAACGACCGACGGCAAACTATGTAAAGCAGCCGGTCCGTCAACGCCGGTTATTATTGCAGGGCTTAAGGCTTTGCCGGAATTCGGCGATGAATTTTTTGTTGTAAAAAATGAAAAGATTGCACGTGATCAAGCCTCCGAAACAGCCCAAACGCGAAAATCCGGCGGTGTAACTTCTTCCACGAGCAGCAGTGAGCTTTTACGCATAATTAGCCGCAGTCAAAAACTCTCCGAGCTAAATGTTGTAGTAAAAGCCGATGTCCAAGGTTCGTTAACGTCCGTAATCGATAGTATCAAAGCCTTAGACACCGACGAGGTGGCGGTTAGGGTGGTTAGTTCCGGTGTTGGTGTAGTCAGTGAAAATGATATTCATACTGCCGCATCGGCAAACGCTATTATTTACGGTTTTAACGTAACTTTGCCGACTAGTATCAAAAACTTGGCGGGCAGGGATAAGGTACCGGTGCGGCTTTATTCGATAATTTACGAACTTATAGACGATGTTAAGTTAGAGCTAGAAGCTCGCTTGAGCCCCGAGGTGATAGAAAACGAACTGGGAGAACTTAGTGTTAAGGGCATATTTAAGCTGACCAAAACAGAGGTGATTTGCGGCGGTGAAGTAACCAAAGGTAAGTTAACAATACCCGCCCTGGCAAAACTCTACCGAGGAAAAGATTTGATTGCCGACAACCTGGAAGTAACAAATCTAAAGCGTGGCCCGCAAGACGTTAAAGAAGTGCTAGAGGGAGAAATGTGCGGCCTAAGCCTAAAAACGGAAAAAAGAGTGGAAGTTCTAGAAAACGACCGCTTAGTATTATTCACCCGCGAAACCAAAATCCGCACCCTTTAATGTAGGATTTTTCATAGCGCCCTATAGGCCACAATGCTAGATTGTGGCCAGTTAAGTATTGTACTTTTTCTGAGGAGGAGACACGACTATGAGTACCGTAGAGGCGCGACCGAATAATACTGATGGGCCGGAGCAGAAAGATTACTCCGACTACGATGACTTTCAACTTAAGGCAGACAACCAACTTTGGGCTACAAACGTAAACACGGGTAATCAAGAACATATCAGTTGGCAGATTATTGAGGATCATTGGCAACCTCGATTAAGCCCAATCTCACGGGAAGAGTTTAATAAAAATCCAGAATTATATAACCTCAAAATAAAAAATGCGCAGTTGGAGGACCAATTAGAATTTGCAAATTTTAAGATGGCTGAATATGCTGCTCTCGCCGCGGCTTGGCGCTTAGCGTCAGACCAAGACCGTCAGCGTGTTGAAGCACTTGAACGAAGAATAGAAGCGCTGGAGATAGGAAAAAGCCATAGCTATAACAAAGACGATCCAGTTAAAGTACGCTTTGGCGATAGGTTGGAGGATGGCTGGGTAGTCGTACAAGACCACGCCGGGCTAACGGCCAAGGGTGAACTAATGAGGGTAAAAAAAGCCGGCATGGACGATGACGAAAGCCAGGCAGTACTTCGTGATAATGTCGAGCCCGACACTGTTCGGGCTGGAATACTTAATAATACGCCGCCTTTGCCTCCGCCAGGAACCGCACCACCAAATGCAACATGGGATACAGCTCCGGCAGGCGCGCGGTCGCCAGATAATCCCCCGTCCCCAAATGGCAACGCCGGCACTATACCTCCGCATGCCACACCTTCAGCAACCCGCATACCTGCTAGACGCAGGAATAGAGTAACAGGAAGGGGCAGAACAACCACTACAGACAGCTGGTGGAGTCGTCCTGGCGGTGGCAGTGACTGGATCCGTGGCAGAAGGCGCTATACTAGCTATACAATTGTGGATGGGAAAAGGATACCGGTTCCCCTGGAAGTGGACGAGCATGGCAATGAGATTTACGATTTTGAAGAAACAAACCGTCTTGCAGCAATTGCTGCCGGCGTGGGTCTTCTTGCGGTTGGCACACTAATCGGGTACTTGATCGCAAATAAAACCGGCCACACAGTCACAATAAAAAATCCAGACAACAGCGCAGCGATTAACGAACTTAAGAATCAATTCAATGAGCGAATGAATTCTTTGTCCCAGCGAGTAGCTAAGCAAAAAACTGTTATTGAAAATCAAAAATTGCTTTCATGGTTAAAGCGTCACGAGCTCAGAGAAGCTGCTAGGGTCTCTTCAGCAAATTTTCACCCCAGAAGTATTTATGGCGAAACCCCGCATCAAGTAGTGCGCAATATGTTTGATGTCATTAGGGATAATAATATTAGAATTCGCGGTGAAACACACCACAAAGTTACGCAAATCGTACAGGCAATGATGAACCGCCACTGGCATATTGCATCTGGGGTAGATGTTAACCACAACCAACATATAGTTGACGTTGCTAGTGACTGGGCCGACGGCCGCACAGGAAATGCGGATGCATCGGCTCTACAAGGCATGAGAAGAGTAGGTGGCTCCTCTGTAAGTAACTGGCACAGATTTATGCACTTGGCTATGCAGCATGGCATTAGGTTTAGCCGCAATACTTAAAGCTTAAGCGTAATTATATATTGTTTGTTTAAGGTGTTTATGCTATTTTTATAACAGTAAAACTAAAACAAAAATAATGTCTGAAAAAACTCCTAATTCCATACCTGCTGAAGGAAATGAAGACGCGCCACAATCCAGGAGAAATGCTATCTTACGTGACGCATGGCCGGTTGCTGTTATTGGCGACAGTTTTATGGAAGGTAAGAAAGAATATTATTGGGTGGACTACGGCGGCGGAAAGCTGAAGAAAGAACTAGCCTATGATATTGAACTTACCGGAACTGTAGAGCTACCCGAGCATGCACCCCCTCAACCTTCTGAGGAAGCACCAGATACAGAAAGCGAAGAGGTTGGTCTAAGTGCTCTGAAGAACTTTGAGCCAGGCCAAGAATTGGAGTGGCAAGGTGCTGCTGACCCCGAGAATAAAAGCGGCTGGAAATTTATGCAAGCGGAAACCCTTGGCAGTGGCAGGAGAGTTGTTAAAGTTGAAAAAGCGGGTAAAGAAACAATAGTACCTGTAGAGACCTTTTTAGAGGAATGGAGTGCAGTAAGCACAAGCGAATCAGCCCCAGAAAAGCCTAGCGAAGAAAGGGCACAACCTACGCCCAAAGATGAGTCGAAAGAAAGCCGGCAAAAAAAGCCCAGACAAGAACGCAAAAAGCCCGAATATAGATTTGAAAACGGCGAAATAGTAAAAGTAAAGACAAAAGACGGCAAAAGAGAATTTGAGTGGCAGGTTAAAGAAAGCTTTGGCTATAAGAATAAATTCGTAAAACTCGAAGATCCCCAGGGCGAGCGCGATGACATTGTGGTACCCGAGGATACACTGGCTGAGTGGAATCCTAAGGCTAATGATGCTCCGGAGGATGAATCTAAAAGCTCTAAACAACCAGACCGTCCCAAACCTAATAATAGAGAAGGTGGCAAGCCTCCAGACAACAAGGGCCAAGAGAAGAATGAGCAAATAGACCCAAACAATACCTGGCTCGACCCCAGGCGTATACAGAACCTCAAAGCTAAATACATAACCTTGTTAGAACAAGAAGAGAGAAGGCGTGCCTATACATCTGCCGATGGAGAAGCATTACGCAAGAGAATAAGAGACGGACAGGAAGTAACAGAGATAGAGCCAGTTAACAGAACTTTTATGAGGGATGATTCGGGATTTTCGAAACATTACAATAAGATTCTTATAACGCACCTTATCGAACGGGAAATAAGAAGGACTATAGACAGTGCTAAATATGTGGCTGACCACTACAAAATTGGCAAGGTGCCAAAGGAGCCATCTGAAAAGATAAAACAGCAAATGGCAGCGATGATGGATGAGCCGATGGAAAGACTCAATGAATTGGCTGCCAAGGAAGATGAGCGGCTCAATAAGGCCAAACCGATGTTTAAGCCGGGACAGCGCGTAAAAGTAGTTGACCACAATAGGCATACTAACGAATGGACTATAGATAAAGTTGCATTCGACCCCATAAGCGGTACGAAAGGATATTGGGTTACTGATGGCAAGGAAAGACGCTGGCATTCGGAAAAATCTTTGCTTGAGTACCAAGAACAGGCCGGTAATGCTGATGCTGGCGTGGAGAAAGCTCATTTAGAAGCGCTCAAACCTTACATAGACAACCCTGACTCTGCAAAGATCAAAACTGCTGACGGGCGCATAGTAAAAGGCCAGTTCCAAGGATACAAAACGTCCAATGGCAATGTTTATTACGGCTTTGTGGATGATAACGAACCCATTGCGCACAAGAAAAGCAAGAGGCTTGGCGAAGTGCGCGTAAGTGAATTTTTGGATTGGCAGAAGTTGCCGAGTGAAGATGAAAAATTAGCCGCGCTGGAGGCCCAGCTGGAGCCTTATATTGGAATGGAGTTTAAGTTTCCAAAAGGGGAGGCGCTTGCACCCGTAGAGCTTCAATACCAAAAAGACGAGCAAATAGTTCAATACGTTAGTGAAAGTGGTGTAGAATTTGAGGCGACATTGCAAGAGTTCGTTGAGCAACAACTGCACTGGATAGATACTATTAAAAGAGTTAATGAATTACCGGCGGATGAGAAAAAATTCGATCTTGGCCAAAAAGTTAAATATAAAGACGGCGACGAATTGGCGGATGACTGGGAAGTTTATGACATAATCCGCGAAGCTGATGGCAAAATTTGGGTAGCAATTAGAAAAGGCAACATTGCTAAAAAGGAAGAGCAAGAAAACTTACTAAGAATGCAGGGGGCGAGTACTGAGTCTTCTCAGGATAGCTCTAGCCCTGCTTCTTCTGGCCATGATGTCGATGACCCCGAAAAAAACCCTAAGTCATGGAAAACTAAGGCAACCGAGGCACACGCAGCTCGGTGGAGAAGCAGGTGGGGAGGCGATACTCCAGAGGAAAAAAGGAAAAATAAGCTAAGAAGAGTGAGGGCGCGCACTATCAATACTCTAGGGGCTATTGCTTTTGGTCCTCTCCTTGTAGCCACTTCGCCAGTAACAGGGGCTATCATAAATGGCCAACATAAATACATTCAGCATAAAAGAAAGAAAATGGGCCTAGATAAAAACCATGGGCATTAACGTTAAAAAATTTGGCTGGCATGTAACAAGTGGAGTACAATCTAAGGAGTAATAGGTAAAAATTATGTTTCAATTAGATGACAATTTACTGCAAGAACTTGGCCTGGGCACTTTGCCGCCGGCAGAGAAAAATAAAATGCTTGGGCATATTTATGAAACCTTGGAACTTAGGGTTGGCATGCGTCTAGCCGAACAAATGAGTGATGAACAATTAGACGAGTTTGAGGGCTTTATAGACCGTAACGACGAAGCAGGCGCGCTGCACTGGCTAGAAACAAACTTCCCAGATTATAAAAAGGTAGTCGCAGAAGAACTAGAGAAGTTAAAGGCCGAGATTAAGGCGCAGGCGCCGGCAATTTTGGACGCAACAAATGCCGAGCTAGGGGCTCAAGCGGGCGGTCATCATACGCAGAATCAAGGTTATCCTCAAGAACAGCCACATTACCAACAGCCGTATCCGCAACATCCTCCACAACAAGACCCGAACGCGGGATACCAACAGCAGCAACCACCTCAGTATCCACCGAATTAACTCTTAGCGTAGCCGCGTAAGAATTCCGCACCGCTCATGCTGCGTCCTGAGGGCGCAGTGAGTTCTTGAATTTCGAGCCATCCTGGTAAGCATTCTATGACTAGGTCTCCGTCTTGGCCGTCTTTAGCTACGCGAGCCTTTGTAACAATGATATTTTTATCAAAAATAACTGCGCGGCTCTTTGGCCAACCTTTATAAGCCCGGACTTCACGTTCAATCTGAATCGCCGGCTTATCCCAATTAATATGTCCGTCGTTCTTCGTAATGAGCATTGTGTAGGTAGATTTTGTTTTATCCTGCGTCGTAAAATCTTCTGGATTGTCCAAAATGCGGGGTAGGTTGTTGATTAAAAGCTTGGATCCAATATCTAACAACTTACTTGCCAGCTCGGCTTTTGTCTCTGCGCCGGTTAGCTTAATTTTTTCATAAGCATAGACCGGACCGGCATCCATCTCTTTAACTAGCCGCATGATGCTAGTGCCGGTTTCTTCCGCGCCGTCTAAAATTGCTTGCTCAATAGGAGTTGGACCGCGGTACTTAGGCAAAAGTGATGGATGAATGTTAATAATGCCTTTTGGAAAAAGGTCGATAATTTCCTGCGGAATAATGCGACCATAGGCCACTAATACGCCAAAATCAGCATTTAGATTTTTTATATCATCTTTGATATTGCGGAGGTGGGTAGGAAGCATTAGAGGGATATTGTGCTGCTCTGCAACCTCTGCAATTTCTAATTTACGGGCAGATCTCGAGCGGCCAGCGACATAATTAGAAACTATCGCTGTTGCCTCATATCCTTCTTTAATTAAGGCTTTGATGGTTGGTGTATCTGTGTGGTCTAGGCCGGTTGCCAGTCTTTCGTTACCGAAAAATACCAGTTTTTTCGATGTGCTCATATTCTAATTTCTCCAGCTTTCCTTCATCTGTGATCCTGTAAAACGCCTCGGGCTTTCCCTCTATATGGTCGATAAACAATTTGCCGTTTAAGTGGTCGATTTCGTGCTGCAGCACGCGGGCCAAAAACCCTTGGGCCTTGACGCGTATTTCCTGGCCGTTTTCGTCCAGTGCTCGCATTCTCACCTTAGAGTAGCGCGGAACTTTACCGTAAACATCCAAAACGCTTAGGCAGCCTTCGTAATCTTCTTCTAGCTCGCCCTCAAACTTAACGATTTCCGGATTAATAAAAACGTCAAAGGTGTGGTCTTCCTTGTTATCGAAGTTGCGGCGCACCACGATAATTCGGAAAGGTTCATCTATCTGGATAGCGGCTAATGCTACCCCAACTTCGTGTTGCCGGCTAGCTTCCCAGTCCAGAGTTGCAGCTTTCATTTTTTCGATTACTGCTTTAATCTCATCTGTTACAAAGCTAATGCGTTTGGAACGCTCCCTTAGGTGCTGATTAGGGAGGGCGATTATGGAATCTTTAGGGCTGGACATTATCTGCTTAGTATACCAGAGGTAGCACTAGAGTAAATTAATCGGGTCTAAATTTATAGACCAATCTTGCGGCACAATTTTGGCCAACTGCAAAAGATGTGAGCGGTCTTTGCTCTTAATTACGATTTGCCAGTAGTAATATTTGCCGCGTCTAGAGTAAAAACTAGGAGTTGGTCCGATAATTTCTACTGGTAACTTTTGCGCCAAGAGCTGTTGTTTGAGATTGGCCGAGGCTTGCTCAGCTCCTTTGAGCGTAGCTCTTTTACAGGTTAGCTGCATTAAATAGCTAAACGGCGGAAACCTAAATTGTTGCCGCTCCTTTATGGCGGATTGATAAAATTCGTCCCAAGACCTATCAACGGCAGCTTTTACAACCATGCTGTTTGGTTCGTAGCTCTGCAAGATGACCTCGCCCTTGATATGGCCGCGGCCAACGCGCCCGATTACTTGGTACAGAAGTTGGAAAGCGCGTTCTTCAGAACTGTAATCAGGAAGCGATAGGGAAGTTTCTGCAGAAATTATTCCCACCAGTCCTAAGCGTGGCAAATCCAGCCCCTTAGCTAAAAGCTGCGTGCCAACCAAAATATCTATTTGGCCGGAGTGCAGCTTGTCGTAAAGCTCGTGCAGCCGCTCGCCGCTTACATTGTCGCTATCGAAGCGCTGCACCATACGGCCTGGAAATAACCTTTTAACTTCATCAATTAAGGCTTTTGTACCTACGCTTTTATAGATAATTTCTGGATTCTTGCAAACAGGGCAGATATTTGGCGGAGTGTCTGAAAAGCCGCAGATATGGCAACGCACGCTGTGGATGTCTCCGTGGTAAACCAATGGGATATCGCAGTTGGGGCACAAAAGCTGCCAGCCGCATTTGTTGCACAATATCAACCTTGCCGAACCGCGTCGATTTAGATAAACCATAACTTGTTTTTTGGCGGCGAGCGTTTGCTTTACTGCATCGACAAGCTGCGTGGAAAGATAGAC
>Ga0070679_100001689_pt1 | contig 19878 bp, 16 predicted proteins | sample KBSC63BmetaG_FD_65652 | JGI IMG/M metagenome (GOLD analysis project Ga0070679, IMG submission 65652) | Corn rhizosphere microbial communities from Kellogg Biological Station, Michigan, USA - KBS C6-3B metaG | ecosystem: Host-associated > Plants > Roots > Rhizosphere | place: USA: Michigan... | reverse complement strand
CATCGACGCCTCCGGCAAGTTTGTTACGCCGGGTTTCGTTGATATTCAAAATCACTCCGATGCTTATTGGACCCTGTTTGATAATCCGCGGCTGGACAGCCTGGCCGCGCAGGGGATCACCACCGCGCTGATCGGCAATTGCGGCGCTTCGCTTGCGCCGCTGATTTCGCGCGATGCGCTGCTGGCCATCCGGAAATACCATAACCTCCAGGGTGTAAATTTCAACTGGCTTTCTTTTGATGAATATTTGAATGAACTGGGCACCCGTAAATTCGGGGTGAACATTGCGAGCCTGGTCGGCTACTCGACCTTGCGCCGCGGACTTTTAAAAGATGAAATTCGCTCGCTCAAAGACGGCGAACAGAAAATTATCTTCAAAACCTTGCAGGAAAGCCTGGACGCCGGCGCGTTCGGCCTGTCTTCCGGGCTTTCGTATGCCCACGAAGCGATTCTTTCCGAAAGCGAGCTTTTGGAGCTGGCTGGCATGGTTCGGCGCTACAACGCTTTGCTTTCGATTCATTTGCGTTCGGAAGGCTCGGAAATCACGGAGAGCATGGATGAGGCGCTGGAGCTGGTGTATAAGCTTTCGGTCAATCTGAAGATTTCACATTTCAAGGCGCGCAATAAGAGCAACTGGCATCTGCTGCCGCATGCGCTGTCCCAAATGGAAGAGGCTTATCAAAAAATCGGCGGAGTGCACTTTGATGTTTACCCGTACGATTTTGTTTGGCAGGTGCTTTACACTTATTTGCCGCGCTGGGCCTATGAAGGCGGCCGCAGCTCCATGCTGCATCACTTGAAAGATGAAACCCAGCGTAAAAAAATCCTGGCGTACATGGTCAGCCGCGATACGGACTATTCCCAGATTTTTATTGCCGATACGACCATGCCGATTAACGTTACCGGTAAAACGCTTGGCGAAATCGCCAAGCGCCACAATATCACTTCCGAAGAGGCGCTGCTAACCGTTATTGAAAACGGCGGCAGCGAAGTTTTGGCCTTCGACAAAAACCTCAATGAAACCCAGGTCGAACTTTTGCTCGGCCACAGTCTAAGCATCATTGCCACGGACGGCGCCGGTTTTGCCCAAAACAAGCCGGGCGGGCTGGTCCATCCGCGCTGCTTTGGGGCGATGCCGAAATATTTGTCCTGGGCGCTTGAAAAAAATACTCCGATCGAGGAAGCTATTAAAAAAATTACCGGTACGCCGGCTGAAAAAATCGGCCTGAAAAATCGCGGCAAAATCGCGGTAGGATATTTTGCGGACCTGGTCATTTTAGATGCCGGAGTCCGGTCCGGTGCAAATTACATTAATCCGTTCCAGCTGCCGGAAGGGATTGAATACGTTTTGGTTAACGGGCAGCCGATCGTGGAGAAATCAAACATTACCGAAAACCTGAACGGCAGGATTTTAAGGAGAGTTTAACGCATGCAGCTTGCTGACTTGAAAAATAAAAGAATTGGAATTCTTGGTTTTGGCATTGAGGGCCAGGCCGTGGCGAATTACCTGCAAGCAAGCGGCGTTGCCTTTGAAATTTTGGACCAAAATCCAGAGCTGGATCTAGGCACATTCAAAACCGCACCGAGTTATCTTGGACCGGACTACTTACAGCACATCCAGGGTTTTGAAGTTTTATTTCGGTCGCCGGGGATCAGATTTTTTCCGGAGCTGGTCGCTGCCCGCAATAAGGGCTGTACGGTTACTTCGCAGATTAAATTCTTTTTTGATAATTGTCCGGCTAAAATCATTGCGGTCAGCGGCACCAAAGGCAAGGGCACGACCTGCACGCTGCTTTACGAAATGCTCAAGCAGGCAGGAATGCCGGTTTATTTGGGCGGCAATGTCGGCACCGGAGTCTTGGACCTGCTTGACCAGTTGCAGCCGACTGACTGGGTGATTTTGGAACTTTCCAGTTTTCAGCTGCAAGATTTGGAAAAAAGCCCGCACATCGCCGTGGTGCTAATGGTCACCTCGGAACATTTGGATTATCACCTCAGCCGCGAAGAATACGTGCTTGCAAAAACTTCGCTGACCAGATATCAAAAGAGCGGCGATTTTGCAATCATCAACTGGGACTATGAAGGTTCGAGGCACATTGGCGAACTGGGTGCAGCGCGCAAATATTATGTGCACACCTTGCCGGAAGTTCCGGCAGATTTTAAAGATGGCATTGTCGCAGAGCAAAAAAGCGGCAAAATCAGTTTTATCAGCGCCGGTCGCGCCAGTGAATTTTTAAATGCGGGCGAGGTGCAGCTGGCCGGGTACCACAACATCCAAAATATTTGCGCGGCTAGCTTGGCCGCAAAAATTGTCGGGGTTGATCCGGAGTTGATTAAAAAAGTTGCGCAAGAATTCCCGGGGTATGAACACCGGCTGGAATATGTTTGCGAACGCGGCGGCATTAAATTTTACAATGATTCCAGCGGCTCGACCCCCGAATCATGCATTGCCGCGGTGCGCGCTTTTGATGCGCCGGAGATTGCGGTGATCGGCGGGTTTGATAAAGAAGGCGATTACCCGGCGCTGGCTCGCGAACTGGCCCGCCAGGAAAATCTAAAAGCGGCAATTCTGATCGGGCAGATTGCGTCGAAAGTGGAGCTCAGTCTGCGCGCTAATAATTTCCGCGGAAAAATTTTGACCGGCGCCAAAGATTTAACAGAGGTTTTCGGGCAGATTCGCGGGATTGCGGAAAAAGGGGATATTGTTCTGCTTGCGCCGGCCACTTCCAGCTTTGATTGGTTCAAAAACTACCGCGAGCGCGGCGACCTTTTCAAAAAATTAGCCCGAGAGTTTTAATGCGCCGGCTTAAACAAAAAACCGTAGACTACAAGCTGCTGGTCCTGATTTTTGGACTTCTGGCATTTGGGCTGATCGCGCTTTATTCGGCTTCCGCCGTAGTTTCGTATTCGGTTGATAAAACCACAACTTATTATTTCCGCCATCAATTTTTGTACGGTGCTTTGATCGGCCTGGCGGCAATGTATGTAACCAGCAAGATTGATTATCACAAATGGCAGAAGTATGCGCCGATTTTGGTTTTTCTGGCGATCATGCTGCTGGCCGCGGTTTTGGTACCGGGCATCGGCGTAAAGGTCAGCGGTTCGCGCCGCTGGATTTCGCTCGGGCCGATTTTCGCCCAGCCGGCCGAAGTTGCCAAGCTGATTCTGATTTTTTACATTGCTTCCTGGATCGACAAGCGCAGCAACGAGATCAAGGATTTTTATTACGGAATAATTCCAACGCTTTTTATCATCGGGATTTTTGCCGGTTTGATTATTTTGGAACCGGACATCGGCACCATGCTGGTTTTGATTTTTACCGCGCTGGTTATGCTTTTTGTCGGTGGTTCGCAGATTAAACATCTGTTCTGGATCATGGGCGCGGGGCTGGCTGCCTTTGCCGTACTGGTCAAGCTGGAACCGTATCGGATTGCGCGCTTTACCGCGTTTTTAAATCCGGATCTTGACCCGAAAGGTATCGGCTACCAAATTAACCAGGCGCTGGTTGCAATCGGTTCCGGCGGATTTTGGGGCTATGGCTACGGCCACTCCCGCCAAAAATATAACTTTTTGCCGGAGGTGATCGGCGATTCGATTTTCGCGGTGATTGTTGAAGAGCTGGGTTTTTTCCGGGCGAGCCTGGTGATCGGCCTGTACCTGTTATTTGCGTTCCGGGGCATGCGCGTGGCCAGAGGCGCTTCGGACACTTTTGGCAAAATGGTCGCGGTCGGCATTGTTACCTGGATAACTTTTCAGGCGCTCATTAATATCGGCGCGATTATCGGGTTGCTGCCGCTGACCGGCATTCCGCTGCCATTCATTTCGTACGGTTCTTCGGCGTTGATTGTAACTTTGGCTGGCATGGGCGTTTTGCTCAATATTTCAAAGAGCAGTACCATTTAGTTAAGGAACCTTATGCGGCAGGCTGAAACCAAAAACAAAAGGAAATTCGGAGATATTCGGCCGCAGCCGCGGCAGCGGATTGAACCTGAGCCGGAGTCGGATATAATGCCGCCGTCCGAACCGGTTCCGGTCATAACTGTTACAACTGCACAAGCGAATGTTCAGCGTTTTGCGGCCAATGTCAATTTTGCCAAGCCTGAATATCGCGACCGTGCCAAGGCGTCAGCGCGAAAAAAGATGCATGTTGCCGGACAGCTGGCCGGTTTTATTTCGATTGCTTTAATTTTTTCACTGGTGCTGCAGAGCGCGCATATTTTTGCGGCCGGGGAAAATACTAAGACCGTGGTGCTTGGCACCACTGCTCAGGCGCTACAGCGCCTGCAGGAAGCGGCCAGCCTTTCGACCGAGCAGCAATTTACCGCTTCAGCGCAGCAGTTTGATTTGGCTAAGCAGAATTTTGAAAGCGCCAAAGCCAATATCAGCAATCTTGGAATTGTTTTGAATTCGATGCTGGCGCTAACTCCGAAAGGTCAGAGCGCCCAGCGGCTGCTGGATGCCGGCGAGGCTTTGGCGCTGGCCGGCCAAAACTTTAATAATTTTTATAACACTCTGGCGAAAATTCATTACGATCCGGCCGGGCTGGAGGCGCCGGATGGATTTGCCAGAACTGTTGACGTTGCCCGCGCTTATCTGCAGAAGGGGAACAGCTATCTGGATCAGGCCAACGCTGATCTGCAAAATGTTGACCCGAATGTTTTGCCCGCCGACCTGCAGGGAAAGTTTTCCGGCTACCGCGATGATTTGAACCAGGCGATCCTGGGCCTGGATCAGGTCGATAGTTTGCTTGGGCTTGCTTCGGGATTTATCGGCAACGGTCCGAAAACAATTTTGGTTTTATTTGAAAACAATCGCGAGATGCGCGCCACCGGCGGTTTTATCGGCACTTACGGCTACTTTCGATTAAATAACGGCAAAATAATTTCGCAGCAGATCTCAAGCATCTATGACCTGGATGGCCAGCTTAAAGATAAAATCGCGCCGCCGGGCGAGTTTCACGATTTGACCGACCGCTGGGGCCTGCGCGATTCCAACTGGTTTGCTGATTTCAAATTGTCCGCGCAAAAAGCCGGCAGCTTTTATGAAAAAGAGGGGATGGAAACCCCCGATGCCGTAATCGCAGCAACCCCGGACTTAATAGTTGATCTGCTGCAGATTACCGGGCCGATTGATTTGCCGAAGTACGGCGTTACTTTGAGCGCTGATAATTTCCGCGATCTGGTGCAGCTGAACACCTCGGATCTTTACGACAAGGAGGAGAACGCGCCAAAACAGATGCTGGCGGATTTTGCGCCGATCTTGCTGCAAAAGCTGATGAACGTCCCGCAAAACCATTATATTGATCTGGTCAGCGCTTTGCTTGAGAATCTCAGCCAAAAAAATATTTTGCTTTACGACCGCGACCCCGCAGTGGAAGCGCAATTTGAAAGTTATAATTGGGCCGGCGAAATTTTACCAACCGACCGCGATTATCTCGAGGTGGTTAACACCAACCTGGGCGGCCGCAAAACCGATTTGAGCGTCCATCAGAAAATTGATTTGCAAAGCGAAGTGCAGCCAGACGGTTCAATCGTCAATACTTTAACGTACACCCGGACCCACGACCCAAGTTTGCTTGCCCCGCAGGATAAAAATATTGATTATGTCCGCGTTTTGGTGCCGCAGGGCAGCAAGCTGCTTTCGGCTGAAGGATTTACGCCGCATAAGTTTTATCCTTCGGACGGCAGCGGTTATGGCCCTGAGGCGGGGGCACCAGCCTACACAGTCGATCCGGATTTGGCCGCCATGGATAAAAATGCCGCGCTGGATGTTACTTCCGGCACAGTTGTCACCCAGGAATCCGGGAAGACCGAATTTGGCAACTGGATCGAAACCGATCCCGGCCAGACTTCAACCGTAGCCATCAAGTACCAGCTGCCTTTCAATGTTAATGCCAGCCGCAAGTACAGTTTGCTGGTTCAAAAGCAGCCCGGCAATCCGGCTGCGGATTTTAGTTTCGCATTTGATTCGGCCGGCCGGCATGTGCTTTGGTCCACTCCGGACGACCTTGAAATTGCGGGCTCAACCTTCAGCTCGAAACAATCTTTGAAATCTGATATATTTATTGGTGCGGTTTTGCAAAGATAGGCAGCACTTGCAGTTATGAAACCTAGTACTTATTCAATTGCTCGCAGCGCGAGCATCGTGGGCATCTTCACCTTATTATCCCGGCTGGTCGGCTTATATCGCGACCGGCTTTTTGCGTCTACTTTCGGCGCGGGTGACATTCTGGATTCGTATTATGCCGCGTTCCGGTTTCCAGACCTGGTTTTTAATTTGCTTATTCTGGGGACGCTTTCGGTCGCGTTCATCCCCGTGTTCATGGAGTACTTTGTGGAAGATCAGGCAGAAGCCAACCGGATCTCAAACACCGTGCTGAATTTTTTCTTTTTGGGCATGAGCGGCCTGATGCTGGTCATGCTGCTGTTTGTGCCGGGCATTGCCAAAATTATCGCGCCGGGATTCACCGGCGTTAAAATGCAGAATACTATTCTGCTGACCCGGATATTTTTGCTTTCGCCGATTATTTTTACGGTCTCCAGCGTTTTTTCCAGCATTTTGAACGGGCTGAAAAGATTTTTGATTGTTTCGATCGCGCCGATCATTTACAATCTCGGAATAATTATCGGCGTGAAATATCTGTTTCCGCACTTTGGGCTGCGCGGCCTGGCTTACGGCGTGATTTTAGGGGCGCTGGGGCACTTGGTCATCCAGGCTGCCGCTGCCATTAAAAGCGGTTTCCGCTACCTGGCAATTTTGGATTTAAAACATCCGGGCGTCCGCAAAATTTTAAAGTTGTTTGTGCCGCGGATTTTCGGCGTGGATAATTCCCAGTTCAGCTTGCTGATCGCTTCGATCATCGGATCGACCTTGGCTTCCGGCAGCATTGCGGTTTTCAACCTGGCCAATAATTTGCAGGCCGTGCCGATCGGGATTTTTGCAGTTTCGTTTGCGGTGGCGTCTTTCCCAAGCCTTTCAGAAAGTTTTGTGCGCAAGGATGACCGCGAATTCAACCATACTTTGGTCAAAACCATGGTCAATGTTTTATTTTTCGCGCTGCCGATTTCGGCGATGATGCTGGTACTGCGCGCTCAAATCACCAGAGTAATTTTGGGCGCGGGGAATTTTGACTGGGAAGCAACCCGTCTGACCGCCAACACTTTGGGAATATTTGCGATCAGCATTTTTGCACAGAGCCTGATTCCGCTGTTTTCCCGGGCGTTCTATGCCCGCCACAACACCAAGGTTCCGGTGGTAATCGGCTTGGGTTCCATGGCGCTGAACCTGATCTTTTCTTATTACCTGAGCGTCCATTACGGCGTGCTCGGGTTGGTTTCCGGCTTTACTTTGGCCAGCATTTTAAATGCCGCCGCTCTTTATATAGTGCTGCGCCGGCATGTCCGCCATATGGACGATGCTTATTTATCCTATTCGGTGCTTAAAATTATCCTGGCATCTGTCCTGTCGGCAATTGTAATTTATATTGCTTTGTATTATCTTGGTTTATACATCCCGCTGGATACCGGCCTGCATGTTTTGATTCAGGGCGGACTGGCGGGGTTGATCGGCACCGCAACGTTTATCGGTTTAAGCAGTTTAATGGATCTGGAACAGACCGCGTTTGTTTGGAGTTTCCTGAAGAATCGCGTCTGGAATAAAATGCTGTTCCGGGAGCGGGTTGAATAAAATTTGAGCGGGCGAGAAAGAAAAAAATGATCAGAAATTTTTGCATCATCGCGCATATCGACCACGGTAAATCGACCTTAGCCGATCGGCTTTTGGAATTTACCAGCACGGTTTCCAAGCGGGAAATGAAAGACCAGCTTTTGGATCAGATGGATCTGGAGCGGGAGCGGGGCATTACGATCAAGCTGCAGCCGGTCCGGATGAAGTATGCCTTGAACGGCCAGGAATATGTTTTGAATTTGATCGATACTCCCGGCCACGTCGACTTCACCTATGAAGTATCCCGGTCGCTGGCATGCTGCGAAGGCGCGATTCTGGTGGTGGATTCGACCCAGGGGATTGAGGCCCAGACTTTGGCCAATGTCCACCTGGCTTTGGAAAGCAACCTGGTTTTGATCCCGGTTGTAAACAAGATCGATCTGCCGAACTCGGACCGGGAGCGCACCGCTGAAGAATTGAAAAATATTTTCGGCTTTACTGACGACGAAATTCTTTACGCGTCCGGAAAAACCGGCGAGGGCGTTCCGGATATTTTGAAGGCGGTTATCGAACGCATTCCCGAACCGCAGGGCAACCCTGCCGCGCCGTTCCGCGGATTGATCTTTGATTCGGTTTACGACGTTCACCGCGGCGTGATTTCCTTTGTCCGCGCATTTGACGGGTCAATCAAAAAAAACGCCGGGATCCGCATGATCGGTACCAACACCGAGGCCCAGGCGCTGGAAGTCGGTTATTTCAAGCCGAAGTTTGAAGCTCAAAGCGAAATCAAAACCGGCGAGGTCGGCTACATTGTGACCGGCCTGCGCGATGTTTCAAAATCCCGGGTCGGCGATACAATCACCTTGAAAGAGGCGGCCATGAATGTTGAACAGCTGCCCGGCTATAAACAAGTGAAGCCAATGGTTTACGCCACGATTTTTCCAACTTCAGCTGAAGATTATCCGCTGCTGCGCGACGCCATGGAAAAGCTCAAGCTTTCCGATTCGGCGCTGATTTTTGAACCGGAAAATATTCCTTCAATCGGCTTTGGCTTCCGCACCGGTTTTCTGGGCTTGCTGCATATGGATATTGTCCAGGAGCGGCTCTCCCGCGAATATGACCTGGACCTGGTTTTGACCGCGCCAACTGTGGCGTACCACATTTTGCTAACTTCCGGCACGGAAAAAATCATTCACACTCCGGCCGAATGGCCCGACCCTTCAATCATCAAGGAAATTCAGGAGCCTTGGATGGCGGTGGAGATTCTGACGCCGCAAAATTACATCGGGCCGATTCTGGAAATTGTGACTCAGCGCCGCGGCATCAGCAAGGACATTAAATATCTTGGCAAAGACCGAGTTTTGATGCAGTTTGAAATGCCGCTGGCTAACATCATCACCGATTTTTACGACAAGCTCAAAAGCGTTTCTTCCGGATATGCTTCGCTCAATTATGAATTTTTGGATAACCGCGCCGGGGATCTGGTTAAGATTGATATTTTAGTGGCCGGCGAAAAAGTCGAAGCGCTGGCCGTGATTGTGCACCGCAGCACTGCCGAGCCGGACGGCCGCGAGCTGATCAATAAATTGAAAGATTTAATTCCGAGGCAGCAATTTGAAATCGCGCTGCAGGCTGCGATCGGCGGGAAAGTCGTGACGCGCGAAACCATCAAAGCATTTCGTAAAGACGTAACCGGCTATTTGTACGGCGGCGACGTGACCCGCAAGATGAAATTGCTCAACAAGCAAAAAAAGGGCAAGAAGCGTATGAAAAAAATCGGCAAAGTCGACATTCCCCAGGAGGCTTTTCTGGCCGTCTTGAAAAAATAGGAGTATACTACTGGCAAGTTATTTGCCAGCAAGAAAGAGGGAATAGAAACTGAATGGATGGGAGGCGCAAATGCGCAGCACTGAAGGAATTCTGTGTGGCTGCTTTGACCCCCGGTTCGGTTGGGGATCAGATTTTTGTACCAGTGAAGGTGACATTGGAATTCACTTACCGTGCCTTGGCACCGGATTTATTTACCCGACCGATGATTTTAGGGCCCGAGTAAAACGTTTGTCCGAGCTGCGGCCGCAAACTCATACGGTTCGCTTTCAAGCGGCGAACCTTCGCACTCCGTACGCTGTCCGGATTTTGGCTTTGCTTGAGATTAAAACTGAACTGTTCTGGGCACACAATCTTTATGGCAACCCGAATATACTCAGCTATGCCGGCCAGGTTTGTGCCGGCGCTTACGACTTGGAGATAAAAAATCTGCAAGCAGCCCAAGCCGCGTCCTTGGAAGCACACCGTAAAACCCGCGAAAAAGTGGGGACTAGTTTGAAGGACAAAAAAACTTGGACGGCAATTGAACTGGCGCTTGGCGGCTCTCTGGATGAGGCCGAGCAGTTACTGCTTGAAATCACCAGGACCGATCCAACCGACGCTGCAGCATACAACAATGTCGGCTGGTTTGTGCTGAACTACCGCCAGGACTCAGTCAGCGCCTTCCTGTGGCAGTGTGAGGCCTACCAGCTTGATCCGAACGCGGTACACGCTTACAAGCTGGCAGTGTGCCTAAGCTGTATGAACCAGCATGTTGCAGCGATGCAATTCCTGGAACGGGCCCGAAACACCCCGGACTATCCGATGATTTCAACTCGCAATGAAGAGCTGGCCGGAAATCTAAAGGGTTATACCCAAGAGAGCCCGAGTTAAACCGATTTGAACAATCCATTCGTGTTGAATTAAGCGGAGTTAGCCATTGGTTAGCTCCGCTTTTGTTTTTGCCTAAAAAATGGTATAATCAAGCATATGTTTCGCAATCGCAAAAGGCTCAACACATTGATGGCAATTGTTTCGGTACTAGTGGTGCTTTCAATGATTCTGTTTTTGTTCACGATTTAAGAAAGCAAAAAACAAAACAAATGTTCAGCTATAACCTGCATGAAAATGAAAAGCTGTTGCAGATTTACCGCCGGCACGAAACCACCCTGGTTCCGAAGGTCTTGCAGATTTTTGCGCTGACTTTTATCCCATGGTACCTGGGGCTGAGGTATCAGTTTGTTTTTTCGACCCCGGGGCATCAAAGGCTTTTTTTGCTGTGGACGCTTTTGGTCGGAGTTTATGCGATCCATACCTTTATGATCTGGACCATCAATGTCTATATTGTTACGGACAAGCGGCTGCTGCACATTGAGCATGATACGATTTTCAAAAAAACCGTGCTCGAAACTCCGCTCGATCGGATTCTGAATGTTTCCTTTCGAACGACCGGTTTTTTTTCAACCTTGTTCCATTTTGGAGACGTCTTGGTGCAAGTAGTCGGCTTGGACCAGCCGCTGATCATGCAAAATGTCCCGAGTCCGGCGCACGTCAAAGATTTTCTGTGGAAGATGCATTCCGAATTCAGCGGCGAACAAAAAGTAACGTACACCCAGCCGGAGATTGCGCCCGTTGACCAAGATATTCCTTACGCGCCGAACATGCCCAAAAAAGTGATCAACAAAAAACGCAATGTTGTCTAATGTCAAAAACCTAATCACGAATAAAATTTTCCTGGTACTCGGACCGGTGGTCTTGATTTTTGTGGGCAGCGTGGTGTTTCGGCAATATCAGGAACGCCGCGCGGTTCAGCGCGAAATCAGCGAACTTTCCGGACAGGCTCAGACTTTGCAGCAAAAAAATTCTGATTTGAAAAACCTTTTAGCTTATCTGCAGACCAGCGACTACAAGCAGAAAGCCGCCCGACAGCAGCTGGATCTAAAGCGCGACGGCGAAGTGGTTTATACTTTTGCCGCCCAGGATTCGGGCGACGCTTCGGTTTCTCCGGGGAGCGCGGCAGCGGGCGGCCCGACCGAAATTTCCAACCCGCGCAAATGGTGGAATTATTTTTTTAATAGCAATTAAATAAAGCCAATGGCTGAACAAAACGAACAGATTAAAAATTATATTATGCAGGCCAGGATGCAGGGTCTTTCCGACCAGCAGATCCGGGCCAATCTTACCGCGGTTGGCTGGCATAATGACCAGATCAACCAGGGTTTTTCCACGGTGGTCGGAGGCTCGCTGCTAAGCCGGCCGGGTTTTAGAATTTCGGCAACTGCGCTGATTGTTTTGATTTTTGCCGGCGCGGCATACTTTGCCTATGCGCGCTATTCGCCGCAGGCAGTCATGGGCGGATTTTTAAAGTCGCTCGGAAAACAGCAAACCTTAACTGGTTCGCGCCACACTGTTTTTAATTTTGAAATAACCGACTCCGAGCTTGGCAAACTCGGTTTGGATCTGTCCGGCGATGCCACCGTAACCGGCCCGAAAGTCAATCAAACCGCAATGGATGTAAAGGTTGGTTTAAACGCCCAGGTCCAGCCGCCAGGCCAGCCCGGCCAGGTAAATTTTAATGCCAACAACATTGAGATACGCGAGGATTCGGGTAAACTTTATCTCAATGTTTCCCAAATCCCGATCCTAAGCGATTCGGCCAAAAATTATGACGGCTGGGTCAAGCTGGATCTTGGGCAGCTCCCGGCCGATCAGCAAACCCAAATTGAACAGGGACTGAATTCCACTCCGGGCGAGAGCGAGCAGTTTCAACAGGCCCTGCAATCTTTGCAGCAGAACAATGTCATTTCCACAAGCCTGGCCGGCATTCAAAAGGTCGGGGGAGTATACGCCTACCATTACCACGTTACGATCAATCGTAATTCATTAATTCAGCTTTTGACCACCCAGCTCGGCCAGTTCTATGCGCAAAAAGGCGAGCTTGCTACCTTGGACGCGCTGAAACTTTATTTGAACAACATCAATTTCCGGCAAAGCGACATTTGGCTTGGCATTACCGACAAACAAATCCACAAACTGGAATTTCAGGCGATTGCGCCCTCGCTTTCAGGAATGGTGGCGCGGCAGCAGGGCGTGGCTAACGCCCAGCTGATCAAAGGCAGCTTAAATGTTACTCTGAGCTACGAGCTTTCACCTGCTGCCCCGGTCCAGATTGTCGCTCCGGCCAAGGCGCTGGATCTCTCTTCTTCCGGCGGGCTGCAGCTTTCGCCGCTGCCCTAAAACGTGCTAGAATTTTGGGCTGCGCGGACTATGCTTTGCGCGGCCGCGCGGGTATGGTTCAGTGGTAGAATGCGGCCTTCCCAAGGCTGAGATACGGGTCCGATTCCCGTTACCCGCTCCAAATATGAAAATTATGAAATATAAAGAAATTTATTTGCTTATCCCCATATTTTTTGTAACTGCGGCCTGCAATCAAAATATATCGCAGGCTCCGAAAAAACAGGTGACGGTGGTTCAACCTAGTTCTGAAGTTCAAAATTCTGTTCAACAACCGCAAACCAGTAGGCAGCCTACGGACGGAGAAACTTCTCAAAATTCTGATCCCAATACAGCAACATATTCAAACAGCACATACGGTTTTAATTTTGTTTACCCAGTCACTACAAGTTTAGTGGTCGACGGCAAACTTATTTCCGGGACAGGCGAAAATGCTTTAAAAAATCCGGATGTAGTAGTAGCTTTCTATGATTACTCGGATTTCCAATTGGGTATGTCTGATGGAGGGCCTGTAGAGAATGTTACGTATATTCCGGGCCAGAAACAGTGGCTAGTTCGGCCGGGAGTAAATCAGCCTTTTGATCAGGTTTTTTGTCCAGGAGAAGAAAATACGAATCAGGGCGTAAACTTTTATAATTTCGGTTACAACCCTGATGACCCACTCACCTCAGCCTTTGTTACTTCGCACGGGATTGTTGTTATAGAAGATTGGGGTAAATATGTTTTTGTCGATCCTGCCCGTGTTGTATTCACTGATCCCTCCCAGGTTTATAAAGTCACTTGTAGCAAGTAATCCCTGCCGATGTAGCTCAACTGGCTAGAGCAGCGGTATCGTAAACCGCAGGTTGTCGGTTCGATTCCGACCATCGGCTCCAGAATTATAAAAAGCTCCGGTCTTGGAGTTTTTTATTTGAAAACAATTCGGGTTTAAAGTCAAGCCGGACCCCAACCTAGCCTATTTAAAAAAATGGCAGTCTTGCCAGATCGGCAAATCTTTGTTAGGATATTTGCGTTCAAAATGGATGCACCACAAAAAAAGCCGAATAAAAGTTATGGTTTTGAGACGGCAAAAGTCTTGAGCGTGGCTTTTGAGATGGGTTTTATAATTGCTTTGCCGATTGTAGTGCTTGGATATTTTGCCAAGCGCCTGGACGATCAGCATCACACCCATTGGTTTGTTTATCTTGCAATCGTGGTGGCGCTGGCCATTTCCACTACCTGGCTGTATCAGCGGCTGCAGGAGCTGGCAAAAAAATTAAAAGACGCTTCCAGCAATAAAGAAGAAAAGAAATAATGATCGCAGCACTACCGCCATTGGCAGCAGAACCAATTTTTAATATCGGATCGTTCAGCGTTACGAACGCCTACATCAATTCTCTGATTGCAGTGGTATTTTTCACGGTCGTCGGACTTTTGGTCCGCAAAAACATCAAAATGATCCCGCGCGGCCTGCAGAATTTCGCGGAAAGCATTATTGAAGTATTTTTAACTTATCTTGATCAGGTGACCGGCGACCGGAAGCGCTCGCTGCGCTTCATGCCTTTGGTCGGCAGCCTTTTTTTATTTATTATTTTTTCAAACTGGATCGGAATTTTCCCGGGCATCGGTTCCATTGGTTTTTTCAAATCCGCGAACGGCATTACCGAGTTTATTCCGCTGCTCCGGCCGGCCAATACCGACCTGAACATGACTTTGAGCATGGCAGTGCTGGGCGTGGTGGTTTCGCACGTGCTCGGGGTGGTAACGGTCGGATTTTTCCGCTATGCCAATAAGTTTATTAAGCTGGGCGACCTCTGGCAGGCAATCCGCCGCGGCGGGTTCATTGGAATTTTCGTAGCCATTCTGGAATTCGGCGTCGGGCTGATTGAAATTATCTCGGAGCTTGCAAAAATGGTTTCATTGAGCTTGCGGTTATTCGGCAACGTCTTTGCCGGCGAGGTTTTGCTTACGGTTTTGGGCAGTATTGTGGCGTATCTGGTGCCGCTGCCGTTTCTGGCTTTGGAATTGCTGGTTGGATTTATTCAGGCGGTGGTATTTGCAATGCTGGTTTTGGTTTACATTTCAGTTGCGACCACGCCGCTTCCGGAAGCGCACGGCCACGGCGACGCACCCGCGCCCGCGCAGCATTAACTTTATTTATCAATAATTAATTTTAATTAAGGAGTCCACATGGCATTAGACCCAGAATCAGCAAAAGAGCTGGCAAAAGGCCTGGCGATCGGCATTGGCGGTATCGGCCCTGCGATCGGCATTGGTTTGATCGGCAGCAAAGCGATGGAATCAATCGGCCGCAATCCGGAAAGCTCAAGCCAGTTGTTCGTTCCGATGTTGCTTGCTCTGGCGTTCGCGGAAGCTATCGCGATTTACGCTTTGGTCGTTACATTTATTTTGTAATATTTCCAAATAGTATTCACTCGGTTCGGCCCCGACCGGGGCCGAACCGCAAGCGAATACCATTTTGAAAGTATTAGAAGAAAATCATGACAAACATTTTTAGCCACATTTTACATCTGATTATTCCGGTGGCGCACGCCGCAGAAAGCACCGGCAGCAGCCCAAGCGTTACCGAATTGTTCGGCCTGAACTGGAAACTATTCCTGGCACAGCTGATCAACTTCGGCGTTGTTTTGTTTGTGCTTTGGAAATGGGTGTTTGGGCCGATCGGCGCAAAATTGCAGGAACGGACCGATCGGATTGAAAAATCCTTGCAGCAGGCCAGAGAAATTGAGGAGAAGCACAAGGCCGCCGAAGCCGCACGCATGGCGGAAATTGAACGGGCTCGCAAGGAAGCCAATGAAATCGTGGACCGCGCCCAGGCCGCCGCCAATCAGACCAAGGAGCAGATTCTGGCTGAAGCCAAACAGTCGGCCGAAAAACTTTTGGCGCAAACCAAACAGCAGCTTGCCGACGAGAAAAACAAGCTGATGCGCGAGGTGCGCGAAGAGGCCGCTGGACTGGTGGTCCTGGCCACTGAAAAATTGCTGCGCGAAAAAATTGACCAGCAGAAAGACCAGCACATTATTAAAGAGAGCCTGAAAAACGTATGATTGATCCCAAAACTTACGCCCAGGCGCTCTACGGCGCGTTATCCGAAGTGGGCGAAAAAGATCACGACCGGGTTCTGGACAACTTCGTCAAGATTTTGAACCAGAACGGCGACCTCGGGCGCTACGGCCAGATTGAAGCGGAATATCAAAAGCTGGAAGCGGTCGGTCGGGGAATCAAAGAGGTGCAGCTGACCACCGCAAGCAACCTCGATCCCAAGGAAATTATCGCGCATTTAAATAAAGTTGTCGGCGGCAAAGCTGAAATTCGGCACAAGGTCGACCCTGGAATAATCGGCGGAGTGGTGGTCCGAGTGGATGACACTCTGATCGACGCCTCGCTCAAAAGCAATTTGGATAAATTAAGAAAGCAGATCGCACAATAATATGAACGACCAATTAATTCAAAATTTAAAAGAGAAGATCAAGGATTTTAACGCCGAAGTTAAGGTTGAAAAAGTCGGCACGGTGATCGAAGTTGGCGACGGCATTGCCAGAATTTCAGGCTTGTCCGAGGTAGCTGCCTCTGAAATGCTGGAATTTGAAGGCGGCGTGTTCGGCGTGGCTTTGAACCTGGAAGAAAGCACGGTCGGCGCCATTATTTTCGGCGATTTTCAAAAGGTCAGCCAGGGCCAGGTGGTCCGCGCGACTGGCAGGATTCTTTCCGTTCCGGTCGGCGAAGCCGTAATCGGCCGCGTGCTTAATTCCTTGGGCGAACCGATCGACGGAAAAGGCGATCTGAAACAAAAAGCGTTTTACCCTGTGGAAAAAATCGCACCGGGTGTTATTACCAGAGAGTCAGTGAAGCAGCCGCTCCAAACCGGCATCAAAGCGATTGACGCGATGATCCCGATTGGCCGCGGCCAGCGCGAATTGATCATTGGCGACCGCCAGACCGGCAAAACCGCAATTGCGATCGACACGATAATCAATCAAAAAGGGCAAAATGTTATTTGTATTTACGTTGCGATCGGCCAAAAGGAAAGCAAGGTGGCGAGAATCGTGGCCGAGCTGGAAAAGCGCGGCGCCATGGAATACACCACCGTGGTTGCTGCCGGCGCTTCTGATCCGGCCGCAATGTCTTACATCGCACCTTACGCCGGCGTGGCAATGGGCGAGTACTTCATGGACCAGGGCAAAGACGTGCTGGTAGTTTACGACGATCTTTCCAAACACGCCGTGGCTTACCGCGAAATTTCGCTGCTGCTCCGCCGTCCGCCTGGTCGGGAAGCTTATCCGGGCGATGTTTTCTATCTGCATTCCAGATTGCTGGAGCGTGCGGCTAAGCTTGGCAAAGATTTCGGCGGCGGTTCAATTACCGCGCTGCCAATTATTGAAACCCAGGCCGGCGATGTCTCCGCCTATATTCCAACTAATGTTATTTCTATTACTGACGGTCAGATTTTCCTGGAATCAGACTTGTTTTACCAGGGCATTCGGCCGGCATTGAACGTCGGTATTTCCGTGTCGCGCGTCGGTTCATCCGCGCAGACCAAGGCCATGAAAAAAGTGGCCGGCAAGCTGCGGTTGACTATGGCACAGTATCGCGAACTTGCGGCTTTTGCCCAGTTCGGTTCGGATTTGGACGAACAAACCCGAAAGCAGATTGAACTTGGCCGCAGAACCCAGGAAATTTTGAAGCAAGGCCAATATGAGCCAATGCTGATGGAACACGAGGTCTGCGCAATTTACGCCGTAACCAACGGCTATCTCAGCGACGTTGATCCGGAAAAAATCCGCGACTTTGAAGCGCAATTCCATAAATTCCTGGACACTCAGGCCCGCGACGTAGTCGAAACAATCCGCACCACCAAGGACCTGGCTCCTGAAACGGAAGAGAAATTGAAGCAAGCGATCACAGCTTTTAAAGAAGGTTACGCCAAATAATTTTAAATTGAATGCCAAGCACTAAGGAAATTAAAAGAAGAATCCGCTCGGTCAACAGCACCAAGAAGATTACCCGTGCGATGCAGATGATCAGCGCCGTGAAAATGCGCAAAGCGCAGAATGCGGTGCTGTCCAGCCGCGCCTATTCTGAGCTGGCTTGGCAGATCGTTACCAACCTTTCGCATCGAATCGATCCAAAGTACCATGCTTTGCTTGAGAACCCGAATAAATCAAAAAAAGTCGGAGTAATTCTGATTACAACCAACCGCGGCATGGTCGGCGCATATAACGCTAATCTCACCGCTGAAACTCAGCGGTATCTGGCACAAAACAAGCTGGACGGCGAACTGGTGGCGGAGCTGATCGCGGTCGGCAAGAAGGGCCGCGATGCGATGGTTCGGGTCGGCAAAACCATTGTTGCGGAATTTCCGAAAGCGGACCGCGCGCTGCGCATTGAAGAAATCTTCCCGCTGTCCCGCATGATGGTTGACGAATATCTCAAGGGCACTTACTCGCAAATCCTGATTGCTTACACCCACTTTGTTTCAACAATCAGGCAGCAGCCGATGGTCCGGCAGCTCTTGCCGCTGAAAACTGCGGAACACCCCAAGGACCTGCCCGAGCATTATCAGAAATTTAATTACGAATATCAGTTTGAACCCGATCCGACCGAAGTGCTCGACTACCTGCTGCCCAGAATAATTGACGCGCAAATTTATCAGGCAGTTCTGGAAAATGACGCTTCGGAACATTCGGCCCGGATGGTCATGATGAAAAATGCGACTGACGCGGCAACCGATTTGATTCAAGACTTAACCCTAACATATAACCAATTAAGACAGGCGAATATCACCAAAGAACTCGCGGAGATAATCGCGGGAATGGGAAAATAATATGGCAGAACAACACCAACAAAAGAATATCGGGCACGTCGACCAGGTAATCGGTCCGGTTGTTGACGTGAAATTTGCCGGAGATTTGCCGGAAATTTACAGCGCGCTGGAGATTCCTTTAAAGCACCAGGAAGCCGAAGGTGCGGTAGACAAGCTGATTTTGGAAGTCCAGTCGCAGCTGCCGGGCGGAATTGTCCGTACCGTGGCAATGTCTTCCACTGATGGCTTAAAACGCGGCATGCCGGTGCATAATACCAGCAAGCCGATTGCAGTTCCGGTCGGCAATGTAACCCTGGGACGGATGTTTTCCGTGCTGGGCGACCCGATTGACGGCCAGGCTGCGGTTAAATCCGAGGAGTACTATCCGATCCACCGCCACGCGCCGAAGTTCACGGACCAGTCCACCAAAGCGGAGATCCTGGAAACCGGCATCAAAGTCATTGACCTGATCGCGCCGATCGTTAAAGGCGGTAAGGTCGGACTGTTCGGCGGCGCCGGCGTCGGCAAAACCGTTATTATTCAGGAATTGATCCGCAACATCGCATCCGAGCATGGCGGCGTTTCAGTGTTCGCCGGAGTAGGCGAACGCACCCGCGAGGGCAATGACCTTTACCATGAAATGAAAGAATCCGGCGTGCTGAATAAAACCACGCTGGTGTTCGGCCAAATGAATGAACCGCCGGGAGCCCGCGCCCGCGTGGCTTTGACCGGGCTGACTATGGCTGAATATTTCCGCGATAAAGCCAAGCAGGATGTTTTGCTGTTCATCGACAATATTTTCAGATTTACCCAGGCCGGCTCTGAAGTTTCCGCTTTGCTCGGCCGTATTCCTTCGGCGGTAGGTTACCAGCCGACTTTGGCCACTGAAATGGGCGAACTGCAAGAAAGAATTACTTCCACCAAAGAAGGTTCGATCACTTCGGTGCAGGCGGTGTACGTTCCGGCAGACGACCTTACTGACCCGGCTCCGGCTACGACCTTCGGCCACCTGGACTCAACCGTGGTTTTGAACCGCGCTTTGACCGAACTTGGCATTTACCCGGCGGTTGACCCGCTTGATTCTTCTTCCACGATTTTGGATCCGTACATTGTCGGGCAGGAACACTATGACGTTGCCCGCGGACTGCAGCGCACTTTGCAGGCTTACCGCGATCTCCAGGACATCATTGCGATCCTTGGTGTGGAAGAACTTTCCGATGATCAAAAATTGACCGTGCAGCGCGCCCGCAAAATCCAGCGGTTCTTGTCCCAGCCGTTTTTCGTTGCAGAACAGTTTACCGGCACTCCGGGCCAATACGTGCCCTTGAAAGAAACAATCCGCGGTTTCAAGGAAATTCTGGAGGGCAAGC
>Ga0070679_100001688_pt1 | contig 19879 bp, 26 predicted proteins | sample KBSC63BmetaG_FD_65652 | JGI IMG/M metagenome (GOLD analysis project Ga0070679, IMG submission 65652) | Corn rhizosphere microbial communities from Kellogg Biological Station, Michigan, USA - KBS C6-3B metaG | ecosystem: Host-associated > Plants > Roots > Rhizosphere | place: USA: Michigan... | reverse complement strand
GGAAGAGTATTTGGCGTATTGGCAACAAGGACTCTTGAAGCACTTGCACGCAAAACTTCCCAAACCAAAACACCTTCCGACTCCTAAGGAGGTGGAGAAAATGGACTCAACGGCGTCGTAAGGCGCCGTTTTGTTTTGGTGCTCATTCCGCTTCTTTTTGGTCTTCAGGATCAATGGGGACTATATGCTCGTTGGTAGAGTCTTTTATTTTCTGCACGGCTTCTGCCTCTTGTTCAGCGAGATATGCCTCATACTCTTCTTTGTAAGCTTTTTTCTCGCGTTGTACTTGCTGAGACTTTTCGGCGCCCTTTCTGCCTGCAGCGCTCAGGAGCGGCACATTGTCTCCTTTGCGCGCCCGCATTATTTCGACAGGAGAAAGTGTCTTTCGCTTGTTCTTTTTCTCGCCGGGGAACCTTTCCATGCGAATATAGTAGCAAATCCTTACGCTTCATTGCATTTCAATCTTTCCGACGCGAGAATACCTGCATGAGAGAGAGGCTTGCCGCCCAAGGATACATTCTCATAGGTGTGCTGACACTGCAGTATCTGGTCGGCATGTACGTGAATCTTTTTGTGCAGTTTCCCGATCAAACGGGAGACCAGCTTTGGGGATTTGCATGGTCGCAGCCTGCTTTGGCGCTTCACATCATTCTTGCGTTCTTGATACTGATCGGAGCAATAGTGCTCTGTGTCCGTGCCGCGCGCAGGCGTGACCGCACCTGGATATGGGCTTCGGGCATCGGACTTCTCGCTGTGCTTGCGGCGGGAGCAAGCGGCGCATCGTTCATACCTACGCAGAACGATATTCTTTCGTACAGCATGGCAGTCGCATTCATCATCGCCATTTCCGCGTATTCGGCGGCAATATCCGCCGAGCCGAGGACATAGAAAAACCGCGCGAGAATATCGCGCGGCACAGACTTCTCTCACCGTAGCGCGCAAAAACCTTTCGTCAAAGCGCAGAGACAGGTGCTTTTAGAAAGCCCATTTTGCTATACTGCCCGCATGCTGCATTTGTTCAAAGAAATGCGGGTACTCAGGGAAGAGGGGAAACTCCACAAGCGTTTGCTCGCGCGCACGCGCATACTTTTCTTTATCTCGCTCGCGCTTCTCGTCATTGTCCTCTACAACATATTCCTCAACGGTACCGACGCGTTTTTTGCGGGAGTACTTGCATTCGTCGGGTTTCTGCTCGGGCTTTTTCTTTTCTCCCGCATGACCGGGCCTATGCGCTGGAACGAGGAGGCGGAAGTCATAGAGACGGGCCGCATGGACATAGTGGGCTACGTGACGATAGGATTGTACATCTTGTTTGAAATAGGGCTTCGCACGTTCCTTAAAGACATTTCTCCAGCATCGGAGACTGCGTTGCTCCTCGCCGGTGTTTTTGGCGCGCTCTTCGGCCGCGTCATCGGCACGATGCTCGAGATCCATCGCGTGTATTTGGCGTCGCACGCCGCAGAAGCATAGCTTGACTTCGTTTCTCCTCGCTGGCACGCTGCTCTTAGCGAAGAGTGGAGGCCACCATGGCAAAGATATATGCGTTCCCGACGCCTAACACAGGTAAGAGTATCCCTAGTAATCCTGCGAGACAATTGCAAAAACAATACGTCTTTGTAGCCGGGCAAACATCGGGGGACATTCTTTTCGTTACGACAGAGGTGAGACGCTTGAGCATTGTAGAAGAACATATCAGCGAGATGGTTACGTTTGCCTCGGACCTTGAATATTCCGTGGGCCAGAAGTACTCGATGAAAGCTCTGTGCGACCAGCTACTGCGCCTGCGGAAGGATAGAGATCTTGATGCAGAAAGTACGGCGCTCGTCCGTGAATTCTTATCCCGGCTCGATACGGCACGCTTCTTCATGCACAACCTCGAGTTCATTCCCGAGACCTAGCGGCTGCCCAAGCAGCCGCATTTTTTTGCACAACTTCATGATTTTCTAGTTGTTCCGGAAAGCGCTGTTACAATATCTGCATGCATGTGCATGCGGATATTTTGATACTCGGACTCATATTTATATTCTACGGCGGTGCGGTCGGATTTCTTCCCCGAGCGGCTGCCTATATCAACAAAATAAGTTTGGACAAATATTGGCTGCCGCCGCATCTGGCGAAATATTCCGTGCGATATGTCGACGGTGCGTTTGCGCTCGGACTCGGTGCTGCGCTCATCGTCGCCGCGTTTTTGCAATAATGCTTCTTACTTTTCCAAAATAAAACCGGCCGAGAGACTTCTCTCCCGGCCGGACGCGTAACTCTGTACGCAATGCTACGAGACGCAACGAATTTCAGTAAACTGCGTTGGCCGTTATCCGTGAGTACCTATGCGAGGCAGATAGGGCGCATCGCTGCGTGGCGAACCAACAGGACGGTAGCCCTTCTCCGGCGCCGGAGTGTAGTGCGGAGTCGCGTCTGAGTCATTCTTGGTCAAAGGACGCTCCTTCGGCATGTTATAGATGTCGCTGATGCAGTCGCTGATCATCTTGACTGCATCTCCCTTGACGTCATCCGAAACGATCGACTGAGGCGTTTCTTGAATCTTGACCCGGATGTGCTCGAGACCGCTCAGAATTGGGCAGCGGTCCTCTGATGGCTTCCAGGATCTCGTCGCAGCGACGAGGCCGATGACATACCACATCTTGTTCGTCGAATCGATTCTTCTGACTTCGCGGAGGAGTTCGCCGATGCCTTTGCGGGTTTTATTCGAATGATCGCTCATCTAATATATCCCTCTTTGGTTTGTGTGCTGCGGAAAAACCGTAGCCTGACGTTTTTTAACACATTTTCTATATTACATCAAATCATTTGCGGATTTTCCCGCCAGGAGTATTGTTCGCAATAGACGACATTGGAGTCGTAGAAAGGAGCAAGCGATGACTGACGTTCCGATAAAGTTCAAAGCACCGTGTGCGCTTCACCTATATCTACAAGATTGGCGCGGAGGCAATTCCATCAGGAGCAGCGGCCAGAATTTGCCGCTGGATCAGGAGACAGATCCCGACGAACTTACCGTGCGGGTGCTCCACAATGAAGAAGAAGTGGTGTTGAGCATGGCGTACTGGGGCGCGGAGCGGTTTGTCCTCGTGCGCGATATCGACGACTCTCTCGCCGAGCTGTGCGCAAAGTGGCGCAAAGAGCAGACTGGGCCGTACAAGGGCATAGACCCGCCGATCTTCAGGGACATGTTGTTGTGTCTGAGGCGGCATCTAAAAAGGAGGCTGTTCCTTGTCAAAGAAGTCGCATGAGAGTCCGGAAGGGCAACAATAAAAGCCGCGGCAATCTGTCGCGGCTTTTCTTATGAACAAGCTTTTGTCACTGGTATGGCGAGTGCGGATTCTTCGCGAGAGACTCCGCTATTTTCAAATCGCTGACTCTTTCGGAGACCATCATGGCCCTTGCAGTGGCGCCCCTAAATTCTTTGCGTCCGAAGGTGAGCCACAGATGGAGTCTCTGTTCATTCTTCTTAAAGCGCTTGTAAAGGCAGGTCTTGATGGTGATGATACGTTTACAACGGTCCGCGACTATTTCGTCTTTGCACAGGGTCAATTCACGCGCCAGATCCTCAACACTTAATCCACCCCGGTTTTTGCAACCGAGCGTTATCGGCATTTCCTCTACTTTGATCCCGAGATACAGACAGCTCTGGATGGCATCCTGTAACTCATGAGCCGGCATTCCTTGTACAGTCATTTCCACTTCTCCCCAACAAAAGATTCTGGCTAGGAGGGTAGCACAAAAAACCGAGAGGGGAAATGAAGAGCAAAACAAAGACCGCTCCTGAGAGAACGGCCCTTGCCGTTTCTTGGAGCGGTCTTGAAACCGGCCTCTCTACGCTGCTTCGCGTCCACGAAGATCATCTGCCTGTACTTCAGCGGCGACGGCGAACATATTGCCGTTATTGAGGAAATAGAGGCGGGAGCACTGTTGCACGACGTTGCTGTGTTCGTCGCGGAAATTGCCTTCGGCGTCGATGAGGAGACGAAAGCAATGCGCGGGGATAGCAATGAACGTCTGCTTGCCTTCGGCGCTTGCGCACTTCGCGACGGTTCCGTTGCCGAAACCGACTTCGCCGTGATGGGGACTTTTTACGAACGTAACGTTCTGCGCAGTGACGCATCTGTATGCCTGCGCTGCATTCGCTTGCGCTTGCGCTTCATCCCGCACTAGCCAACGAAGGATTGAATACGGCTTGTTAAGGCTAACAATCTTCATTCTTTAACTCTCCTTGTAGTTGAGATCGGAAGAAAGAGCGATCGCGTTCGCGAGAAGCGACACGATGTACCGGACCAGCGAGCAGTATGCATCAAATGATGCCGTTTCTCAACTGCCTGTAACAAAAAACCCTCCTTCGGTGTATAACTAAACAGCGAGGAAATATCACCTGCCGAAAGGCAGGTTTCTTCGCGTGCATACATACCATCAACCATCATATGGACAGCAAATATCTTTTCGGCGCTATCGGCGTATTACTCGTATTTATCGCCGGGATAGGCCTGTACGCGGCAACATCGCATCCGCAGCAAACCGCCGCAATTCCCGCTTCGGCAGCAGGCGCGGTAGGGGAAGCGGTGCAGGACGCGACGAACGCAGTGACGGAGAATTCCGGTACGACGGATACGAATTCGCAAACGATGCAGCCTGGCATCCAGGCGCAGACACAAACCGGGGGCATGCAAACACAGATGCAAGCGCCAGGCACATATACGATGGCGCAAGTAGAGGCGCATGGCGACGCTTCGAGCTGTTACACGACCATCAACGGCTCCGTGTATGACCTCACGCAGTGGATCAATCAGCATCCCGGCGGACCGCAGGCGATACTTTCTCTCTGTGGCACTGACGGTACACAAGCCTTCGAGGCTCAGCACGGCGGTCAAGCGCGACCTGAACAAGAACTTGCGCCGCTTAAGATCGGCACGCTCGTGAAATAGCTATGTTGGCGGTGCACATTCTTACGGTGATTTTTTCTTTGTGCGTGGTATTTATGGCGGACAAAGAAGCGCTTTCGTGGATTTTGGGACGTAAATATGTCTTGGGTAAACGACGCGTTGCAATCTTCCATTACCTTACATGGGCTTGTCTCGCGACGCTTACAGTAAGCGGCGCATTTCTTGCACTTCCTATGTTGAGCTATCTCTTAACGCAGCCGCTCTTCATAATGAAACTCTTATTCGTCGCAATACTTCTCATAAACGCGATACTCATCGGCCGCTTTTCAGATATAGCCATAGAGCGCCCGTTTGCGGAGCTTACGTGGGATGAGACCATGCCGCTTTTTACTAGCGGCGCGATATCGTTTTTCGGCTGGAGCGGCGCAGTGTTGCTCGCACTCATAGTTTTCCAGTAATTTGGCTCCTATTGCGCAAACTGGGAAAATAGGGCATACTCCCGAAGTTCTATGACAGCGGTAAAGACAGCAGCTAAGCCCCGAAGCAGGGCAAAGAAGGCCTCCACAGGTGGTCCTTCGCGTCTGCGCATCAAGGTGCGCGCTTATGAGCACGCTGTACTCGATCGCTCCGTCAAGCAGATCATAGATACTGCTGCCCGCTATAACGCGGAGCTCGTCGGTCCCATCCCTCTGCCCATCGATATCAAGAAATACACGGTCAATCGCGCAGCCTTCATCGACAAAGATTCCCGCGAGCAGTTCGAGATGCGCATCCACAAGCGCATGATTGATATCCTCAACCCCGCTCCGAAAGTCATCGAAGCACTCACGAATATCGACTTGCCTTCCGGCGTGTCGATAGACGTAAAGATGATGTAATCGCAAGATCAAGATTACAAAAGGTCCCTGAAAGGGGCTTTTTGATTATGGTTCGTCTTGCCCGTGCCTATAAGCGGCGCTACAATCGCGACCATGAACAAAGCCTATATCACACTGGTGGCGCTTGTCGCTCTGGTAGGATTATTCGTCGCTTTTAAATACACGACTCCGGCGCATTCGGCATCTCTGGCGGCGGAAACTGCGCCGCAGACAAAGACTTTCGATCTCGCCGTGCAAAACAGAAAACTCGTTTCCGGCCCCTCGACTCTCCAGGTCAATCAAGGCGACAACGTTACCATCAATATTACGGTCGACGAAGACGAAGAACTCCATCTCCACGGCTACAATCTGCACATTGATCTTCAAAAGGGAATACCGAGCTCGCTTACATTCACTGCGACTTCGAGCGGTAATTTTCCGTACGAACTCGAACATAGCTCGACCGAAATAGGCGCTCTCCAGGTACAGCCGCGCTAGGCATGAAAAAAGGAATCATCGCATCAAGTTTCTTCTTTGCGATGTACCTTTTTCCGGCGCTTGTTAGCGCGCATGCATTCGGCCAACAATACACACTGCCGCTACCGTTCCAGTTCTACGCTTTCGGCGCATCGTGCGCACTTATTGTTTCGTTTGTTTTTCTTTCGCTCTACAGTACGCCGGAGAAAAATCCCGGAAGCATTATATCTGTGCGGAAAACGTACGTAATCCGCAAATGGAATGCTATAGAATTTATTTTGCGGACCATCGGTGTGTTCGGCCTTATCGCCACGCTTGCGGCAGCATTCGTAGGACCGGAAGATTTTACGCTGAACCCGGCGCCGGAATTATTTTGGGTAATCCTGCTTCTCGGGTTTACCTACCTCAGCGTTTTTGTCGATGGTTTGTGGCCGATGGTAAGCCCGTTTGAAACACTTGCGCGCATCTTTCTTGCAAAAAATAAAGAACCACTGCTGCGCTATCCCGAATGGCTCGGCTACATTCCCGCCACCGGTATTTATTTCTTCCTTATATGGTTCGAGCTGCTTTCTTACGGTGCAGGCGCGGAGCCGTCTGCGGTAGGGGAGTTTCTCCTCGGATATGCGCTGTTCTCAATAATAGGCGCGGGGCTTTTCGGCATCGAGGAATGGTTCGCACACGGCGATTTTTTCACTGTCTTTTTCGGACTCATTGGGCTTTTCGCGCCGGTAAAGATAGAACGCGGACTCATGCATCTACAACCACCGGCGGAAAGGCTCGTGCTCGAACAAGCGGGGCGCATGGGTCTTCTTATTTTTGTCCTGTTCATGCTTTCTTCGACCGCATTCGACGGTCTCGAGGAAACACAGATATGGTGGAACACGCTCTATCACTCGGCTCTCCAGATGCAGATCTATCCAATAGAGAGAATCCTCATTCTTTTAGCGTCGCCGTTCATTTTTTTTGGACTCTATGCGTTTGCGATATGGCTGATGCGGCTTTTTACGCGCACGCGTCTTCTATTTACGACACTTGCGATACGATTCGCATTTTCCCTCGTCCCGATAGCGATCGCGTATAACTTCGCGCACTATTTCACGCTTTTGGTGACCGGTGCCCAGGCTATCTATCAAATGGCTTCAGACCCTTTTTCAAAGGGATGGGATTTGTTCGGCACAGTGCACTATCAGGTAAACGCACTCCTCATCGACGCCAAATATGTGTGGTATGCACAATTTGCCTCGATACTTCTAGGCCATATCATCGCGACGTATGTAGCGCATCGCATAGCACTCAAAGTATTTCCAACCCGCGCGCAGATAATCGCCGGTCAGCTACCGATGCTTCTTCTTATGGTTTTCTATACGGTCTTCGGGCTCTGGATCCTCTCCCAGGGCTACCAGACCGGCGCGTAAAATTCTTTGAAGGGCGGGAAACAGTCGTTATCGCGGTGCAATTACAAATGATAGAATGACTTCGGAGCAACGAGGGAGATTTTTATGACTCCGGAACTCGGGATTTTCCTCTCGGTCGGGGCGCTGTTTGCGGCACTGGCGGTGACCAACGCTTTGCGAAGACATAAGAATCCTGAAATGCGTAAAGACTACGGGGAAGCCGTTTATTACGGCTATCTCTTTCCCCCTTCGGGATGAGAAGTTCGATCAGTTCAGGCCTCGGCGAAAACGCCGAGGCCTCCTTTTTGCGGCATTTCTGGAAAGCGCACGATTTGTTGTTATAGTATCGCGATGGATTCGGTTCTCATGCATGCGGCCAGACGATGGACAAAGTCCAAGCATCTTAAGAACCTTCTGAAAGGTTCCTGGACAAAGATGTACGACTCGGAAGGCCGACTTTTGAAAGGTATTCGCGGAAGGATAGGAGCGGTCGCGACGGGGATGACAGGGCATGAGGTAGGAGTGGATCTCATCGAGATGCAGCCGGGTACGGCATTTCCTCTCCATGTGCATGATGGTGATCACGTGTTGTACGTCGAATCGGGAACAGGCGCAGTACACATAAATGGAAAGAAAAGACCGATAAAGAAAGGCGATACTATTTTCATCGCGGCCGAATATCCGCACGGCGTCGTCGGACCAAGAAAAGATGCTAAAGAACCGCTGCTTATCATAGCGTTTGGGCACCCGCATACGCATGTCGAGTCCAAGCGGCGCATGTGGCATCCCTCACGAAGATAAAGTATGCGCACTTTAGCAGTAGAATTCTCTCAACACCCGTTTTCAGCAAGATTTTTTCCATGCGCGCGCGAATCTATATCTTGGAAGAAGGAGTTGGAGCTGGTCGCTGTCTCTATTGCCAATGAGGCAGGTTCACGCCCTATCACCGTCTGTTCGAGCGGCGGCATAGATAGCGAATTAGTGTGCCGCATTCTTTACGATCTTGGTATTCATTTCTCCGTGCTTACTCTCGAGCATTTAGCCGGAACAAACGCCAGGGATATTTCGTACGCCAAAGCATGGTGCAAAGCTCATGGAGTCGAACAGCGGATAGTACATCTAGATATGCCAGATTTCTTCAATAACGGCATTGAGCGTTACATACGTGAAGGATATCTGGCAGGAAACGTATTTCGTTACTTTCAGCTCTTTCTGCTCGAGACGGTCGAATCTATGGGAGGGTATGCGGTCTTGGGAGGCGGAGAGCAACAATACCATATTCCCGATTCGGAAAGTTCGGAAGAAAAAGATACGTATATCGAATTTGAGAGTGGCTTCACCGCACCTCTCCAATGGATGCAAAAGAACGAAAGTTCGCATTGTCCCTATTTTTTCTACGGTACGCCCGAAGCGACGCTCGCGTATCTGCGGATTCCTATCGTAAATTTTGCCGTGCGAAATCCTGAAATGTTCCGGCACAAATTGAATAGACATATTTTCAAGAGACTAGTGTGCCATTCTGTCTGGCCAGATCTTGTCTCGCGCGAGAAACTGAACGGTTACGAGGAGATACGCAGACTTCGGCTTGAAACGCAAAAAGAACTCATGCGGCGCTTTGGTGAAAAGCTCGAAACGTTCCGTTTACCGGTGGAACGTATGCGCGAACAACTGACGGCAAATCTCAGATAAAGGCGTTCTCTGCAACATAGTATTCTTCCGTCGGAAGTTCCTTAAGGAACGTGAAAGAATCATCAATGAAATTAAAAGTGTCTTGCTGCACCAAGAGATTATAAAGCGAGCCGCGTTTCATCTTGTTGTCACGGTAATTAGCATCTTTTGTATATTCATAGATAAGATCTTTCGCAGTGAATTTGTAGGTTTTCCAAGTGTCTCGAATTTTTTTATCCATATTATTCATGCTCCACAATTGGAATTCGTCAGTGCAGTAAAATTGGATATAGCGGGTACGAAGATATTCGCCGTTTATTTTCTGGACTTTTGATGCTTTTGCGCGTGCAAGCATGCGCATATGCACCGCTTGCCATTTAAGGGAGAAGTTAAGCCACCATAAATGCTCGAAATTCGTCCGTATTTCCACCGGAGATGCAGCCTGCACTTTTTCGAACAGATCGAGATAGAAGCCGACCGTCTCTTTATCGTCGAGCCTCCTCGTGAAGAAATTGAAGAACCGATCGCGGTTATAGCGTTCATTTATAACGCTATCGCCGAAAGAGGTAACCATGTGTCCTACCATGTCAGAGCCGAAGAGCTGATCGTTATGTTCGCCGCCGACCATGAGTTCTTCGCCGCCGAGAAGCTCGTTAAAGCGCACAGAAGAATCCGTGCGGAGTTTCCCGCGGACATGCTCTTTGTAGAAGAGGGGGTATTCGGCAATGGATTCTTCGCTCATGAGAACGGTGATGTTAGCGCGGTCGGCAGAACTTGAGTTCTTTAGGAGAGATACGAGCACAAGCGTGCTATCTATACCGCCCGACCACATGACATATATCGGTACGCCGAGCTTTCTCGAGCGGGCAAGAATATCGTCTGCGCGCTTATTGCAGATGTCCTCGTAGGATTCCGCGAATTTCCGCATTTTCGGTATTGGAAAGAGCGAGGTCGTGCGTATAGGAGCTTTCAAGACGCCGGTTCTATCGACGATCACGATCCCCTCGTTGAATATCCGGAAAAATGCCGAGAACTTTTCCACACCGGGGTATTTATAGTTCTCAGGTAAGGAAATTTGAAAAGGATCGTAGTATATGAGGCTTCTTTTCATATCCCTATACGAGAGCACTCAAATAGTTCTCTCTATGGAATTCGGACATAACCGCATCGATCTCCTCGGCATTCGACGCTTTCTTCAATTTATCGAAGTATTTCAAGCGCATTCTTTCGGACCGCAGGAGCTTATCTTCAGCGATCTTTGATTTAAAAAGAATCTCGTCAGCTGCCTGCTCGAGCGAGATGCCAGCAATCTCAGCATATTGTTCGACAAAAGGGAACTCGCTTGCGTTCTCGGCGCTGCCAAGCTTCTTATACGCCTGCGCCTGGGATTTTTTCAGCCGATATACGGTCTCCTGGAAATCAAGGCCAGTCGCCAGCTCCGCGCGGGATAAATTCAAGTTGCCCATTATTTGCATGATCGCCTGTACTTTATGATTTGCCAGTACGGACTTTGACCGAATCGCTTCAGTCAATACCTTTCCTGAAGTGCGGAAGAATTTTCTTTTTCTAAAATCCCAGCGCCATGTTGGGAATTCCTCTGGAGAAACCGAACTAAGAGGGAACGGGTTCTGCCAAAAATGTTTCCTGGTGAGGTAATTGGGGTAGTTCACAGAATGCGCGCATACCGCATCGGGTATGCATTCGCCCGCGAAGACGATAGGGGGGATCCGCGTGCTCAATGCAAGAAGTATCCCTGTATTTCCATGCAGCAGAGCACTGTACGGCATGCTGCGCATTATACGCGATTGGTTTTATGTTGAGAATTTTTAAAAAGAAAAGGCCGGTTTCGCGAAACGAAACCGGCCCGATGACACTGACGACAATTTGTCGAGGTTACGCCGCAGGGCGTAGTGGTATTGCGACATATGTGCCGCCTGACTGCATACTCACACGTCTGACATGACATGTCAATGAAGGTGTTCGAGATGCCGGCGGGCGGCAGAACCGTCCGCCGGCCTTGGCACCTACCTTTTCAGGTAGAGCACCTTTTTACCGGCGACGCGTTGCAACACCGGCACTGCTCCATCGTCGCCATTCCCGCTGTCTTGCAGGTCTGATGACGATTGAGGATCAAGGCGCTCCACCTTTACCAGGACATAAACAGTCCCGGCAAGGTTCAGCAACAGAAGAACTAGTGTGCTGTACCTTAAGAGAAGTGCCACTCGGTTTTCTCGCATGTGTCACCTTTTTTGCGAGAGTGGGGATCGAAGTTACCACAACTCCGACTTACCCGAAGATATAATGCCACTAAATCTATGAAAGTCAATGTTTTACGCTGTTTTTGGCTTATCTACGCGCTTTAAACAATACAGCTCATTGGCGACCGTGCGTGCAAAAATATCTCCGGTTTCTCTGTTGTACGCAATTTTGCACATAATGCGCTCGCTTGCCTGAAAATAATTCTGAAGCTGTCCACGTCCGACACTCACTTCGTATAGGCATCCGTCGTTCGAACCGATGAAAACGGAGGAGTCCATAACAATGGGGGAGCCGAATATTCTCCCGCGCGTTTCAAATTCCCAGCGGAGTTTTCCGTTCTCGATATCAACTGCATACAATGATTTATCAAGGGAAGCCACATAGACGGTATCTTCATGCGCGAGCGGTATTGAATATATCGCAGCTCCCGTTTCAAAGGCATACAGTGGTTCTCCGGTACGTGCCGAAAGCGCATACAATTTTCCGTCTATCGATGAAAAGAATACTATGCGCCGTTTCGGATCGTACGCCGGCGCTACTTTTATATCGCCCTGTGTCGGGAATCTCCAGCGCAAATCGCCAGTTTTCGCGTCATAGCCGTAAGAGATGCCGTCATTGCTGCCGATTGCTACCAGGTTCTCTTCTTTTATATAGAGCGGTGAGCCGTGCGTCATTGCGGAGGTCCTGTGCTGCCAGCGTTTTTTGCCCGTCTTCATATCGAGCGCGATGATGCCGCCTTGTTTCCTGAAGAGTCCGAATTCGAGCCCGATATACAGAAGCCCCAAGTCCGGCGCAAGCGACGGGGAAGAGCCCACCCAATCGGCGTCGTCATAGGTCCATACTTTTTTGCCAGTCTTCGCATCAAGTGCATATATGACGCCGTCATAGGCGCCGAAGTATAAGATGCCGCCACAGAATACGGGAGTCGAGAGAATGCCTTTGCCCTCCGAATGTTTTTTTACTTTGAATTCCCATACGGCGTTGCCGGTCTTTTGCTCCAGTGCCCGCATCGTGCCATCATCGCACCCGAGATATACAAGCTCATCACCGATGACAGGGGCTGCTTTTTGCACAACAAGGTGGAGGCTGGGATCCGGTCCCGTGTATCGCCAAACTTCCTCGAGGTGCGTATTCTCGGTTTTTGGAGGTTCTTGCAGAAGCGGTATGCCGAAATCTTCGAGCGTAAAAAGTGTGCGCACCAATATTTTTTTATCGCTGAAACGCTTGTATACCTCTGGAGCCCTGAAAGCGAGTACGGTAAATATGTCACGCACAGTCACATCGGTATCTGCAAGCACTGCCAATTGTTTTTCAAATGTGGAGCCTGTATTGATAAGATCGTCAACGAGTATGATTGGATGCTCGTTTAAAGTTCCTTCGATCTGTTTCATTAGCCCTTGGCGTTTACGCGACTTACGGATATAGAAGCCATTCACGGGAGTGCCGCGCTCGACGCTTTTCATAACGATGGCCGAAACAAGCGATATGGCGGCGGTTTCCATCGCGCCAACCTGAAAGGGGAGCTTATCTGCGTACAATTCCCAAAATATTTCCGCATACCGGTCGAGCCAGTGCGGCTGCAACATAAGCGCACGGAAATCGAACAACCAATCTTCACGCTTGCCCGTAAATTCCGAGGCAATGATAACGGCTCCAGTTTTCTTTTCCCTAAGAACTTCTGTTCTTATCGCTTCTAGCAGATCATCAAATTTCTGCTCCATGAAGGATCGATCTTCACTCGTCGCATCCCGAGAATGTTTGACCACGCTTTTTTATAACACGCCGGGAGCAGGCACGTAAAACTCATGTTTACGAAGGTATTTGAATGTATCTTAGACCGATCATGCTGCACGTTATCCTTAGTCCTTGTATACTTCGAACCATGCAATTTGCCCGCACTTTTACGATTGCAGGATATAAACTCGACAGAGCGAAATCGACATTTTCTTTCGAGTACGAAGTGGAATTCGGAGATGGGGAATGTCGGCAGTTAGTCGATACAGTCATTCTTCCTGCTATACCGAAAGAAAATTGGGATGTGGTTCCTCCGAAAATGCTGCGCAGCGTTTGCGAGACCCTAAGCATTCTTATAGGAACGAAGTATTGGAGAGTGGGCTGCGCCCCTGTGATACGTATCCGTGACTTCGAATTATCGAAGTCGCAAGCGCAATTTTGGAACGAGTTCTATACCAAGGGGCTCGGCGAATTTTTCTATACATCCAACATTGACTTCAGGGATCTGGTTTCGTTTCCGTATAACGAAGTGTTTGTTCCTGCTAAGCCGACTTCTTTCCCTCGCAAAGCGCGAGCGCTCGCTGGACTCGGGGGAGGAAAGGACTCGATAGTAACAAGTGAACTCCTCGCCGAACGGAACATTCCATTCGATATATTTATGGTCGCGGCGATAAAAGAACAGGAGAAAGTCGCCAAAATTCTCGGTAGATCTGTCGTCGCTGTACAAGAACTAACGGATTATGGATACCGCAAAGTACCCGGAAGAAAGAAAGGTGCACAGGGTTTCCCCATCGTATCGATCCAAACCGGCATCGCGGTACTCGTGGCCGCACTTCAAGATTATCGGTATGTCATATTTTCAAACGAGCAGAGTGCCGACATCGGAAACATGAATTATCTCGGACTCGAAGTAAACCATCAATGGAGTAAGTCTTCGGAGGCCGAGGCGATGCTAAGAGCATACCTCGAGCAGTATGTGACAAAGGACATCGTCCCGTTCTCGCTTATCCGAGGGTATTCCGAACTTGAAATGGTGCGGCGTTTCGCGAAATACAAGAAATATTTCTACGCATTCTCAAGTTGCAATATGGGGATGGCGGGGTCGTGGGAGAGGCCGGCCGCGTCCGGCAAGTCATATTGGTGCGGAAAATGCCCGAAATGCGCCTTTATTTTCGCATGTTTATCCGCATTTATACCGCTTGAAGAGGTTACAGATATATTTGGAAAGAATTTGTACGCTGACCCGGAACTACTCGTTATTTTCAAGCGGCTGCTCGGAATGCAAGGCACAAAACCGTTTGAATGCGTAGGTGTTCCTGAGGAAACGATAGTTGCCATGTATATGGCGCTCAAACAAGGAACGGATCGGGAAGATCTACCGATCATCAAAATATTCAAGGAGTATCTCAAAACGTATCCCGTAAAACCTGAAGAGCTCGAAAAGGCCGTGTTTTCTCCGCACCCAGTTTCGGTGCCGCCTCCAGAGGATTTTACCGCTCTATATAGTGGCGCATTGCAGCTGGTATAGACTAACTTGCTTTGGGGTAAATTAAATACACTGCAGAACCTTGACATCTATATCATTCAATGTAGAATATTACCCGGTGCTTTTGGGTCCGACCACATGAATAGTCGGCAAAACCCTAAAGCTGAAAAACAGGAGATGCCAAATGAAAAGCGATTTCTTTACCGCTTTAATCGGTGGATTCGTTGCCTTAACCGTGTTCACGTCATCGGCTTCTGCTCAAAGCCCGGTAGCAGGTAAGATTGGCTGTGCTGCAGGCTCGAGATGTTTCGAACTCTGCATGACGATGCCCCGACCGGGATTCACTCCGCAAATGTGCGTTGATCACTGGAGCCGATCCTTTCTTGTTCACTCCAGAGAAGTAGTGATCGGAAAGCCCGGTTGCTCGCCTGGCGGCAAATGCTGGGAGAAATGCAAACGCCCGCGAGACGGTTGGTCGAGGCAGGATTGCATCGATCATTGGGCACCGATCAACTTGGCAAATAAGCCGTAGGCATGCCGCCGCGGTCAGTTCGGTCCTCACAGTGAGGACCGATTTTTTTATACGCGATGCAACGCAGAAACTTTTATGGTAAGGGATATATCGATCAAGTTTTGATTATTGTCTGTCTTGAATTATGTTGAGTACAACGGCACTTTTGAGAGCGTTATCGAGTGCACCGGCTGCTCTTCTTTTTCGTTGAGATCGAGCAGACGTATTATTTCTTCGTCGTTAAAACCTGCATACGGACGAGCTTCAAGATCGAGCGCACTTGAAAGCAAAAGTATGTTTTCAGACATATGTCCTGCCTCTAGAAGAGCGTGAAGATAGCTCAGGTCGCCGTATTTTGCCGAGGAGCGATGCCAGACACTCGTAAAGACGATAAGCACGGATGGATACAGATCTTCGGGTTTTGCAGCTATATCTTTTATATCGAATCCCTGTGGCAGATTCCAGAGTCTTTCGAGTGTATGCGCAGTCGGATTATAGTGGAGTACGCTTGGAGGAAGATTTTCGATCTGCGTCGCAATCATGTACGTTTCAACGGGATAGAGTCCGCCACCGGATGGGTACATGCGTCTTGCTCCATGCTCATGCCGTCGCAAAGCACTGCCCAAAAGCGTACCAATTTCATCAAGCGTGAGAGACATGCCCGGCTTTGAATATGTCGTCGAGCGTCGTCTTTCTATTGCCTCTTGCACTGTGCAGTCGAGCTTATGCGGTTCCGGCAGGGATATTTTTTCCATGCGGGCGTATTCTTTGTGTAATCCTATCGGTACATCCTCGGGGCGATGGGTTGCTCCACGCATAGTAAGCCGTGTGCGCCGCAGCTCTGCATGAAGGTGTGGGAGAAAGTCATTCATGAGAAAGGATGTGGTCTGGCGGTGAAAGGTTTTTTCAACGGGGTATAGCCGAAGGACTTCGGTATGTCATATAGACGCGTTCCTCCGAAATGATGTAGCGATTCATCCAAATGCGTCGGCAAGAGTTGCGGGATGACGGTCATTTCGACATAAAACGGTGTGAGATTTTTTGCCGAGTTTCCCAAGGAAACGGAAATGCACTCGAAATCCTTTTCCTTGCACCATTCTAGAAGGCGCTGGAGATGCGCTTCGATTGAATCTTTGTCCCATGCTTTGGGTTTATATGCCTTTTTCGGTCCGCTCACCATGAATTCGAGGTGTTTCGCATGCTCCGGCATTCCCCAGTAATAGAGGCGGTCTCGATGTCCGATTTTCTCGACTGCAGTATTCGTATCCCAAACATTTCCCGCTTGCTCCCATTGGCGATATGCACGATGTGATCGGAGTGCTTCCGTCATCGCTTTTTCTACAGCGGCTGGGAATGAGACATGCGCTCTGATGCCCACGGAGAAGCGCGGCGCATTGCCGCTCATATCTTCCATCACTACCGCGACAGCGTGCGTCGGTGCGTCAGTAAGAAGCGGAATGATATGCGTCTTGAATCGATACTTTTCGCACATCACAACGGCCTTTTCGAGAGAGGGTGACTCTGTAAAAAGAGATTCCGGCGCGATACGAGGGAGCGTTAGTTGGTTGAACCACAGTATCATGAATGCTTCTCGCTCAATTATTTCCTGCATGCCGGCAAGTCGTGCTCCGGCTTGCGTGGGCCATGTGGCAAGGCCGTTTGTGATCTGCTGTCTAATAAGAGGCTCTTTAATGCTGCCTTGCCATTTCTCGCGCCGCATACCACTTATCACTTGCGCAGGGAGGTATACTTTGTTGCCGCGGATAAGCGAAGTGCCTTGGATCCAAAGGTATTGCGAGTCAGATCTAAGCTCGCGATGCGGATTGCCTTTGCGCTGCTCCTCTGAAAAACCTGTAATGTCTTTGGGACTTATATACGGGCCGAGCTTCCTGATTTTCTCCTCAGTCGTTTGAATCGGATGTAGAAAATAATCGTCTTGAGTGTACCACAGATAACGCTCCAGTCCCTCCGCAAGAGCCGCATAGAGCGCATCTTTTTCGTTTTCCCACGTCATGCCGCCTGCCACGTGGCTCGTCTCGTCGTTGCATATTGCATACCAGGCTTTCATGTGCGGTATATCGGAAAGAAGCTGCGACGGTCCCAATTCTTTTAGTATGCCGTTTTCTTTCAATAAAGCCGCAAGTTCCAGCGGTTCCCGCAGATCGGGTCTCGAGAAATAAAAGTCCCGCATGTCTTTTATGATGTACACGCCAAGCTTCTTTTCTACATAGTCGGCAAAAGCCCGGAGCGCTTTATCTATAATGACTGTGGCCGATAGCGTTTCACGATACGGTAGTGCATCGAAAATCATGCGCGTATCATAGCAATACTGATGAGTCTCAGGAAGCTCGGAATTTATCCCCAACAAGGCGACGAGCATCGCATAAGTGCTGTATACTTAGCCGCAAGAATATGGCTTCTAGTGGAAAAAACAAAGCGCGCAATTTCTTCAGAAAAATTGCAGATTTCGGACTGATCCTTCTTGGTTTCGCCACGGTATTTTTTGCGACGCATAAAGTAGGGGGAAACAAACCGATCGGCATATTCGGAGTCGATGAAGCGCATGCGGATATACCAGTATCCTGCGTATCAGGATCCTGCACATTTGGTGACAGCGGAGGCGCAAGCGGGGCCGGTTGTGGTGGTGGTGGCTGCGGTGGTGCTTGCGGAGACGGTAGTGCCGGCGCAGACAGTGGAGGTGACTCTGGTGGCTGACGAACATAATTTGCATGAAGAAATACGAAATTACACTAGGGATAATCGCAATACTCGTCCTCCTAGGAGGCATATTTGTTGTGTATCGCAACGGAGGAATCGGTGCAGCGAAATATAATGCCGAGAAAACTCCTTTTTCGGTACTTATGCAAAGCAGCCCTGATTTTGCGCAAGCACAATCTGCTGCCGATGCCGGTAACTACCAACAGGCCAAAACACTCTATCAACAGTCATTCAATCAGGCGACTGATGACATACAAAAAGGTCAGATAGCATACAAACAAGCCCTACTTGAGGACCATTTCGGGGATCCGATAAAAGCTATCGATATGTATAAAGCAATAGTTGCGGACCCCACTTATGACAGCTACAAGATCATAAAAGCCTATGCTGTAGAGGCTATGGCAGAATTGCATTACCGCAATCTAGATCCGAAGATAACGACGGAGATCTTTAAAGATAAGCCGTATTCTGGCCTTGCTGTCGAAGGACGTACTGAACTCAGTTACCGTCATCTGGATGAATACGCGACGACCTTCTATCCGCTCGGACTTGCGGAGTTGCGTATTGCGGAATGGTACGCCACTGGTATTGATGTCAGTCCATCACCTGATGGAACCGCTACAAGCACATATCCTGCACTCATTCAACAGGCGGTAAAGCTCGCCGATAATGATATCGAAAGAACCAAGAACGATCCGAATGCGTCAACACTCATTCCGGACATACTTGTGCGCAAAGAATCGCTATATGTAAGAATGTACTTCCATAAGCTTGCAACCGCCGACGAGGTCGAACAAGTCTGCAAGGATGCGATGGCGATATATTCTACGCCAGAATTGCGGTATCAGGACGGTTTTGCCCGCTATTATTATGCTAAATTCCTCTCCTCGCAAGCGTCCCGAAGCGCGGACGTCAAGGCAGTTCTCGCCCCTCTCTATACTGACTCGGGCTACAAAGGGTCATATATTCTTACGTTCTTCGCGAACGAAAAGTCGAATTTATTCGCGCAAAAGAAAACGCTGGTAAAGCTCGCTACGAGTATTCCTGAATTCAAAACATTTCTTATCTCACTCGGTTGGACCTCGAGCGATTTCTAGACGCGACGGCGGATGAGCTTTCTCGCGAGAATCTATAGGAGTTTTCCCAAAAATCGGGTGCATGCTCGCTTTCTGATCGTCTTTGTCGCAGTTGCAGGGGTCTTCGTCGTGTTGGCATTTTCACTTAGGCCTTTCTTTCGGGACGTTTATGAAAATACCACGTATGCGCTCGATCCCTCGGCTCAACGAGCGTATGACTACGGCGAACGGCATTTCGATGCGACCGATCCTGCTGATTATGATGTCAACCGTGCGGAATATTTCTTCAATCTGGCAGCATCCCAAAATCCGAATATTCCGTATCTCTACCATGAACTGGCGCGCATATCGTTCTTAAAAGGCGATTTTAATACCGCGCTTTCACGCATCGATTTTCAGATATCGACACAAGGTGAAAAGACGCCGAATTCATATTATGTACGCGGACTTATCGAAGGATATATGGGGGACTACAATGCTGCAGCTGCAGATTATGAGCATTTTCTGCAATTCCAGCCGAAAAATTGGGCGGCACTCAATGATTACGCATGGGTGCTTCTCAAAGCGAATCGGTATAAAGACGCCTACAATGCGACGACACGCGGACTTGCGTTTGACCCGCAGAATCCATGGCTGCTCAATTCCAACGCGATAGCGCTCTTCGAAATGGGGGATCTAAAAGACGCAAAAGTACAGGCACAAAAGGCCGAGGATGCCAGCAAGTTCGTTACTACGGATATGTGGATGCGCGCGTACCCCGGAAACGATCCTAAGATCGCCGAAGAGGGGGTTCAGGCCTTCCGAAAT
>Ga0070679_100001687_pt1 | contig 19882 bp, 15 predicted proteins | sample KBSC63BmetaG_FD_65652 | JGI IMG/M metagenome (GOLD analysis project Ga0070679, IMG submission 65652) | Corn rhizosphere microbial communities from Kellogg Biological Station, Michigan, USA - KBS C6-3B metaG | ecosystem: Host-associated > Plants > Roots > Rhizosphere | place: USA: Michigan... | reverse complement strand
TGGGAACCGGTCGCAACACCCCGGGCGCGGCGAAGTCGACCAGACTTTCCCGGTGTTCAGTCTCAGCTCGCCGACGATTGCCGTCGCCAAATGGATGGACTGGACGCCGTCGTTCAATTTCACGACAAACCAGCAGCTCAAGCTCGATCAGCCCGGAGAGTTCACCTACAACTTTTTCCGCAACGCGCAGGGGCAGCCGGACAGCAGCAAGCTGAATCGCAACAGCCGCCAGACGACATCGCGGTTCGACACGCCGATCAGAATCGGCGGCTTCAACTGGTCGAACACCTTTACTTTGAACGACCAAGAAAGCGATTTCCCACAGACCATCATCATCCACGACCCAACCGATTCATCCGTAAGAACGCCCAGAGTTTTCGCGAAATCCTATGTGACCAACCTCGACTGGCAGACGGGATTCAATCTGCCGAGTGCGTTTCAGGGGTCGATGAAGATCGCGCCATCGATCAGTCTCGAGAATGTCGACGGCTCGAATGGATTCTGGGCGCGGTCGGAGCTGAGTGGGGGCAAGTTCGTCCATCAGTCGAAGCGCGTGACAGCGAGTCTGAGCGCGTCGCCAACGCTCTTCGCGCTGTTTCCCGGATTCGGACCCGTTTCCCGGTTCCGTCATTCGATCACGCCTCAGATCTCATTCTCCTACGCCCCCGCCGGACACGTGAGCGACGAATTCCTCCAGGCCACCAACCGGAGCCGCTCCGACTTCCTTGGCTCGCTCGCGCGAAATCAGATCAGCCTTGGGCTGTCGCACGTGCTCGAGGCCAAGTTGAAGAGCAGCGATACGAGCAGCACCGTCGAGGCGAAAAAGATCAAAATCCTCTCGATGAATTTTTCGTCGCTCGGCTACGACATCGAGCGGGCCCGTAAGACGCATCGCTCCGGCTTCGTCACACCGAATCTCAACACCGATCTGACCTCGGACCTGATCCCCGGATTCCGCGCATCCATGGGTTACTCGCTTTATCAGGGCGACGTGCTCAGCGACACCGCGCGGTTCAAGCCGTTTCGCGAGACCCTCAACGCGTCGTTTACGCTCAACGCGCAATCGGGAATCTTCGGCGCGATCACTCGCATCTTCGGGAAGGCGATTCCACAGACCAATCCCCAGATCGAGAGCGCCGAGAAGAAGCCGGACGACGCGCTTGCAACTCAGGTATCGTCGACGCCCGTCGCCGGGATCACCGCGCGCAACCAGCAGTACACGGTGCCGCAGACCGAAGGATGGCAGGCGACGTTCCAGTACACGTCATCGCGCCAACGCCCGCCCGTCGGAAACGGAATCGTCATCAAGGCCGAGGATTTCGCGATCCAGTGCGCGCCGCTCCAGCAGGTGAATCCGGTGGGATACCAGCGATGCCTGGAGGAGGTCGCGGCGACGGCCTCGACCAATGGACAGTCGCCGAACAGCCTCATTCCGGGCGCGCCGTTCATCCTCACGCAGCCGCGCGACAACCTCGATTCGCAGGTGGCCTTCCACCTCACGCCGAAATGGTCGGGGAGCTGGGGAACGAACTACGACTTTCAGGCGCACAAGTTCGGGAGCCAGGTGGTCTCGCTTCAGCGAGAGCTGCACGACTGGAGAGCGATTTTCTCGTTCACGCAAGCTCCGAACGGAAATTTTGCCTTCTCGTTCTTCATTGCCCTCACCGCCGAGCCGGACCTAAAATTCAACTATGACAAGCAGACCTACCGTCCTGTAAGCCAGTGACGTGACGCGACGCCTCACTATCACCAATGGCGACAGCGCTGCCGGGACCCTCAGTGAGGCCGGCATTGCGGGGAAGATCATCCCCTGGCGTGACGTGCTGCACGAGGGACCTGTTGATTCGTCGCTTTCCCTGGCCGCGCAGAGCAAGCAGCGATCGCGGTTCATCGCTGAGCGCGGGTGGGCGGGACTCGCGCAAGCCAGTGGCGGGTTCGCCGAGCGGGACCGGGCGGTCCAGAAACTGGATGACGTCGATGAGGTCGTGCTGTGGTTCGAGGACGATCTCTATGATCAGCTTCAGCTGATACAGCTGCTCGATTTCTTCGCCCGCACGCCGGCGAAAGGCAAGAAGGTGAGCCTGGTTGTCGTCGACGGCTACATCCCACCGTTGTCGGCGACAAAGATCCGCGAGATGGACGCGGCGCGACCGGCGGTTACGCCCGCGCAGCTCGAGCTCGCGAAGAGAGCGTGGAAGGCCTTCGGCTCCGACGACCCTACGGCAGTTCTGTCCCTACTGAGCGAGAACACGTCAGCGCTGCCTTATCTGGCGGCGGCGCTGAAGCGACACCTCGAGGAATTTCCCTCCCTCGAAAATGGATTGTCGCGATCGGAGCACGAGGCTCTTTCCGCCATCAACGACGGACACACGACCCCGGTCGCGGCGTTTCTCGACGTCGCGAAGCGGCAGGAGAGTGTGTTCCTCGGCGACAGCATCTTCTGGTGGTACCTCGAGAGGCTGAGCGGAAAGAAAAACGCGCTCGTGACATTTAGCGACGGCACTGCGGTCGTCGCGCCGACGCCGGATACGTCGCGTGAATTCGTGAAGCGGGAATTGAAGCTCACGCCGCTCGGTCGCGAGGTCCTCTCCGCCAGAAAAGACTGGCAGGCTCTCAACACCAAGCCGCGGTGGCTGGGCGGAGTAGAGATAGCTCCCGGCAAAAAGGAGTGGCGTTGGGATGAGGGTCAGCGAACGCTCGTCGCGACAGAGCCCGTACCACGAAAATCGAGTACCGCCGCGCGAAAGCGCAAATCGCCGGTGGCGAAAAAGAAAATCCGAGCGGCCGCGCGAAAGCGCGCTCCGGTTCGATCACGCAAGAAATCCTCACGCGCCACGAACAAGCGCTCCCCACGCAGGAAGAGATGACGGACAAACTGCTCATCGATGGCGATTCGCTGACCGTCGATGAAGCCTACGCGGTCGCTGTGGATCGGCTGCGCGTGGGCCTGTCGCCGAAAGCACGCGCGCGCATGCTCCGAACACGCGCCGTCGTGGACGACATCGTAAGCAAGGATGCTGTCGTCTACGGCGTCACCACCGGCTTCGGAAAGCTTTCCGATGTCGCGATTCCCCCGAACAGACTGCGCGAGCTGCAGATCAATCTCGTGCGGAGCCACGCTTCGGGCGTCGGCGATTCGCTGCCGGAGCCCGAGGTGCGCGCGATGATGCTTCTCCGCGCCAATGTCATCGCCAAGGGATTCTCCGGCGCGCGTCCGGAGCTTGTCGACCTTCTGCTCGACATGCTGAACGCCGACGTGTATCCGCCCATCCCCGAACAGGGGAGCGTCGGCGCGAGCGGAGATTTGGCGCCGCTCGCGCACCTCGCATTGTCGCTCATCGGCGAAGGGACGCTCTTCAAGGACGGCAAGGAAGCGCCAGCCCGAAAAGTACTGGAGCAGATCGGCGCCAAGCCCGTTATCCTCGCGCCCAAGGAAGGCATAACTCTCATCAACGGCACGCAGACGCACACCGCCGTCGCGCTCATCGCTCTCGTTCACGCGCGCTCGCTCTGGCGCACCGCGCACGTCGCGGGCGCGATGTCGCTCGAGGCGCTCCTCGGAACTCCGGTCGCATTCGATGCGCGTATCCACGATGCGCGCGGTCAGAAGGGGCAGATCCGCTCGGCCGCGCTTCTCCGCGATTTGCTCGCCGATAGCGAGCTGCGCGAGTCGCACCGTCACGGCGATCCGCGGGTTCAGGATCCGTATGCGCTCCGGTGCATGCCGCAGGTGCACGGGCCGGTTCTCGACGCCCTCGACTGGATAGACGACGCCGTGTCGCGCGAGCTCAACGCCGCGACGGACAATCCGCTCGTGTTCGAGAACGGCGAGACCTTGAGCGGCGGAAATTTTCACGGGCTGAGAGTGGCGATGGCGCTCGATTTCCTGGCGATCGTCCTCACGCACCTGGCCACGATCGCCGAGCGAAGGATAGATCGATTGGTGCATCCCGATCTGAATCAGGGCTTGCCGCCGTTTCTCTCGCCTGATGCGGGAGTGAATTCCGGGTTCATGATGGCCCAGGTGACGGCCGCTGCGCTGGCGAGCGAGTGCAAAGTCTTGTCACATCCGGCGAGCGTCGACACGATCCCAACCGACGGCAGCAAGGAGGATGTCGTTCCCATGGCGATGGGCGCCGCGTGGAAAGCGCGGCGCGTCGTGCGCAATCTGGAGAACATCCTCGCGATCGAGCTGATGTGCGGCGCGCAGGGAATCGACTTCCGCGCACCGCTCAAACCGGGTCGCGGCGTTCGCACGGCCCACGAGCGCGTCCGCGCGATCGTGCCGCGCCTCGAGCAGGACCGCGTGCTGAGCGGAGACATCTCCGCGTTGATGGCGGCGGTGTCCGATCAAAGATTCGCCGACATCGGGGCCGTGGCATGACGAAGTTGAAATCGGAGACAGAGCGAAAAGCGCCCGAGAAATCGGCCAAGGTGCGCGGCCCGATCCACGCGCCCCGCGGTACGAGCATCTCGTGCAAAGGATGGCAGCAGGAAGCCGCGCTTCGGATGCTGATGAACAATCTGGATCCTGACGTCGCTGAGCGGCCCGAGGATCTCGTCGTCTACGGCGGAACGGGCAAAGCCGCGCGAAACTGGGAATGTTTCGACGCGATCGTCCGCGAGCTCAAGGAACTCGGCAACGACGAGACGCTGTTGGTGCAGAGTGGAAAGCCCGTCGGCGTCTTCCGTACGCACCCGGGCGCGCCCCGCGTGTTGATCGCCAACAGCAATCTCGTGGGACGGTGGGCGACGTGGGAGCATTTCCGGGAGCTCGAGCGCAAAGGCCTGATGATGTACGGACAGATGACGGCCGGCTCGTGGATTTACATCGGGTCGCAGGGAATCGTGCAGGGCACGTACGAAACTCTCGGCTCGGTCGCGCGACGTCACTTCGACGGATCGCTGCGCGGCCGTTTCGTGCTCACGGCGGGGCTGGGCGGCATGGGCGGCGCGCAGCCGCTCGCTGCCACGATGCAGGGCGCGGCGGCCCTCATCGTCGAAGTGGACGAGTCGCGGATCGCAAAGCGTCTCGAGACGCGCTATCTGGATAGACAGGCGCGCGATCTGGACGACGCGCTTGATCTCATCACCCGCGCGACCCGCGCCGGCGAAGCGACATCCATCGCCCTGCTCGGCAACGCTGCCGACGTGCTGCCCGAGCTGGTAGCGCGAGGCGTCCATCCCGATGTGGTGACGGATCAGACGAGCGCCCACGACATGCTGAACGGCTACGTCCCCGCTGGAATGTCGCTGGCGGAAGCGCTGGCGCTGCGCGAAGCAGATCCCGATGAGTACGTGCGTCGCTCGACCGAGTCTGCGGTGCGTCACGTCACGGCAATGCTCGAGCTCCAGCAGCATGGCGCCGTCACCTTCGACTACGGCAACAACATCCGCACGGTGGCGTTCGACGCAGGACTGAAGAACGCCTTCGACATCCCGGGGTTCGTGCCGGAGTACATCAGGCCCCTCTTCTGCGAGGGGAAAGGACCGTTCCGGTGGGTCGCGCTCTCGGGCGATCCGAAGGACATCAAGCGCACTGACGACCTCGCGCTGAAGCTCTTTCCGAACGACGACCATCTGCGACGCTGGATTTCGCTCGCGCAGAAGAAGATCAGGTTCCAGGGGCTTCCGGCGCGCATCTGCTGGCTCGGCCAGTCCGATCGCGCGAAGTTCGGCGTCGCCATCAACGATCTCGTCGCTTCGGGCGAGATCTCCGCTCCTATCGCGATCGGACGCGATCATCTCGACACGGGCAGCGTCGCGTCGCCCTTCAGGGAGACGGAGGGCATGCGCGATGGGACCGACGCGGTGGCCGACTGGCCGATTTTGAACGCGATGCTCAATGTCGCGAGCGGGGCGTCGTGGGTCTCGTTCCACCATGGCGGAGGAGTCGGAATCGGAAACTCGCTGCACGCCGGTCAGGTAATCGTCGCCGACGGAACGCCGGAGATGCGCGTCCGTCTCGAGCGCGTGCTCACCAACGACCCGGGCACGGGCGTCGCGAGGCACGCCGATGCCGGCTACGACGAGGCGGTGCAGACCGCGCGCGACCATGGTTTGCATCTTCCGATGATCGACTGATGCTGACCAGCGAATTCAAGCCGTGGCACGTGCCGGTATTTCTGGTGAAGTACGCATATCTCACCGTCACGAAGCGTCCCGTGCTCGTCCATTTCGAAGTCACGATGCGATGCAACGCCCGCTGCGGTTTCTGCGACTACTGGAAGACCGATCCATCCGCCAAAGCCAGCGAGCTCACGAGCTTCGCGGACGCCGCGCGCTACTTCAATCCGATGGTCATCACGTTCACCGGCGGTGAGCCCACGCTGCGTCGCGATCTCGAGGACATCATCTCGGCGGTCAACAACGCGGTGCGGCTCAAGTACATGACGCTCATCACGCACGGCGGGATGCTCACGCCGGAGCGCGCTCGCTCGCTTTGGAAGGCGGGGGTCAATCAGTTCAACATCTCGCTCGACTACCTCGACGAGCGGCACGACAAGGCGCGCGGGATCCCCGGGCTGGGTGCGAAGATCATGCGCACGATCCCGCGCATGCGCGAGACGGGAATCACCGGAATCCGCTTCAACACCGTGATCAAGCGCGACAACCTCGATCAGCTGCTGCCGATCGTCGCCCGGGCACAGGAGCTGGGATGCGGCGTCAATTTCAGCTGCTACACAGCGAACAAGAACGGCAACGCCGACGGGGTGCTCGACGCCGCGCACGCGCGAGAGCTCGGGGAAGTGATTCGCGAGCTTCTCGATTTCAAGAAGAGAAAGCGCGGCGTCATCACGAACTCCGATTACTACCTGGAGCAGATTCCAAAGTATGTGCGCGGTGAGATCACCGAGCCGTGCCAGTCGGGAATGCGCACGATCCACGTCGATCCGATGGGGCGCGTCAAGCGCTGTCCCGATTTTCCGACTGACTTTCACTGGACGGAATTCCGGAAGTACGAGCCTATCGCCTGCAACGCGTGCTTTTACGCCTGCCGCGGCGAGGCGCAGGCTCCGATGCGATTCTCGCGCGTGCGTGACGTGATGGCGTCGCCGCATCCGAGCCTCCCGCTGGCGCCGCAGCACGCATGAGCGAGAAAGCTTGAGAGATCTTCTCTTCGTCAACGCGGCGCAGGTGGTGACGTGCGCCGGGCCTGCGCGGGCGCGGAAGGGAAGTGAGATGCACGACGCCGGTATTCTGAAGGAAGCCGCCGTCGCGGTCTCCGACGGACGCATCGCCGCGATCGGAGCCGCCCGCGATCTCATGCACGCATACGCCGAAGCCGAAGTCATCGATTGCCGGCGCGGCGTGCTGACCCCTGGTCTCGTCGACTCCCACACGCATGCCGTTTTCGGAAAGCCGAGGTTCGAGGAGCAGGAGATGCGCGCCTCGGGACGGGACTACATGGCGATCGCGGCTGCCGGCGGCGGAATTCATTCGTCGGTGCGCGATTTCCGGACGCGCAGCGAAGACGAGCTTTATGAGCTCGCCGCGCCGCGCCTGCGCGCTCTCGCCTCTTACGGGACGACGACCATCGAGATCAAGAGCGGGTACGGTCTGTCAGTCGATGATGAGCTGAAGGCGCTCGCTGTCATACGACGACTCGCTGACACCCTACCCATGCGCATCGTTGCCACCTGGCTCGGCGCGCACGAGATCCCGCACGAGTATCGGTCGAGTGAGGAGCGCCGGAAGGAATTCCTCCGCGTTCTCATCGAGGAAATGCTCCCCAGGGTAAAGACGCAGGGAATCGCTCGCTTCGCCGACGTTTTCTGCGAGCCCGGCGTGTTCACGATCGATGAGACGCGACGCATCCTCACCGCAGCACACACCGCTGGTCTTGGACTCAAGCTCCACGCGGACGAGCTCGAGCCCTGCGGCGGCGCCGAGCTGGCGGCGTCGCTCGACGCAATCTCGGCGGATCACCTCGCCGCGATCTCGCCTCAGGGAATCGCGGCTCTCGCCAGCTCGACCACGGTCGCGACGCTACTGCCCGGCACCATGCTCTTCCTCGGCAAAGCGAAGCAGGCGCCAGCGCGCGCGCTGATCGAGGCCGGCGCGGCGGTCGCAATCTCGTCGGATTTCAACCCTGGGACTTCCCCCACCGTTAACTTTCCGTTGATGCTCAGTCTCGGAGTCAGTCAGCTGAGAATGAGCGTAGCGGAGGTTTTTGTCGCGGCAACCGTGAATGGAGCCGCGGCACTGGGGCTCGCATCGGAGACCGGACAGATTGCGCCGGGCTTTGCAGCCGATCTCTCGCTCTTTCAGATCGGCGACGCGCGCGAGTTGCCATACTGGTACGGCGCACGTCTTTGTGTCGGGACGTGGAAGGCTGGCGCGCCCTGTCACCCCTACGAAACAGGAAGTAACTTGAACCATCGTCCCCCGGTGGGTTCTCTTCCGGGGTAGTCACACCTAGCCCGGCCGCCGAATTAATGTCAGCACAAGTCGAAAAGCTTAAAAAAAAGGCTGCCGAATTCGAGCAGAAGAAGCAGTTCGACAAGGCCCTCGAGGTCTACCTGCAGATCATCGGCGCGTCCGAGGGCCAGGAAGACCACGACGTCACCGTCTATAACCGCGTCGGCGACCTGTACCTGCGGCTGAGCAAGGCCGACCAGGCCGTGAACTACTACGAGCAGGCCGTCGATCTATACACCGACGGCGGGTACCTCAACAACGCGATAGCGCTCTGCAACAAGATCCTGCGCCACGCCCCCGCCAGGCACCAGATCTATTACAAGCTGGGAAAAATCTCCGCGAAGAAGGGGTTCAACAGCGACGCGAAGAAGAACTTTCTAGAGTACGCCGACCGCATGCACCGGGCGGGCAAGGACACCGAGGCATTCAAAGCCCTCGAGGAGTTTGCCGACCTTTGTCCGGGACAGGACGACATCAGGCTGATGCTCGCCGATCAGCTTGCGCGCGCCGGCAAGAAGAGCGAGGCCATCGAGCAGCTCCAGATCCTCCACGAATCGCTGGATGCCGAAGGCCGGGCCGCAGAAGCCGAAGCGACAGTACAGCGAATACATTCGCTCGACCCGGCCGTCGAGCCGCGCCGCTCATCGGAGCCGCGCGAGAGGGACGCTGGCGGCCTCGTGTTCCTCGATGTGGGCGCGTCGCCGGCCAAGCCGCGCCCCAAGATCGGAGGACCGCCACCGTCGCGCGCTCCCGCGGCGCCCAAGCGTCCGCCGACCCCGCCGCACGTTCAGCCCTCGCCCGAATTCGAGCAGCTTCCCGACATCGAGACCTCAGGGGATACAGATTTTCCCGAGCCGCTCGATTTCGAGCCGATCGCTGATCTCGAGCTCGACCCGGATCCTGTCGATTCCCACGTGCCTGGCCTCGTTCAAACGGGATCGACCCTCAGCGACTCCGAGCCCGCCTACGATCTGAGCCTGAGCGACCTCGAGGTTGCGCCGCTCGAAGGACTCGAGTCCGCCGCGGATCCCGAGTCGTTCGCAATCGATCCCGCCGCTGACACCGGCGAGCATTCTGTCGAAGGGCTCATTCAGAGTGAGGCGGGCGTGGGCGAGCCGGGTCTTGGCGAGCCGATAAGTGAACAGGATCCGCTTTCAGGACTGAACGTGCTGGAGGACGATCGCTTCTTCATCCACGACACCGACCCGCTGGCCGGCCTCGGGGGTCAGGAAGACGAAGAGGTATCGGTACCCGCGGCGTACGCCCCCGACGAGGAGGACGAGCCCGTTGCGGCCGTCGATCACGGCTCGATGGAGATCGACACCTTCGAGCTCGACAACGTCGAAGCAGAAGAGGAAGAGCAGCGAAAGGCGGCCGAGGAGGAAGAAAGCCGCGCGGAGGCTGAACGCGCCGAAGAAGAAGAACGTCGTGCGCAAGATAAGCGCGCCGAAGAGAACGCCCGCAAGGCCGCAAAAGAACGCGAGCGCAGGGCCGAGGATGAGAAGCAACGAAAGGCGGAAGAGGAAAGGAAAAGAAAGCCTCCAACGCCCAGACGCGTCGCGCGCAAGACGCCGCCTCGTACCGAGCCCGACGAGATCGAGCACGAGGAAGAGATGCGCGCGGACCAGGAGCGCCTGAAGCAGAGCCGCCTCAAGGTCGTTCAGCCTGTCCGTCCGACGCGCCCCAAGCCGAAAACGGAGGAGGCGAAGCCGCAGCCCGTTCAGGCCGAGAAGCGCCCCGTCAACCCATTCCTGCGACCACGGGCCAAGGACGTGCCCAGCGAGCCTTCACCGCCGAAAGCGTCGCCCCGCGTTCCAACGCCGCCGGAAGAAGTCCCGAAGCTCGCCGCCGCCAAGAAAACCGGCACCCAGGGCGACGACAAGTTCGTCGACCTGGCCGACTGGCTGCGCGAGGATACCAGTCCTCGCTCCTACCGGATGGTCGCCAAGGACGACAAGCGCATCGGTGAAGAGCAGGCAGACTTCACCGACATGCTCGAGAAGTTCAAGGCGGGAGTCGCCGCAAACGTCGACGACGAAGACTTCGACAGCCACTACGACCTGGGCGTCGCGTATCGCGAGATGGGACTCATCGACGAGGCAGTCGCCGAATTTCAGAAAGCCCTCCGCGGCTCGGCGCAGCGACTTCGAGCCTACGAGGCTCTCGGTCAGTGCTTCATCGATCGCGGAGAGTTCGATGTGGCGATCACTACGCTCTCCCGCGCGCTGCGTGAGCCCGGACTGGAAGACGAGGACCTCATCGGGGTCCTTTATCTTCTCGGGTTCGCGTCAGAGGAGGGAAAGAAGCCGCGCGATGCGGCCGCCTACTATCAGCGTGTATTCGCTGTCGACGTCGACTTTCGCGACGTGAGCAAGCGCCTCAAGCACATGGGCAAGGCCGCCTCGAAGTGAGAGCGGACGTTGCCGCAAACCCAACAAGAATGAAAGGAACGACTCCTCGCGGGGCGTCCCTCCAGACGATCCAGCAACCAATCCGATCGAAGTTGGACGACGTTTCGCGCGCAATGGGCTCGATCGTCGCAAGCGAGCTTCCTCTCGTCGGGCAAGTCAGCGCGCACCTTCTCGCGATGCGCGGAAAGCTGTTTCGGCCGACGCTTCTCCTTCTGTCGAGCGAAGTCGCGGGGACTCCCGAGGATAAAGCGGTTACTCTGGCTGCTTCGCTCGAGCTGATCCACCTCGCCACGCTTGTGCACGACGACGCCGTCGACCACTCGGCGCTGCGTCGCGGAATGCCGACGGTGAACGCTCTGTTCAGTCACCAGATCTCGGTGATCATGGGCGACTTTCTGTATTCGACGGCGCTCACGCACCTCGTCGGCCTCGGCGATCTTGCCGCGCTTCAGGCGCTTACGCGCGCGTCGACCGAGATGACGCTCGGCGAGATGCGTCAGCTCGCGGTCACTGATCCACTCAGCTTCACCGAGCAGGAGTACGACGATCTCATTCGCTCCAAGACGGCGTCGCTGATGCGGACTGCCTGTGAGCTCGGGGCTCTAGCTGGCGCGCGAGATTACTATGAGGCTCTGGGCGCGTTCGGGGAGAATCTGGGGATGGCGTTCCAGATCACGGACGATCTTCTCGACTACCGCGAGGTGAAGGAGACGACCGGCAAGCCATCGGGTCTCGACCTCCGCGAGCACAAAGTGACGCTGCCATTGATTCACGCGCTCCGTGACATGTCGCGTGTCTCTCGCGCCGAGGTCGAACGGCTGTTCGGCGGAGACGGCGCCACGGACGATGACATCGCGAAGGTGGTGCAGATCGTTGCGGACGGCGGCGGGTTCGAGTACGCCCGCCAGCGCGGCGAAGAGTTCGCCGAGCGCGCACACGATGCCCTCGGTCAGTTGCCCGATACAGTAGCGCGCGACTCGCTCAGTGCGTCAATTTCATACGTCATGGAGAGACACTCTTAAATGCCACCATATCCGCGGGGCCATAATCGGCGCGGCTCGATCTTTCACGCGCTCGTTCTGGCGAGCGGGTTCATTGCTGGGGGAGTGTTTCAGCAGGTCGGGCGGAAGTTTTTGCCCCCTGGAGCAGCAAAGGAATTCTTTACCACCGGCGTGACTCCATCCATTGGGCCGCTGGGTGTCGATTTGGTTATACTCAAGTTTGCCCTTGGCCCAATCGCGCTCGATGTGTCACTTTTGAGCCTGCTGGGTGTATTGGTGGCCTACCTGATAGCACGTTCGCTCTTCTAGGAGTTTTCCATGTTTGGCAATCTGGGTTTTCCCGAGCTGCTCATCATCATGGTCGTGATTCTCTTGCTCTTCGGAGCGAAGCGAATCCCCGAGATCGCAGGCTCGATGGGTAAGGGAATCAGGGAATTCAAGAAGAACATCAACGACGCCACGCGCGAAGTCACGTCCGAGACGCACTCCGGCATCGAGCCGGAATCCCAGTCGCGGCTGACCGCTGCCGAGCTGGAGCGACGCCGCGCCGCCGACGAAGCGTCGGCGGAGCGCCAGCCACCAAAGAGGCTGCTCTAGCTACTGCGTCTGCCGGCGAGAGGAAGCCTCCACCTGCTTCCTCTTGTCGGTAATCTTCGCGACAGCTCTCAGGTTCGTGAGAAAATCCCGCACACGCTGCTGCCTGAGCTGTTGCAGCGCCTGCTGTCTCAGGTTGTCCTTCTGAGCATCGAACGCCGTGCGATTCGCGGGAATCCGATTGTCAACGCGCTCGACCACAACACCGCCGCTGCCCTTGATCGGCGCGCTGACCGCGTGAATCGGAAGCGTGAACGCCGCCCCAATCGCTTCCGGTATCTGGGCTAGCTCCGGCACCCCGGTCACGCGGGTGAACGGCTTCGACTGGATCACCTGCAGCCCCATCAACTTCGCCGCCTGCTCCAATGAGCTTGCGGCCGCCACCTTCGCGTAGTTCGTGGCCTGCGGAATCAGGGCGTCGACCTTCTTCTGGCGCACGAGGAATGTTGTGATGTCCCGCTTCGCCTGATCCAGCGAGAGGGTCCCGCCGGGAGTGAGCGAATCCAGACGCGCGAGATAGTACCCGTCTTCGGCGTCAAACAGCTCGCTCGTCTCGCCGGGCTTGGCGCCCTCGAAAGCCCATGGTCCGACGCTCGGGATGTACTGGCCGTTCACCGTCAGCGCATTGCCCTCGATTGCGTCGGCGCGGAGGATCGGGATCTGGAGCGTGCGAGCCGCCGTGTCGAACTTCGCGGGGATATCAGTGGACGCGGCCATGCGCGAGAGCGAATCGGCGCGTCGATCGGTGCGTGACGCCGCCGAGTCACTCTGCTGGATGCGCAGGAGGATGTGGCTGATCGTCAGCGTATCTCCCTTGCGCGCGTCAAGCTTGATGATGTGGTAGCCGAACTGGGTAAGAACCGGCTGTGAGATCTCACCCGGTTTGAGTGCAGCAACCGCTGCCTCGAATGGCGCGACGAACCTTCCCTTGGGGCCGGAGCCGAGTGAGCCGCCGTTGGCAGCAGATACAGAATCCGCCGACTCGGCCCGCGCGACGTCCGCGAACTTCTCTCCGCCCAGGATACGCGCGCGCAGCGCGAGTGCGTGAGCGCGAACGGCGGCGGAATCCGCGGGCGTCACCGTGCGCGGGATGATGATGATCGAGACTTTCGCGTGCCCGGAGCGCTCGAACAGCTTCTTGTGCGTGTCGTAGTAGGCGCGGATCTCATCGTCGCTCACCTTCACGTCCGCATCCGGAATCCGCTCCGGGTCGAACACAACGAAGGAAACCTGCGCGGTGTCGTGCGTATCCTGCCACTGCCTCCACAGCGCTTCGTCCGATATGTAGACGTCGCCCGCAACCTGATCGAAGAGCTTCTCCTTCGGAATCTCGTTGCGGTAGTACTGCTCGAGCTGCATGAGCAGCCCCTGCTCCTTCGCCATCGGGCTCTGTAGGAAGCGCTGGTATTTTGCCATGTCGAACTGGCCATCGGTCTGCAGATCGGGAGACTGGGCCAGCTGTGGCGGCGGGCTGTAGCGTGCCGCCTGGAGAATTTCGTCGTCTGTTACCGTAATGCCGCGGCGCTTGTACTCCTGGCGGAGCAGGGCGTCGGACACGAGCTGGTCGAACGCCTGGTTCTGGATACGCTGTCTCTCGTCGAGGCTGATGCTCGCGTTGTTCGCTTGCGTCGCCTGTTGCTCCAGGTTCTGAGAGGTCTGGTACCAGGTGGTGGCGAGAATGTCTTCTCCGTTTACGGAGGCGACGGCGGTGGTGGGTGTTACCGGCGCCCGTCCAAGCAGCCCCGAAGTCTGGGCGAGAAGAAATCCGCCAATGAACAGTACGACGATGATGATCCAGATGTATTTTGCGGAGGCCCGCATCGATTGCAGCAAGGGCACTACTCCTTACACGAGATGAAATGAGCTATAGCCTTGTAAGGTATGAGTTTGGGTGACCGATATGCAAGTCGCGCGAACGCACGGATTGATGCATCTTTCAGCGCTGGAGGGAACTGATGGACTACGATCGACTTCGGGAGCTGCAGCAAAAATACGACGAGAACCCCCGACGGTATTTCGCGCCACTGGCGAACGAATACCGGAAAGGGGGGCAGCTTAAGCGCGCAATCGAGATTTGTCGCGCGCAGCTCGCGGAGATGCCCGGGCACATGAGCGGGCAGATCGTGTTCGGTCAGGCGCTGTACGAGTCAGGTGAGTTCGAGGAGGCGCGGCAGGTTTTCGAGCGCGCGATCGCGCTCGACCCGGAGAATCTGATCGCGCTCAGATCTCTGGGTGACATGTCACTGCAGGCTGGCGAGACGAGGGAAGCGCGCACGTGGTACACGAGACTGCTCGACGCCGATCCCAAGGACACCGCCGTGATAGCGCTGGTGACGGAGATCGATGCGGCGTCGGATGGTGCACCGGTGCCGATGTCAGAGGAGATTCCCGGCGTCGACAGCGATGCGGGTGATCAGGAGATTCCAGCGCTCGAGCCCGAAGTAGCGCAACCGCCCGTCGCGGAGCAGGAGGCGGCTCCGGCCTCCGCGGATTCGCTCGAAACTGAGTCGACAAGCGCGAAGCCGATGACACCTGCGTCGCATGACTTACCGCCCATGAACTCCGAGGTGGCGGCCGCGGAGTCCGCAAGTCCGCCGGAAGGCCTCGAGAGACACTATCCGACCGAAGAGTCAGGCGCGCAGCACGAGAGCGTCGAGCTTCCACCGCCGGCGTTGACCAGGGAAGAGCTGGGAGTTCCCATCGGCAACTCCGCGGCGGAAGGCCTCAAGAGCATGAAGGAGGATGTGAACGCCTTCTCATGGACGCCTCCGCCGGAGCCACCGCCGGCTGAGCCTCCTCTCGTCTCGAGGCGCCAGCCGCCGCCTCCGCGCGAAGCGCGTCCCGCTCCAACGCAGCCACGTCCGCGCGAAGTGCGCCCCGCACCGACGGAACCGATTGCTCCGCCACAGGCTGCCGCGCCAGAGCCCGTTGTCGCACCAGACCCCGTTGTAGTTCCCGAGCTTGCAGCTGCGGCAGAGGCCGTGACGAACGCGTTCACAGCGCCCAGTGAGCCTGAGCCGGCCGAGAAGAGTGTTGCGGAGCCACCCGCAAGCACTGCGGAAAAGCAGACGGCTGCCGGCACCAGCGCCGAGAAAACTTTCACCGGCGCGGCTGGTGAGCCATTCGTCAATGAGACCATGGCGCAACTCTATCTCCAACAGGGCTACAAGCAGCTGGCGCTGAGGATTTATCGTCAGCTCGCCGAATCGCGTCCGCATGACGCGTCGCTCCAGAGCCGCATCGCTGAGATCGAGGCAGAGGACGCGGCGGCACACCCGGATGAGGTTGCAGCTCGCAAAGAGGTTCTCGCACGCAAAGAAGCTGCTTCTGAGAAGCCGGCAGATCGACCATTTCCGCGTTCCCCTTCGATAGAATCGCCCGCGCTCCCCGCTTCTCCGGCTTCGCCCGAGACGCCGGGATTCGGTGAGGCTCCGGTCGAATCTCCACCCGCGCGTGAACCGTCGCGGCAGCGGGAATCCATCGAGAGTCCCGTTCGCGAAGAGCCGCGTGCCGAGCCCGAAGGAATGGCTGCACGTCAGCCGTCCATCCGGGAATTCTTCGCCACGCTCGGCAAACGCAGACCCCCGCGCGCAGCGACATCGGCCGGCCCATCGCATGGAGGCGGAAACAATCAGCCGGTGGAATCGCAGATGCCGCTCGGTGCAGCTCCCCCGAGTGCGACACTCGACACGGTTTTCGCCGGGGCGACAGTCAGTCCGTCGGACGCGCGCGCCGCATCGCGACTGGCGGGCGCGTTCAGTGGTGCGTCGGGAGCATCGCGAACTCCCCCGACGCCTCCGATGCCGACGCCTCGCGTGAATCCGCGCATTCCGCAGGCGCAGGAATCAGAGGAAGACGTCGCCAAGTTCCGCGCGTGGCTCGACGGACTCACCGGCGAGTGAGAATTGCCATCATCAATGGTCCCAATCTCAATCTGCTCGGCACGCGCGAGCCGGCGCTGTACGGGACCGACACGCTCGCAGACATCGAGTCGCGGCTCTTGAAGGTCGCAAAGGAGCTCGGCGTCGAGCTTTCCTTCTCGCAGCACAACGGAGAAGGGCAGATTGTCGACGCGGTTCACGCCCTGCGCGGACGAGTCGATGGATTGCTCCTCAACGCGGGTGCGTACAGCCACACCAGCCTCGCCATTCGCGACGCGCTGGTGGGAGTGAAGATCCCGTTCGTGGAAATCCACCTCACCAACATCTTCGCGCGTGAGCCGGAGCGCCGCCATTCGGCGCTCGCCGACGCCGCTGTCGCCGTGATCTGCGGGTTCGGCGCCTATGGTTACGAGCTCGCGCTTCGCGGCCTCGTCAAGATGCTTCCGGTCGCTGCGAATGGGTGATCGCCGTCCCGCGCGTCTCGCCGCGCTGCGCGAAGCGATCACTGCCGCGCACATCGACGGGCTCGTGCTCACGAGCCTCCCCAACGTGCGCTACCTGACGGGATTCTCGGGCACGAGCGCACTGGTGCTCGTGACACAGCGCGACATGTTCTTCATCTCCGACTTCCGCTACGACACGCAGGCGCGTGATGAAGTCGGCACCATGGCGACGATCCGCATCGAGCAGCAAAGCCTGTGGGCGGGACTGTGGACCGTGGCGAGCGCGGTGAGCGGTCTCGAGGTCGTCGGCTTTGAATCGGCGCACCTGCTGCATCGCGATTTTCAGCGGCTCCTCACCGACGGAACGCGCTGGCAGTGGCGGCCGCAGCTGAATCTGGTCGAAGCGCTCCGCGAGTCGAAGGATGCGGAGGAGGTGGCGCTGATCCGTCGTGCCGGCGAGATGGCGATAACGGCGCTCAAGGCGACCTTGAACGAAGTTCGCCCCGGACTCACCGAGCTGAACGTGGCGGGAATTCTGGAGAAGGCTTTGCGCGATCAGGGCAGCGAGGAATTTCCATTCGCCACGATCGTCGCCTCCGGTCCTCGAGCCGCGCTTCCGCACGCGCGCGCATCGTCGCGCGTGATCGAGCGCGGAGACTTGCTGCTGCTCGACTTTGGGGCGCAGTACAACGGCTATTGCTCGGACATCACGCGAACGGTGGTGATCGGCAAGGCGACGGACGAGCAGCGCGCGATCTACGACATCGTGCGCCACGCCAACGCCGTCGCGTCGAAATCCGTACGCGCGGGAATGAAGGGCCAGGATGCCGATGGTCTCGCTCGTCGCTACATTGAGGACCGTGGCTATGGAGACGCATTCGGTCACAGCCTGGGTCACGGATTGGGCCTCGAGGTGCACGAAGCGCCCCGTCTGGCGAAGACCGTCGAGACCCCGCTTGGAACGGGCGCGGTGGTAACTATCGAGCCGGGGATTTACCGTCCGGGCTGGGGTGGGGTCCGCATCGAGGACGATGTGCATCTCGCGGCGACCGGCCCGGAAATACTCACTGATTTCACTCGAGAGCTGCTCGAAGTTGCCTGAGCGGCGCTCTCCTGCTGGTCCCATCAGACGCGAAACGACGACAATGTTCGATCTCCGCTACGTCAAGAAGCTCGTGGAAATGCTGGACGAGTCGAGTGTGGATTCAATCGAGATCTCGTCCGACAAGGGGATGAAGATCCGCATCTCCAAGACTCCGCAGCAGCGCGGGGCGGTGCAGATGGCGTCGCCGATGGCGATGCCGGCCCTGCTGCCCGCCGCGGCGCCTGCGGCAGCGCCCGCCGAAGCTCCAAGCTCCGGGGTCGAACTTCCCCAGAGGGAGCCGGCGAAGTCGAAGTATCTGGAAGTGAAATCTCCGATGGTCGGCACCTACTACAGCGCTCCCGAGCCGGGCGCCAAGCCGTATCTCGCGGTTGGCGACAGGATCAGCAAGGGCCAGATCGTCTGCATCATCGAAGCAATGAAGATCATGAACGAGATCGAGTCTGAATTCGACGGAGTGGTGAAAGAGGTTCTCGCGCAAAACGCGCATCCGGTCGAGTACGGGCAGGTCCTCCTACGCGTAGATCCCAATGGCTGATAAACTGCAACCGGCGCCGAAGCAGGCGCCACCAATGAAGCCGGCGTCGACCGGCGGCACACCGGCGGCGCCGGGACGGGCCGGCGCGACTTTCGACTACAAGCCGATCCTTCAGCACATGATCCACCAGAATGCGTCCGACCTGCACCTGAAGGTCGGACGTCCGCCGACGCTCCGCGTCGATGGACACATGGTACCGCTCGAGACTCCGCCGCTGACGCAGGATGATCTGCGCAGCCTCGCCGAGCAGATCATGGCTCCCAAGAACATCAAGGAGTTCTCGGAGCAGAAGGAATCCGACTTCGCGCTCGCCGTCCCGGGCATCGGACGGTTCCGCGTCAACGCCTATCAGCAGCGTGGAACGATCGCGTACGCGATCCGAATCGTGCCCTTCCAGGCGAAGACCGTCGCCGAGCTGAACCTGCCCGACATCTGCGAAAAGGTGGCGTTGATGCCGAGGGGACTGGTTCTCGTCACCGGGATTACCGGCTCCGGGAAATCGACGGCGCTCGCGTCGATGCTTCACTACATCAATCAGAACCGCCACGCGAACATTATCACGATCGAAGATCCGATCGAGTTCCTCCACCGCGACATCAAGAGCAGCATCAATCAGCGCGAGGTGGGAACCGATACGAACACCTTTGCACAGGCGCTCCGCCGCGTGCTGCGGCAGGATCCCGACATCCTGCTGGTCGGTGAGATCCGCGACCTCGAGACGCTGGACACCGCGCTGAAGGCTGCCGAGACCGGACACCTCGTTTTCTCTACCCTGCACACGACCGACGCGACGCAGACGATCAACCGCATCCTCTCGTTCTATCCGATGCACCAGCAGACGGAGGTGCGCTACATGCTGTCGTCGGCACTCCGCGCGATCATCTCGCTGCGACTGGTTCGCCGCGCCGACAAGAGAGGGCGCGTGCCGGCGGCTGAAGTCCTGATCAACACCGAGGCGGTGCGCGATCAGATCCGGGACAGCACGAAGTCGCTCAACATTCCGGATCTCATCAAGGAAGGAGCTGTCGCCTACGGCATGCAGAGCTTCGACCAGTCGCTGATGAACTGGTACCACAAGGGAATCATCTCGTACGACGACGCGCTGCTTGCTTCGACGAATCCCGCCGAGTTCTCGTTGCGCGCGCAGGGTGTCGCCAGCTCGAGCGACACGTCGTGGGATACAGTCAAACAGGACGCGAAGTAATCAGCCTTGTTTAAGAAAGTTCTGATTGCCAACCGCGGCGAGATCGCGCTGCGCGTCATTCGCGCCTGCCGCGAGCTCCGCATCCAGACGGTCGCGGTCTATTCCGAAGCCGATCGCGAATCGCTCCACGTGCGCTTCGCCGACGACGATGTGTGCATCGGGCCGGCACCGGCGCGCGAGTCGTACCTCAACATCCCGCGCATTATCGCGGCGGCCGAGATCGCCGGCGCCGACGCCATCCACCCGGGTTACGGATTCCTCGCCGAGAACGCCGAATTCGCCGAGAC
>Ga0070679_100001686_pt1 | contig 19883 bp, 22 predicted proteins | sample KBSC63BmetaG_FD_65652 | JGI IMG/M metagenome (GOLD analysis project Ga0070679, IMG submission 65652) | Corn rhizosphere microbial communities from Kellogg Biological Station, Michigan, USA - KBS C6-3B metaG | ecosystem: Host-associated > Plants > Roots > Rhizosphere | place: USA: Michigan... | reverse complement strand
GGATCAGTCTCTACTTGCGCCGCAAGCGACTGAGGGGGAAATAGTGGCCGTCGATGTGTCGACGGCTTCAGCGACGCCCGTCGAAGTCTCTGACCCGATCAACGCCGCGATTCTCGCGGTTTCAGAGGATCGCATTGCCGGATTCGTGACCGAGCCCTTCCAGCAGATCGCCTTCAATGCCGAGCTGCCGGAAGACGTCGTGATCGAGCGTCTGCGCGCCATGTTGCACGCGGGCGTCGTGCGCCGGATCAGACAGACTCTGATGGCAACCAACCTCGCGCCCGGCGCGCTCGTCGCGTGGCGCGTGCCGTCCGACAAGCTTGACTCGGCGTTTAGCTACATGGTCAAGGACGATCCGTTTTCGGGGCACGTGGTCATTCGCTCGACCGATGCCGAAACCCCCGGATCCGTTTACCGGCTGTGGACCACGCTCAAGGTGCCGCAGGGATTTTCGATGGAGCGGCATTGCGGGTTTCTCGCCGCGCAAGTTGGCGCCGACGCGTACCGCATCATGCCTGCAAAACGCCTCTTCGCACTGGGCGTCGGCCACGTGCGACGGCGCGGGATGGAGCCCGGCTCGAGAAGCGACAGTGCCGGGCGAGTGATGGATACCAAGATCGTGGAGCTCTCGCCCCTCGAGTGGCGAGTACTTGAAGCGCTCAAGCGCGAGTTCGCCGTCGATGAGATAACGCCCGATCCCTGGCGCAGCCGCGCCGCAGAGGCGGGACTGACGCTCGAGGAATTCGTACAGGTCGCCCACTCGCTGAGCGCCCGCGAGGTCATCGGAAGATTCTCGACTTTTCTCGAGCACGTGAAGCCGTCGGCGACGGGTGAGAGGGTGACGAAGTACAACGCGCTGTTTCACTGGCGCGTTCCGCCCGGGAGGGAGATCGAAACTGGTCAGGAGGTCGGACGGCACCACATCCTCACGCACGCGTATTGGCGCGAGGGCGGGCCGGAATTCGCAAACGTGAACATCATGGCCGTCGCTCACGGCAGCGAGAAGGATCTCGTCCTGGCACACAAGGTTGCGATCGACAAGCACCTCGAAGAGGCGGGCATCCCCGTCCTCTACACGAATGTGTTCTGGGGCGGACGGAGCGAGATCAAGCCTTCGGAAATATCCCCGGCGGAATACGCGAAATGGGCGGCGAAGGTGGGTATTGCGAATGCCTGACGGGAAGGTCTTTCTCGTCGGTGCGGGTCCGGGGGATCCAGGCCTGCTCACCGTCCGCGGCAAGCAGCTGATCGATTCCGCCGACGCGGTGGTCTACGACGCTCTGGCCAACATGGCGCTCTTGCCGGAAGGCGCGCGAGAGACAGGCCGTCCCGAGCTGTACTACGTCGGCAAACGAGGCGGCGCGAAGGATTCCGTGACTCAGGAGGAGATCAACACACTCCTCATCAAGCTGGCGCGCGAGGACAAACGCGTCGTGCGCCTCAAGGGCGGCGATCCGTTCGTCTTCGGTCGCGGGAGTGAGGAGGCTCAAGCTCTCAACGATGCGTCGGTGCTGTTCGAGGTCGTGCCGGGCGTGACAGCTGGAATCGCCGCTCCGGAGTACGCTGGAATTCCAGTCACCCATCGTGGACTCGCGACATCCGTCACGTTCGTAACGGGCCACGAAGATCCGTCCAAGCCCAACACCCAGACCAATTGGACGGCGCTCGCCAAGGCGGGCGGCACCATCGTGCTCTACATGGGAGTGAAGACGCTCCCCAACATCGCTGAGGCGCTGATCAAGGGTGGAATGCCCGGCGAGATACCGGCAGCGGCGATCCAGTGGGCGACGCTGCCGAGGCAGCGCACCGTTGTAGCGACGCTCGAGACACTCGCGGCGAAAGCCGAAGAGCAGAATCTCACGGCGCCCGTGATCACGGTCATCGGGTGGTCAGTCGTTCTGCGGGACGAGCTGAACTGGTTCGAGCAGCGTCCGCTGTTCGGCAAGCGAATCGTCGTGACGCGCGCCACTCAGCAGGCTCCGGCCTTGAGCGACAAGCTCCGCGACTTGGGCGCCGACGTCATCGAAATGCCCGCCACACAAATCGCGCGTCTGGATCTAACTCCGCTCCGCACCGCGATAGAAAACATCGCCCAGTACGACTGGGTGATGTTCACCAGTCAGAACGCCGTCGCGATATTCTGGGAGCAGCTGCTCGGCGCCGGCAAAGATTCACGCGCGCTCGCTGGCGTGAAGATCGCCGCCGTCGGTCCGGCGACAGCCGGCGCGCTGCTAGAACGCGGCATCACGGTGGATGTGATCCCGAAGCGCTTCGTCGCGGAAGGCTTGCTGGAGATGCTGCGTGAGCGCGACGACATGGCGGGCGCCAGAGTGCTGTACGTCACGGCTCAGGGAGCGCGCGATGTCCTCCCCGACGGATTGGAGGAAATGCGCGCCGGAGTAACGGTGATCGAAGCGTACAAATCGATACCGGATGGTGAGGGAGCAGAGAAGCTCGCCCGCGCAATCGAAGCTGGTAAGGTGGATCTCGCCACGTTCACCTCGGCGTCGTCCGTGAAAGCATACGTCGACGCGGTAGGCGACGATCTCGCGCTCCGTGTTCCAGCGGCATCGATCGGCGAAAAGACATCCGACGCGTTGCGTGAGGCGGGCATCGAGGTCAGGCGCGAGGCGGAGGAATCGACCATCGACGGTCTCGTTGCAGCCGTAGTTCGTGGCGCGTAAGAGCGCGGACGATCCACGAGTAGTGCGAATCGGAACGCGCTCATCGGAGCTCGCGCTCCGGCAGGCGCGCATGGTGGAAGAAGCGCTGCTCGCGCGCGGGATTCATTCTGAGCTGGTGACGTTCAAGACGATCGGCGATAAGAAGGTGGATCAACCTCTCAGTGAGATCGGGGCCAAAGGACTCTTCACCCACGAGCTCGAAGTCGCGCTGGCCAAGAACAAGATCGACTGCGCCGTGCACTCGCTGAAGGACCTGCCAACCGATTCCCCTGACGGCCTCGAGATCGTAGCGCTCCTCGAGCGAGAAGACCCGCGCGACGCGCTGGTGGTGAATCGCGCAACCGGCGCAGAAGGTCTCGACGATCTTCCCGCTGGATCCAGAGTGGGGACGTCGAGCCTGCGCCGCCGCGCGCAGCTCATGGCGAGGCGACCCGATCTCGAGGTGGTCGAGCTGCGCGGCAATGTTCCGACTCGTCTTGGCAAGGTCGAGAGCGGTCAGGTTCACGCAGCCATACTCGCAGCAGCGGGACTCATTCGCCTCGAGGTTTCCCAGCGAATCACGATGTTCTTCGAGCCGCCCGAATGGCTTCCAGCGCCGGGCCAGGGCGCGATCGCAATCCAGGCCAGAAGCGACGATCCTCGGATGTCGGCCATGTTGTCGCCACTCAACGACGAGAAGACGTCCGTTGCGACCCGCGCCGAGCGTGCCTTTCTCGCGGGGCTGGACGGTGGATGTCAGGTGCCGATAGGCGCGCTCGTAAGTGCCATGGAGGGACGCCCTACATTATATGGTATGCTGGCTGACGTGAGCGGGACCCACATCGTGCGCGGATCGCGACCCTTGGGCGACGAATCACCCGAGGAAACGGGTGAGGCGCTCGCGGCGGAGATTCGCTCGCGCGGCGGGTCGAGTCTTCTCATCGAGCTGCGTCAACTTTCCAAACTTCCCGCACCACAACCAGAGTAAGCGTGTCGAGCTTTCCGCAATACCGTCCGCGCCGCCTGCGCCGCACCGCCGCGCTCCGGAACCTCGTGCGCGAAACGCATCTCGCTCCGGCCCAGCTGGTGCTGCCGGTCTTCGTCCGTGACGGCAGGAGACTGCGCCAACCAGTCGGATCGATGCCGGGCGTGAATCAAACGTCGGTGGACGAGATGCTGCGCGATGCGGAATCGGCGGCGAAGGCAGGCGTTGGCGGGATCATTCTTTTCGGAGTTCCCGAGACCAAAGATGCGACGGGCTCCTCTGCGTGGGACGAAAAGGGTGCTGTGCAGACAGCCGTGCGCGCGCTCAAGAAGGAAATTCCGGATCTGGTCGTTATCACCGACGTCTGCATGTGCGAGTACACGGACCACGGTCACTGCGGAGTTCTGAAGGACGGCGAAGTCGACAACGACGCGACCCTCGAGCTGCTCTCCCGCGCCGCCCTCTCCCACGCACAGGCCGGGGCGGACATCGTCGCGCCGAGCGACATGATGGATGGACGCGTGAGGGCGATCAGGTCTGCGCTGGACGCCGAGGGCTATTCGTCGACGTCGATTCTGAGCTACGCGGCGAAGTACGCGTCGGCTTACTACGGGCCGTTTCGCGAGGCCGCCGAGTCGGCGCCCCAGACCGGCGATCGCCGCGGCTATCAGATGGACCCGGGCAATGCTGAAGAGGCGCTGCGCGAGGTCCGGTCGGACATCGAGGAAGGAGCCGATGCCGTGATGGTGAAGCCGGCCGGCCCGTACCTCGACATCGTCGCGCGCGTCAAAGCCGAGACCGGCTATCCGGTGGCGGCGTATCAGGTGAGCGGCGAGTTCGCGATGATCTGCGCCGCTGCCGATCGCGGGTGGATCGACAGAGAGCGCGTGATGTTGGAGTCGCTCCTCGGCATCCGCCGCGCCGGAGCTGATTTCATCGTCACCTACTTCGCCACCGAGGCCGCCGGCCGCCTTTAGCTCTTCTGAAACTTGACGGCCCCAACGAACGTTCTATAATTAGACGGTTGGCTAATTAACTAATCTAATCATGAACGACGTTTTTCGAGCCCTGTCCGACCCCACCCGACGCGAGATCCTCGAGCTGCTGCGCTCGGGTCCTCGAACGTCGGGCGAAATCGCCGACAAGTTCAAGACGAGCTGGGCCACCATCTCGCGCCACTTGAGCGTGCTCAAGGATGCCGAGCTCATCCTCGCCGAGCGCAACGGGCAGCACATCGTTTACGAGCTGAATACGACCGTGTTCCAGGACGTAGTCGAACATCTCATCAAGTGGCTCGGCCCCCGGAGGCCAAATGCGTAAATGGATTCCTCTGCTCATCGTAGCAGTCGCGGTAATCGCGTCGGCGGTCGTTTATCCAAACCTGCCGCTGACGGTTCCCACGCACTGGGATATGCTTGGACGCCCCAATGGATGGGGTAGCCGCGTTTGGGGCGCATGGGTGCTGCCGACCGTCATGCTCCTCCTCTGGGGGCTGATGCGAGTGCTCCCGACGATCGATCCGCGCGGCGCCAATTACGCGAAGTTCGGAGGGGCATTCGAGGCGATCGTCATCTCGATCCTGCTCTACATGCTCGGCCTGCACCTCATCATCCTCCGCGCCTCCCTCGGCTATCCGGTGGCAATGCAGCGCGTTCTTCCGATAGGCGTCGGCATCCTTCTCGTATTGATCGGAAATCTTCTGCCGCGTGCGCGTCCGAACTGGTTCATCGGAATCCGAACGCCGTGGACGCTCTCGAGCGATCGCGTTTGGGAGAAAACGCACAGGGTCGGAGGCCGTGCATTCGTGGCGGGAGGACTGGCGATTCTCATCGCGGCGCTGGTGGCTCCTCAGTGGGCCCACTACGTCCTCGTCGCCGTGGTTGTCGTCTGCTCTTTCGGTGCCGTGCTTTATTCTTACATCGCGTGGCGACGCGAGCAAACGCCCGCGCCCGTCACGCAATAATCACTTCACTCCACCACCCATGCATTCGCTCAATGCGCTCGCGCTGTCGTTACTCGGCCTGATGGCAATCGCTCCTCGGGCGGAAGCGCAGTCTCCCCCGCCAGCACGCATCGACACTATCGCGCCTCATTCGGTTCTCGAGCTGCCCTTCGAGTTTCAGAGCGGGACATTCACCCTGCCGGGTACGCTGACACTCCCCGCGAACTACAGCACCCAGATTCCGGTAGCGCTGATCGTGGCCGGATCCGGTCCCACCGACAGGAACGGAAACTCCGCCGGTCCCTTGCGGGCACAGAACAATTCCAACCTCTACGCGATACTAGCGTGGCAGCTGGCTGACGCGGGCATCGCATCCGTTCGCTACGACAAGCGTGTTATCGGCGACAACCTTCAGAAGGTCGATATTGCGACGACGTCGATCGATGACTTCGTGGCTGACGCAATCGCCGGCGCGCGAAAGCTGGTCGCTGACCGCCGATTCTCGAAGGTGATACTCATCGGACATAGCGAGGGGGCGGGGCTGGTGCTGCAGGCAGCCAATCGCGGTGCGCCCGTAGCTGGAATCGTGATGCTCTCGGGCGCTGGACGACCGATCGGGCCGGTTCTTCGGGAGCAGATCTCCCGGCAACTGCCACCTGAAGACGTAGTCAAATGGGACTCGGCCTTCGCGCGGTATCTGCGCGGCGAGCCGACCGGTGATGTGAACCCGGGCCTAAGCTCGCTGCTCGTTCCGATCAACCGGAAATTCATGCAGACATGGGTGAAATACGATCCGGCCGCCGAGATCGCGCGCGTGAAAGTGCCGGTGCTGATCGTTCAGGGGGCGCTGGACATCCAGGTGAGCGAGGCCGACGCCCGCGCGCTAAAGGCAGCGCAGCCCGCGGCGAAGCTGGTCGTGATACCGTGGGCCAATCACGTTTTCAGAGCGGCCGCGAGCACAGATCGACCGGCCCAGCTGAAACTTTACACCGATCCGACGATTCCCATCGTTCCGGAGCTGACTCCAGCCATTACGGATTGGATCAAGAGCCTGAAATAGGTTCTGTTTGCGACGTACCTTTCTTTTGACGCTTCAGTGGTGGGTCAGTTTGTCCCGTTATTGACGACTTCGGATTGAGGACTTTGCGGCCTCAGGACTAACCGCCATCCAGGATCGGCGATTAAGGGAGGACGGAGGATGTGCGCTAATGCCCGTCTCCTCGCTCCTCACTTAATCGCCGATCCTCAATGGTCTTTGGTCCTGAGGCCGCAAAGTCCTCAATCCGCAATTCCGTTCCCCGGCACGACTCCAGCGTCGCGATTAACTTGTACGTCCAAACAATATCATCCGAAAAATGCGCTATAGGCAGTTCCCGGGAACTCGTGTCGAGGTCAGCGAAATCGGATTCGGAACGTGGACGCTCTCCACCGGTTGGTGGGGGGAGAAAACGGACGACGAAGCCGTCCAGATGCTTCGCGCCGCTCACGATGAGTTCGGAATCAACTTCTTCGACACCGCCGACACATACGGGAATGGTCGGGGCGAGAAGCAGCTGGCCGAGGCATTTCGCGGAAAGCGCGGCGAGGTAGTCTACTCCACCAAGATCGGATACGACATCTACGATCCAGCCGCGCAGTCGGCGCGACGCGGACAGAGCGAGCTGCCCCAGAAATTCGACCGGGACTACATGCGCTTCGCGCTCGACAAATGCCTCGAGCGGCTCGAGACGGACCACATCGACGTGCTGCAGCTTCACAACATCAAGATGGAACACGTCCGTGACGCCTCGATCTGGGAGGCGCTGCGCGAGATGCAGCGGGAAGGCCTCATCGGCGTATGGGGCGCGGCGTTCGGTCCGGCGATCGGCTGGCTCTACGAGGCCGTAGAGCTGTGCGAGCGTGAGAGCGATGTCGGCACCATCCAGATGATCTGGAACATCCTCGAGCAGCATCCCGGCACGGCTATGATCGAGGCGGCACGCGAGTTCGCTCCGAATTGTGCGTTCAACATCCGGGTCACTCACGCGTCGGGAATGCTCGAGGGCAAGTACACCGAGGACACAGTCTTTCCTGCCAACGATCATCGGCGGCATCGCCCGCGCTCGTGGCTCACCGGCGGCGTCCGGAAAGTGCGCACCCTCGATTTTCTCACGACGCGAATGACACTCGGTCAGGCCGCGCTGAAGTGGCTGCTCGCGGAGCCGCGAGTCGTGACCGCGCTGCCGAATATCTACGACATGGATCAGCTGAAGGAATTCGCCGAGGCTTCGGATAAACCCGATCTCTCGGGCGAAGACATGGAGCGCATTGCCGAGCTGGCGGAGCGGAACTTCGGTGTCGAAGAAGAGCCGATGTCGTACAAGGGCACGATGGAGCGCGTCACTACGTGATCAATCCGTGGCATGACCTGCCAGCGGGCATTCACCCCCCCGACAACGTCACTGCGGTAATCGAGATTCCACGCGGGAGCCGCAACAAGTACGAGCTGGACAAGGCGACGGGAATGATTCGCCTCGACCGCGTGCTTTATTCCGCGGTCCATTACCCGGGCGACTACGGGCTCATTCCGCGGACGCTGCACGAGGATGGAGATCCGCTCGACGTGCTCGTCCATCTCAACGAGCCGACATTCCCGGGGTGCCAGATAGACTGCCGTCCACTGGGCGTGCTGAAGATGCTCGATCGCGGTGAGCCCGACGACAAGATTCTCGCGGTACCCTGTCATGACCCGTATTATCACGAGTATTTCGACATTGCCGACCTTTCACAGCATTATTTGAAGGAAGTGGAGCACTTCTTCCATATCTACAAGGATCTCGAGGGACGGCGGGTGGAGATCATTGGATGGGAAAAGAGCGAAGTTGCGGCGCGCGTGATCAACGAATCGATAACGCGCTACCAGGAGCGGTTCCATCAGGTTGGTACCTAATCACTCGACGCCGCGGTTCGGGCGCTGGAGGACGATAATGAATAGTCGACGATCGCTGCGCGGCGCGTGCGCTCTTGTGACGATGGTGGCTGTCGTGGCCACGGCGTGCAGCAAAGGGGACGAAACCGCGGTGAAGGGGCGCAACGGTCCGAACGGCGCCGCCCGCGATACGGTGAGTGATCTGTCCCTTTCCGAAGACGGACTTGGGCAGATTCAGATCGGAATGAACCTCGACGACGCCGTCAACATGGGCCTTCTCAATGAGAATCCGACCATGAAGCCGAGCTGCGATTTCGTTTTTCCGGCTGTGGGGGCGGGCATCCCCGATGGAGTGAGCGTGATGGTCGTGCAGGGGAAGGTCGCGCGTATTGACGTCGATACCGGCTCCGTCACCACCGAGGATGGCGCGAAGATCGGCGATACCGAAGACGCCATCAAGACGATGTACGACGGCGATGTTCAGATCGAGCCGCACAAATTCATCACCGGCGGCCATTACATGGTTGTGACCGGCGATAGCACGAGCCTCGGGAAAGCGATCGTGTTCGAGACCGACGGTCAACGGGTCACCAGCTTTCGCGCCGGACGGCTTCCGGAAGTGAAGTGGGTCGAGGGCTGCACCTAGCATCTCGGCCCGTCATGCATCCGCCGCACATCTTCGAACGCTCTGATCGGACCGCGTGACTTCCAGGTTCCTGACCGCGGATTGGCGCTATCTAGCGATGCTCAACTTTGAGGTCGACGCATCGGTTCTGCTTCCATATCTGCCCAGAGGAACTGAGCTCGACGATCGCGATGGAAGGCACTACTTGAGCCTCGTCGCATTTCTCTTCCTCGACACGCACGTCCTTGGGCTGCCAGCGCTCTTCCATCAGAATTTCGAGGAAGTGAATCTTCGCTTCTATGTCCGGCGACGCGTCGGCGCAGAGGTGCGCTCCGGGGTTGTCTTCATCCGCGAGATGGTTCCACTGTTTCTCGTCGCCGAAACGGCCAAGCTCACCTACAACGAGCCGTACCGGACGGTTCCCATGCAGCATACCATCGTGAAGACGAACGGCGAGCTTCAGACCATCGAGTACCTGTTCGGCGCCGGGCGCGATCTCTGCCGTTTCGCCCAACACGTGGATGGGCCGGCGAGCGAGATGGGTCGCGGGTCGCTCGAGGAGTTTCTTTCCGAGCGGGCGTGGGGCTATACGACCCAGCGTGATGGCGGGACGATCGAGTACAAAGTGGATCACCCGCGCTGGCGCGTCTGGTCGGGCGCCAATCACGAGCTCGATGGGCCGCTGGAAAAGTTCTACGACCCACCGTTTCCCTCTATACTCTCAGGTGTACCGGCGTCAGCTTTCATTGCAGACGGATCCGCGGTGGCGGTTCACATGCCGGAGCGGATCGCATAACTCTCAGCAGGTAATACAACGATGACAGCGACAGCAGAAGCAACTGACATTCGCTATCCGATTGGCAAGTTCGACTGGAACATCGCGGTCAGCGAGGCGGATTACCCCCGTTTGATCGCGGAGATAGCCGCGACGCCGGCAGCGCTCCGCTCCGCGGTGGCGGAACTTTCGCGCGAGCAGCTCGAGACTCCATACCGGCCCGGGGGCTGGACCATCAAACAGGTAGCCCACCACGTCCCCGACAGCCACATGAACGCGTACACGCGGTTCAAGCTGGCATTGACCGAAAACGAGCCTACCATCAAGCCTTACGATGAAGCCAAATGGGCAGAGCTTCCGGATTCTCAGCGCGTGCCGGTCGATGTTTCTCTCGATCTCCTGGACGCGCTTCACATCCGATGGGTGACTCTGCTAAGAGCTATGGATTCTGCCGACTTCAGTCGCACCCTCCGTCATCCCGAGCACAATCGCATTATGACGCTCGGACAGCTGTTGGCGCTCTACGCCTGGCACGGGCGTCACCACGTGGCGCACATCACATCGTTGAGAAAACGGGAAGGATGGTGACGGCACCCTGCTTGCCTCTCTTGGAGATTCAAACCTGAAGGCGGTGCAACGTGCGCATTAAAACGGACAAACTGAATTCGCGGAAGACGACCTGGCTATTGGTTGGGGCGGGAGTCGCGATGGTGGCAGGCAGAGTTGTGGAGCGCGGCCTCGAAGGCGGATGGCGCGCCACCAGGAATGAGGACCCACCCAACGAGCGCCACGACAGCTGGCCGGCCGCGCTTGCGTGGGCCGCGATGTCCGCGGCAACGGTGGCGGCCGTAGAGCTGGTCGCGCGTCGTGGAGCTTATGTCGGGCTTCGGCGATTGACCGGCAAGCGGGCTCCAGCCAACCTGTGAAGCATTCTCCAGCCTTTCTCAAGCTCGTCGACGACGCGAAGGCGCGTGTCCGCGAAGTCAGCGTCTCCGAGACGCAACGAAAGTTGGAGACGCGCCGGGCGCGAGTCATCGACGTTCGCGAGGACAACGAGTGGGCGGCTGGTCGCATCCGGGGCGCGGAGCACATGGGAAGGGGAGTGATCGAGCGCGACATCGAGGTGCGGGTGCCCGACAAGACGGCCGAGCTCATACTCTACTGCGGAGGCGGTTTCCGCTCCGCGCTCTCCGCGGAGAGTCTGCAAAAAATGGGATATACCAACGTGTCGTCGATGGCAGGCGGGTGGCGCGCCTGGAAAGACGCCGGCGCGCCTGTCGACGAGGGAGATCCAGCCTCGACCTGAAAGTCGAGCAAAGTACTTGACAATACAAAGTCCAACCCGTAACGTTGCCTGGTGATGCTGAGACTACTCGTGATGCTGGCGTCGTTTGCAAACTGTGCGGGCGGACTCGTTTTGATCGGAACCTGGGCCACGATGTGGCAGCGCGTCCCAATCATCGTGCTCTTCATCGGCGGATCGCTGCTCGTACAGGGAGCGTTTACGATTCTCTACCTGCATGGCGAGCTCGATCACTTCTGGGGAGATATCCCTACTGGAGCGCTCTTCGCTGGCGAAGGACTGGCGGCGTGCGTGGGCGCCGGCGGACTCATCCTGGGGATAGTTCACAATATCGAAAACGCCGACATGGAGATGGCGCCGGTGCTGGCGGGGCTGCTGATGCTCGGGCAGGCGGTCCTGGTGCTGCTTTACCTTTTGGGAACGAATAAGCTGCGCCCGCGAGTGAACGGGCGCAGCTCTGCGTGATCGTCTACGGGCGCAGCTCGCCGTGATCTACCGGCTCGCGTCCGCGCCGCATGAACAGAAACTCGTAAAGAAGTCCCGCGACGAGCGCACCGGTTATCGGGGCGAAGAAATACAGTAGCTGCGCCTCGTAGATTCCGCTCGCGACCGCGGGGCCGAAAGATCTCGCTGGATTCATCGAAGCGCCGGTCATCGGCCCGATTGCGAGTATGTCGGCGGCGACCACGAGGCCCACCGCCAGTCCGCCGATCTTCGGGCCGCGGAGGTCGACGGCGGTTCCGAACACGACGAAGACCAGGAAGAAAGTCGCGATCGCCTCGACCAGGAATGCCTGACCTCCGGTAACATCGAGCGCGATCGTGAGTCCGCCGCCGCGCGTCGCGACGAACGTCGCATCGGAGAACGCCAGCTTGAGCGCGTACCCCGCCGCGATTGCACCGATCAGCTGCGCGACGATATAAAGCGCGGCCATCATCGGCTCGATCCGTCTCGTTACAAGCATGCTGAGCGTCACCGCCGGATTGAAATGACCCGAGATGCGCATCAGCGCGCTCACCATGACGGCCAGAATCAACCCGTGCGCGAATGCGATTTCGATGAGCCCCGTCGGGGATCCAGTGGAGCGGGCGTGAATGATCGATGCGCTGCCGACGAATACGAGCGCGAACGTTCCTATGAATTCAGCGACGCAATGCCGCCACGAGTCCCGCATAGTCCTGCCCCCATTATGACCGTTGGGGCCGCGACGCGCGAGCTCGCTAGATCACTCGACGCAAAACCAGCGCGGCATTGATTCCGCCGAAGCCGAAGGAATTGGTGAGGATGTGCTCGACCCGCTCCTTCCGCCCCGCACCCGGCAGAAAGTTAAGATCGCAGGCCTTGTCCGCAACCTGCAGGTTCACCGTCGGCGGCAGCCATTCCTTCTCGATCGCGAGCGCGCAGATCGCGGTCTCTATCGCACCCGACGCTCCGAGCGCGTGCCCGTAGTACCCCTTCGTTCCACTCATCGGAACTCTATAGGCGCGATCTCCCATCACCTGCTTGATCGCCATCGTCTCGGTCGAATCGTTGAGCGGTGTCGAGCTGCCGTGCGTATTGATGTAGCCGATCTCATCGGGCGTAACGTGCGCGTCGTCGAGGGCCAGTCTCATCGATCTTGCCGCCTGCGAGCCGTCGGGACGCGGCGCAGTCATGTGATGCGCGTCGTTCGTCGTACCGTAACCGGCAACTTCGGCGTAGATCTTCGCGCCGCGCGACTGCGCCCGCTCGTACTCCTCGAGCACCATGACCGCCGCGCCTTCGCCCATCACGAATCCATCGCGATCCTTGTCGAATGGACGCGAGGCCATCTCGGGCTCTTCGTTGCGGGTGGACATCGCGCGAATGAGCGCAAACGCCCCGAAGCAGAGCGGCGCCAGCGGTGCTTCCGATCCGCCGGCGATCATTACGTCTGCGTAGCCATCGCGAATCTGACGGAAGGCATCGCCGATCGCGATCGTCCCCGACGCGCAGCTCATCGCGTTCGTGGAGTTCGGTCCCATCACGCCCAGCTCGATGGCGATGTTGCAGCTCGATGCGCCCCCGAAAACGGCCAGCGCAAGCGTCGCGTCAACCTCGCGGAGCCCGCGCGTGAGGTAAACGGCGAGCTGGTGCTCCGCGTATGCGATCCCGCCAAGCGCGGTGCCCATATTCGCGCCAACGCGCTCCTTGTTCTCGGCCGCGAGATTGAGATTCGCATCGGCGAGCGCCATCTGTGCTCCCACGACCGAGAATTGCGCGAAGCGGTCGAGGCGCTTTGCGCGCTTGTTCTCGAGGTGATCGGTCGGGACGAAGTCGTTTACCTCCGCCGCGTTGTGACTCCTGAACTCGGAAGGATCGAATCGCGACAACGACCGCACCGCCGATCGCTGGCGCTGGAGTCCGGACCACAGGCCATCGTGGGTGGTGCCGATTGGAGTGATGGGTCCAATTCCCGTGATGACCACTCTGCGCTTGTTCACTATGCAACAATCTCCGTCGATTCTATAGTTGGCTCGTCGTGCGTTCCGCTACCGCGGACAGTCCCGCAAGGGTGCGAGAGGCGATGCCGTGTACGAATACCGGTCCTATCACATGAACCGCCGCCTGGGTTCCGAGCACGGGCACCGGCGGCCCATCCCACAAATGCAGGATTCGTACGTGGGTTCCACCTGACGACGCGGAAAACGACCATTCGACTTCCATTCCCTTCGTAATACCCCCGACATGTCGGAATCGGATCGATGGTTTTCCGACATCGACAGACATCTCGGAGAGCCACCAGGTGGGCCAGTTGATCTGAATCGGCCAGTTCCACGTGTTCGCCAGCTGAAACGGACGGTACGCGGACATCTCCACCAGTCCTCCGCCATCCGACCGGTGCGAGCGGAACTTCACATATCGATAGTGCGGGAGATAATCCGGCCAATGCTCCACCTGTCTTGCCAGTTCAAAGATCTTTGCCACCGGTGCGCGAACGAGTTTTTCGTCGACTGTTTCCATCGCGCGTCCGACCGGCATCGGGCCGAGCTCGAACGGATGTGGGTTTTGCGTCGTCACCTATCGACCGGGGCCCAGCTCGTCGTTACACGAAACCCGCGACGGCGATGAGCGATTGGCGCGTGCCCAACTGCCTCAGTCACTGTAGTCCGGAGCTCTCCGGCGGTGAACCCCCTCAGGACGGAGACGACTCCATCGTGGCGGCTAACGGCATGAAATCGAAGGGGAAACGATGCCAGCCAGAGCCCGACTGCCGCGATCCAGCTCCGGTGGATGTCGCTCACGATCACGCGAACGCGGGCGACGCGGTTCATCTCGCGAAGTACGGTAAGCGCGTCTTCACCCGCGAAATGGTGGAGCACCTGCGAGCACATCACCACATCGATGCTGCGATCCGCGAATGGCAGCCGCAGCGCGTCTGCGCATACTGTCAGAGACAGCGAGCCACGGCATGCTTGCGTCAGCTCGATCGCGGAATCGAGTCCGACTGTCGTCAGCTCGATGCCGCGCTTCCGCGCAACCTTTCGCGCCTGGCACGGGATGTCGCCGAGCCCCGTTCCGACATCGAGGAGCGTAGCTTGGCGCGGCAATGCTTTGAGCGCGAGCTTGAGCTCGTCCATCGCCGAGCTCACTCCGCCGAACACCGCGTTGGCATGCGTGACATCGGTGATGGAACGAACGACGAGCGCCGGATCCACGTCGGGGCTATCGAGAATCTCGGTTCCCCGGATTCGCGGCGGTGTAAGAAGCGGAAGCAAGTGTCTAGCGCTCCAGCTGCGCGTATCCGCCGCGATAGTACAGGAGCGGTGTTCCTGTCCCGGCGCGCGCAGCTTCTACTTCTCCGACGATGACTGTGTGATCTCCCGCGTCATGCTGCGCGACCGTGCTGCACTCGATCAGGCCCAGCGCGTCGTCGAGCACCGCAAACCCGTTCTGACTTCTGGCGTAGCCGACCCCCTCGAACCGATCGATGTCTACGATCGCGAAGCGCCGCGCGATCTGCTCCTGCCCCGCCGACAGGATGTTCACCACGAATCCCGTTGACCCTGTGAGGGCCTCATATGCGGAGGCCGTCTTCTCGATGCAGATGAGGACGAGCGGCGGCTCGAGACTCACGGAGGAGAATGCGCTGACAGTCATTCCACTGTCGGAGCCGTCGGGCGCCTTCGTTGTGACGACGGTAACGCCGGAAGGAAATCGGCCGAGCACGCTGCGGAATTCGTCGGGGGTGACTGTCAATTTCCGAATGCTGGTGAGATGAAGAGATTGAACAGGAAGCGCGGATTCAGAACGACTTTTGGAGGGATGAAATCTCCGGCTACGCCAACGATCAGATCCGCCATGTCCTTGCGGCGCGATAGAACTTTCGCGGCGTTGTTCATGAAATATGGGTGCGCGATGGCCATACCGACGATTCGCTCGAGCTTCCATTTTCCGCCGAACTCCTGCTTGCGGGCAACGTCGTACCCCGAGAGAATGCGGCCCTCGTCCGTCGGCTTGTTGCTAAGCGCTAGCGCGATGCGTGGCGCGAGAAGCTCTCCGCCGCGAAGGGCGGCGTAAATTCCTTCGCCCGTGAACGGGTCGAAGAAATCGGCTGCGTCACCGACGAGCGCCGCACCGGGAGACCACGCGTGGCGCGTGGCCGTCGCGAACGGTCCCGTCGCGCGGACGGGCGTGATTCGCTCCGCGCCCGCGAATCGTTCGGCGAGGTGCGGTCTAGACGCGATCCATTGCTCGAAGAATTCCGTCTTGTCGTCGCCCAGCTCTTTCGCGCGCGACATCGGCACGACAACGGCGACATTCATCAGTCCATCTCCGACGTCGACCATGCCGAAGTAGCCATCGTAGTCGACGTGCATCTCGCCCATGTCGGTGACCTTCCCGACATTCCTGTAATGGGCGACGAGCGCGATGCGGCGGGGCCAGATGCGACTCGTTCTCATCAGGCCCAATCGGCGCCCGACCACCGACCGGAGGCCATCCGCGCCGACGACGTAGCGCGCCGCAAGCGTCCGCGGACCTCCATCGTGACCGAGCACGCTCACACCGGTCACGCGTCCCGAGGCATCTTTGGTGAGATCGGTCACGCGGATGGATTCCGTCACCCGCGCGCCTGCCCTTTGCGCGCCACCCAGCACGATTTTGTCGAGAATCGTTCGGCGTATCGCGAGTCCCTTGTCACGAAACCCGTGGAAGCCGTGATTGGCCGCGAACTCGCCATTCGCGACGAGTCCATTTGGCGCCCTGACGGCCATGCCGGCGAGATGCCCGGGCCGGGTTGTCTCGATCTCGTCGAGGACGCCCATGTCCGAGAGGATGCGCGATGCCTGTGGACTCAGATATTCCGCGCAGATCTTGTCACGCGGAAACTTCGCTCTGTCGACGACGAGGACGTCGACGCCTTCCTTTGCCAGCCCATAAGCCGTCGATGCGCCGGCGGGACCGCCGCCAACTACAATGACCTCGGCGTGAAGATCGCGGGCCATGCTCAACCGATTGCGCGCGCGACGCGCTGGAACAATCCCATGTATTGCCAGTGCGGTCGCGGCAGGCGGAGAATCGAAGCCGCGCGCGTCAGATAGGGGAGAACCACCGAGCGTGAATCCGCCGAGAACATGAAGCGGGGATGTTCGGCGGCGAACTTTCTCAAACGCTCAACCGTCGAACCGAAATTGATCGCGCTCGAGAAATAGAAAGTCGGATCCAGCAGCGTGCTCGTCGCGGGTACGACACCCTCAGCGATCGCGATCCGGTGCAGCGTCGTGCCAGGATAAATGCGGAGTCCGACCGTGAGATACACCGCGTCACCCCGTCGCAGCCGCCACGCTGCGAACTCCAATGTCTCTTCGATACTCTTTGTCGTCTCGCCGGGGCCGCCCACCAGAAAAATCCAGAGCGCCTTGATGCCGAACTTCTCGACCCGCTCGGCGACTTCACGCACCTTTGCGGCGTTGAATCCCTTCTCGAGCGTCTCGAGAACGGTGTCGCTCGCGCTCTCGGCGGTGATGCCGAGGGAGCGAAACCCTGCCGCGCGCATCGCGCCAAGCAGCTCCGGGCTCGCCGTCGCCGGCGTGAAGTTGGTCGTGTCGAGATGCACTCCGAGCTTGCGGCGAGCAATTGCTTCGCAAACCTGAATCGCGTGACCGGGGGGAGAGTTGAACGTCGAGTCGACGAAGTCGAAGTGGCTTACTCCTGCCTTGATCTTCAGCTCTTCGATCTCGTCGGCTACCATCTCCGGGTCGCGCGTCCTGTAGCCCCATCCTTCCACATTTCGATACGTACAGTAGATGCATTTGTAAACGCATCCGCGCTTTGTCTGAATGGGAATCGTCGCGCCATGACGCTGGTAGCGCGCGAGGTCTACCCATCGGTGCAGCGATGGACGCGGAAGGGAATCGAGATCGGCATCTTCGCCCGGAGGCGTGAAGGCAACGGTTCCATTCCGGTCGCGCACGAGGCCCGGCAACGCCTCAACAGGCCGACCCGACGAGAGCGCATCCACCAGCGCGACGCTCGCGCGCTCTCCATCTCCGGCCACCGCGTAGTCGACGCCGAGGTCGCGGAAGAGGGCCTCGGGGGCCACTCCAAACGCCGCACCGCCCGCGATCACCTTCGCTTCTGGCGACGCGCGTCTGAGCGAATGCAGCACCTCTCTTGCTTCGGGCGTGTAGTGGCGTAGGGCGATTGCGTCGCTGTTGTCGATGTTGCGGACGGAAACGCCGATTACGTCCGGCCGAAACTCGATTGCGGCGCGCCGAGCCGACGCGACCGGGTCAGCTGCGAAGCACAGGTCGAGAAAGCTGACGGTGTGACCGGCATCGTCGAGCGCCGACGCGATGCAGGCGAGGCCGTTCGGCACCACGGGGTATGGCTGTCGCTCGCGATTGGTGCTCACGAGCAGAACCCGCGCTCCGTCCCCGTGCTCTGTACGTTGCATAATCTCCAGCCGGCGTCTGCCGTTTATCGCGATAAAAGTAAAGCTACCAGTGCGCCCACAACCGAGCAGACGGCGTTGACGGCATCGTTGTCCAGCCCACCGACTCCACCAATGCGGCGGGTGCGATTCCCGCAGTCGTGCACGAGCCGCTCCGTTGGCTTTGCACACGCATCGCACCAGCGGCGGGACTGGAGCGTCGCTCCGAGCAGGGAATCTGACAACGCACCAGCTATGCCGCCCAGAGCGACAGCGGTGAAGGTGACGGGCCACCGCGCCAGCGCCGTCCCCGCGGCGACGAACAACGAGCCAGCGACGCCCGCGAGCGAGCCCGTCAGCGTGATACCCCCCGAAGTGCCGGCCGGCACGCGTCGACCGGAGATTATTGAAATCGGCTCGCCGCCGGCGAGGGTTCCTACCTCTGTAGCCCAGGTGTCCGCGGCGGATGCCGCGAGCGCGCCGACACCAATCGCGTACCAGACCGGGGAATGGGTGATCAACTCGGCGATCGCCGCAACCGCAAAGATTCCTCCGTTGGCAAAGACCTGCGTCGCGTCGCGTTCGTCGCCCTTGTCCACGATCGACCCGATTCGCTTCGCTTTTTTCCCTTCGCCGAACTTCGACAGCGCTGTGGCCGCCACGAAATACGCGATCAGCAGAGCCGCCCAGCTCCAGCCAGCGACGACAGCCGCTGTTCCGACCAAGAACGCGGCAATTGCGCCAGTCCTCGAAAGCGCTCGCATTCTGCGCGCGCCCAACGCCGACATGGCGCTCGCGGTCGCGCCCAGAATCAACCGCACGAAAACGCTGGTCAGCTGCAATTACCTCGCTTTCCCAAGGAAATCGGAGTTCCACAATGGGGTTTCAAGCTTGAAGGCGATTCGAGCGACGGTTAGCTTGCCCTCTCCGCCTACCAACTAAATGCCCGGCACGGTCAACGCGATAGTCCCGCTCAGCCTCCTCGAAGCAGTTCGTTCTGTCGACATTCCGGAAGGAGACGACATCGACGTCGAGTACGTGCAGGAGCATCGGAACAAGCGACTCGGATTGAGTGATACGGTGATCGCCCAGATCCGCCGCTACAAGGACGCGATGAAGCGTAATCAGGCCATCGCGATTCACGAAGCGAGCGGGATTGCGCGCCTTATCGGACGACGCGCTGACGCCGAGATGATTTTTGGACGCGCCGGGAATATCGTCGCGAACAGGATGTACGAGCTGATCTCCAGCACCACGCGACAGATCATCCACGTCCTGCCTGGATTTCTTGCCCGGCCGCTCGCGTTCCGCCAGGTCAAAAAGGCAGGCGAGAAATACCTCGGCGCGTCAGTCCGTCGTGTGGGCGCGTCCATCGTGGTCGGCGTCAAGGAGTCGGTCACGTACGAAACCGCGCCGAAGGGCATCGGATGCCTCTACTACGAATCGGCGCTTCGCGAGATGCTCAAGTTGCTGGTGAACGGTGGCGGGATGATCGATCACGTCCACTGCCGGGAGCGGGGCGAAGACATTTGCGAGTGGCGCGCCGAGTGGCGCGCGGTCAAGGGATCGCAATAGCGGCCCATCGTGCTACAACCTGAGTCACTGCCCGCACTTCAGTCCGCGCTGGAGCGAGCCGATCTCGACGGTTGGCTGCTCTACGATTTTCATGGGTTGAATCCAGTTGCCGTGGGAATGCTCGGACTGCCGGGCATGACTACGCGTCGCTTCTTCGTCTATATCCCGCGCAAAGGATCTCCGGTCGCGGTCACGCACGCGATCGAGCAGGGGCC
>Ga0070679_100001683_pt1 | contig 19888 bp, 19 predicted proteins | sample KBSC63BmetaG_FD_65652 | JGI IMG/M metagenome (GOLD analysis project Ga0070679, IMG submission 65652) | Corn rhizosphere microbial communities from Kellogg Biological Station, Michigan, USA - KBS C6-3B metaG | ecosystem: Host-associated > Plants > Roots > Rhizosphere | place: USA: Michigan... | reverse complement strand
CGCTCCGTGAATCTCGAAGCCGTGCGCGGCCAGGCGGCGGTTTGGCTGGTGGCGCATCTCGACAGCAAGTCGCAGACGATTCCGATGCTTGTCCGAATAGCCAGCTCGGTGGCGCTGCAGCTCGTTTCCATCGCGGTCGCCCTAAGCCTCGTCGCAATGGTGACGGGTTCCGCGGTCGCGGGGGGATGGTGGTTGGCGCTCGAGCTGCTCGCGCTGGGGAGCGCGGCGCCGGCGATTTCGTGTTTCGTGCGCAATCATTCGCCGGGCGCGGTCGACAACGCCAGTGGAGTCGTCGCCGCCATTCTCGCCGCGACCGGAACGGACTCACCGCGCGAGCTCGGCGTGCTGCTGACGAGCGGCGAAGAGCTTGGTCTTGCCGGCGCTCGCGCCTGGGCTCTGACCGCCGCATCGACAATCAAGGTTCTGAATTGCGATACGGTCGATGACACCGGTGGGTGGCACTGCATGTACAACGGAGGCGAGCCGGGGAAAATCACCGCAGCGGCTCGCTCGGTCGCGGCACGCAAGGGGCTACGCGTCAAAATCGGCAGACTGATCCCCGGCATTCTCGCGGACAACATTGCGTTCGCCGATGCGCGGATTGACGCCATCACCCTGAGTCGCGGAAACTTTTCGACTCTCGCGCGCATACATACATGGCGCGATAATTCCATTGCGCTTTCCGGTCAGGGCGCGGCCGAGGCTGCTGCCTTCCTATCTGCTCTGGCCAAGGAGCTCGGCTGATGCCGCTTCTGTTGCTGGCTTGCGTTATACTTTTGTCTCTCGTCCTCATTGTCCTCGGCCTGCCTGGCCTGTGGATTATGGTGGCGTCGGCGGTTACCTACAATCTGGTGGTACCCGGCGATCCAATCGGCTGGGTGTCGCTGATCGTCGTCGCCATTCTGGCCCTGCTGGCGGAGCTGTTGGAGTTTTCCCTGACGGGCAAGTACGCGCGAAAGTACGGTGGCTCGCGCCGCGCCGGCTGGGGTGCAATTTTTGGCGGAATCGTGGGAGCGATTGTGGGAGTGCCCGTTCCCATCATTGGCTCCGTAATCGGAGCGTTTGTCGGTTCTTTTCTCGGTGCACTCATTGCCGAGTATACGGGTGGATCGTCAGCAGGTGATGCCACTCGCGTCGCGAAAGGGGCCCTGATCGGCCGAGCGGTGTCGACCGGCCTCAAGATCGGAATCGGTTTTATGATCGGCGTCTGGATCTTCATCGCCGCGATGAGATAGATCACCTCACAACGACTTTGTCATGAGCCCAGCCGAAAGCGCCGCTGCAGCGGCCGAGGCGAATCCAGTAGAAGGAAAGTACGTCTACTGCATCATCCGCAACGACCGCTCGCGTGAGTTCGGCGAGATCGGTATCGGCAGTGGCGCCCGCGTCTACACCGTGAATCACAACGATCTCGCCGCAGTGGTGAGCGACACGCCGATCGTCATCTACGACCCGACGCGCGAGAACGTACTGGCGCACGAATTCGTGAACGAAACGGTGATGCGCGAGTTCACCCTCATTCCGATGTCGTTCGGAACGGTGTTTCGCTCCGAGAACGACGTACTTGCCCTGCTCAAATCGACGTACCAGGCTTTCACCGACGTGCTCGACAAGATGCAGGACAAGATCGAGTTCGGTCTCAAGATCCTCTGGGATCGCGACAAGGTCGTCGCGGCGATCGAGCGCGACAACGACGAGATCCGCCGGCTGAAGGACGAGATTACGCGCAACGCTGCGTCATCGACGTACTTCGCGCGGATGCAGCTGGGCCGGCTCGTCGAAGCGGCGATGGAGGAGGCTAGCAACCGTTACGTCACCGACATCCACGAGCAGCTGAAAGACGTGTCGGCCGCGAGCCGGAGCAACAAGGTCATCGGTGACCGCATGATTCTGAACGCCGCATTTCTCGTCGACCGCAAGGACGAGAAGGCGTTCGACGAAAGGGTGAAGGCAATCAGCCTGCAGTACGAAGACCTTCTGACCTTCAAGTACACCGGGCCCTGGCCGCCGTATAACTTCGTCAACATCAAGCTGAAGCTGGAGAAAGCGACCTGACACGGGTCTGATCTCATGGGACTGCTCACCAACATCCTCCTCTCGCCGTTCCTGGGCCCGATCTGGGGCACCAGGTGGACGCTCGACAAGGTCGACCGTGTGGTGCGCGAAGAGCTGACCGACGACACCAGCATCAAGGAGGACTTGATGAAGCTGCAGCTGGAGCTGGAGTCGGGCGAAATCGACGACGCCGAGTACCTGCGCCGCGAAGGCGAAATCATGAAGCAGCTCCGGGCGGTGCGCGAGTGGCGCGAGCGCTTCGGCATGTCGACGAGCGGTGGTCCGGTCCGCGTCGCCGAGAGCGACGAGACAGAGTAGCAAGCCGGCAAGCATGATCGACCGCCTTTGCTACGTCTACGGAGTGGTTCACTCGTCGCTCGAGACCGCGACCGCGCCGGCCGGCATCGATGGCGGCCGGGTGAGCCTCATTCCGAGCGGTGACGTTTCGGCACTGGCGACTTCGGTCGGCGCCGACGACTACTCGCCCGAGCGCGTGGAGTCACTGACAGCGGATGTCGACTGGGTGAGCCAGCGCGCAATGGCGCACGACCGTGTTCTTACCTGGGCTTCGGATAGCGGGCCCGTGATCCCGTTCCCGATGTGGACTCTCTTCCGCGACGCCAAGGCAGTGTCGGCTATGCTCATGAAGCGCATGACCGAGCTGCAGCGAACCTTCGAGCGCATCGGCCACGGCAGGGAATTCATCGTCCGCGTCTACGTTCAGCCTGGCGTCCTGAAAGAGCACGTTGGTGATCACACTACCGAGCTTGCGACGCTGGAGAGCGAGGCGGCTCGCGCCACCCCCGGGCAGAAATACCTGTTGGAGCGGAAGATCGAAAATCTGCGTCGCGACGCCGGCCGCGATATCGCCTCGAGAGCGGCAAGCGAGATTCACGATGTGCTTCGTGCCGAGGCGATGGAAACCGTGCGGGAGCAACCCGTAAACTCGGGGGCGCCGCGCGAGCAGGGGCGCGCGATTCTCAACTCGTCTTTCCTCGTCCGACCCGAGCGGGTCGTCTCATTTCAACAGGTACTGACCGGGATGGTCAACAAGTACGAGCCGTCCGGGTTCAGGTTCGATTTCACCGGACCGTGGCCGCCCTACCATTTTGTCGGCGAGCGCTCTTCGTGAGCCTCGACGACCTGCTTGGTGATTCGCGCGTAGATCTCTCCGAGGTCCTGAGCCACGTCCTCGACAAGGGCGTCGTACTCAAGGGCGAAGTGATGCTGGCGGTGGCTGACATCGACCTGATACGGCTCGATCTCGGGCTGCTACTCACTGCGGTCGAGACGGCGCTGCGACGCCCGCGGGTGGCGGGTGCGAGGACGCTAGGGCTCGCCGCGCCGCGTCCACCCGTGCCTCCGGCAACGGCATCGGGGTCGACGATGGAAAGTCAGGTGGTGGAATCGCTGGAGGCCCCGCGCGAAGCGCCCGTTACGCCTCTGGAAACCGTTGCTGAAGCCTTGCCGCCGCGTCTTAATACAGACCCGGAAAACGTCGAGAACGGACTCGCGAAGCTCGTCTTGACGTTGATTGAGGTATTGCGTAAGGTCCTAGAGCACCAGGCAGTTCGGCGAATGGAGGGGGGACACCTGAGCGACGCGGAGATCGAGAAGCTCGGAGTCGCGTTGCTTCGCCTCAACGACCGGATGCAGGATATGAAGGGGATCTTCGGCCTCACCGATGATGATCTCCAGATCGATCTGGGCCCCCTGGGAAGGCTACGATAACCCGGCGCACGAGCCGAACGGAGACAACTGCTTGGCAGACTTAGTATCGCCGTCGCGCACCTATGGCCTGGTCGACATTCTCGATCGCGTGCTCGACAAAGGCCTGGTTGTTGTGGGCGACATCAAGATCAACCTCGCCAACGTCGAGCTCCTCACGATCCAGGTACGCCTTCTCATTTGCTCCATCGACAAGGCCGAGCAGATCGGGATGAACTGGTGGCGCACCGATCCCCGCTTGAGCACTCTCGCGCCACAAAGCTCTTTGAAGCCCCCGCCAACGCACGCCGCCTCGGCAGCAAGCCAACAGGAGTCAAGACATGGCAGTTGAACGTTCCCCGAGCGGTAGCTCGCTAATCGATGTTCTCGATCGTGTTCTCGACAAAGGTATCGTCATCGACGCCTGGGTTCGGGTCTCCCTCGTCGGTATCGACCTCGTGACGGTCGAGGCGCGAATCGTCGTCGCATCCATCGACACGTATCTGAAGTACTCGGAGGCAGTCGGTCTCACAGCGCCCGGATCACGTCCGCGTGAGCTTGTCGCCGGTGGAGCGGACGAGCTCGACCGGATGCGGACGGAAAATGCAGATCTGAAGCGGCGACTTGAGCGACTCGAAGCGTGAGAGTTCAGCGGTAGCCATTCGGCCGCAGCTCAGCGGAGAGCGCCTGGCCGAGCTGCTCTCCGCTATCTCAGAGGCACCTGATTTCGTAACTGCGGCGACCTTCCTCCTCGCCCAGTTCGCCGACATCGTCGGCGCCCGCCGCGCGTTGGCAATCACGCTCGACACGCCCCCCAACCGCTTCGTCAGCACCGCCAACGTCGGATTCGAAGGCGAAGAGTTGCCGGCGATCTCGATTCGCAGCGACGACCTTTCCAACCCGCTCTCCGTGGCGGCGCTATCGCTCCATCCAGTAAGCTGCGAGCAGGCCTCTCCCTCCCCGGGCCTTCCGTTCAGCGAATGGAGTGCTGTTCCTTTTCCACAGCCGCTTTTCAGGGGCGCCCCCGCGCTGCTCAAGGAGCACGAACTCGACCTCGTCCAGCTCGATGGCTGCGAGGTGAGGCGCCGCGCCGTGCTGGATCGGCGCGCGCACATCGGCCACTCACCGGGCGGTGTTGCGCTCCTGGAAGCTTCGGTCGACGACGCCACCCTTGGCGCCCTGATGCACGCAGCCTCGCTGGCGGGGCCCGTGCTGGCGCGCCTGGCGGCGATCGAGGAGTTCCGGCTCTCGTCCGGACGGTTGAATCAGCAGCGCGAGATGCTGACCACGATCATGAACTCGCTGCCGGATCCGATCGTGATCATCAACGCCCAGCGCGACATCGTCGCCCAGAACAAGCGCGCCGAGCACCTGTTGCTGACCAGCGACAAGGATTCCGAAGGCCGCCGCCGCGCCGTCGAAATCAACAATCTCCTTTTCACATCGCACTTGTCGAAGGCGGCGATGGGAGCCAAGGAGACAGCGGGCTCGCGCGAGCTGAATCTGGTCGATCCGGACGAAGGCACCGACCTGCTGTTCGAGGTACTCACCCACCAGCTCGGCGGTGAGGATGGCGATCAGCGCGATTCATCCACCATCTCCGTGCTGCGCGACGTCACCGACCTCCGCCGCGCGGCCAACGAGCTCGAGCGGCAGGTGCAGCGCGTCCGACTCGCCGAGATCGACGCCAAGCGCGAGCGCGATCGACTGAACCTCATTCTGGAAAACGTCGCCGATCCGATTCTCGTCACCGACGACCGCTCGAACATCATCCTGATGAACAAGGAAGCCGAGCAGCTGTTCGAGGCGGATGACAGCGAGAGCTGGGAGCGCGCGGCGACCGTGCAGGCGAACGACACCAAGTTCACCACTTTCATTTCCGACTTCACCATCAGCCCGTCACTCGCGCGGCGCGAGCAGATGAAGCTCCACGTGCCGGACAGCGGAGTGGAGCTGCCGGTGGAAGTCGTTTCCGGAAAGATCCTGAACCGCCGCGGCGAACCGCTGGCGATCGTCTCGGTGTTGCACGATCTCACCGAGCAGGCCGAGAATGAAAGGCTCTACGAGGAGCTGAAGACTTTCTCGAGCCAGCTGGAGGAGCGCATTCAGGCGGCTACCGCGGATCTCGCCGAGCAGAACACCCGCCTGCAGTGGCAGTCGCGAGAGCTGGAGAAGGCGAACCGGCTGAAATCGGAATTTCTGGCCAGCATGTCCCACGAGCTGCGCACACCGATCAACGCGTTGATCGGCTACGCGTCGCTGATGCTGGACCGGATTTACGGAGATCTCACACCGCGCCAGGAAGAAGGACTCACCCGGATTCAGGGCGCTGCCCAGCACCTGCTCGCGCTCATCAACGACATCCTCGACCTGGCGAAGATCGAGGCCGGCCGGATGCCGCTGCACCTCGACGACGTCAAGCTGGCCGACATCATCACTGAGATCTCCCAGCAGATCGAGCCGCTGGTCAAGAAGAAAAAGCTCACCTACCAGGTGGAGCTACCCTCGACCGACCTCATGCTCCACACCGACCGCACGAAGGTGAAGCAGATTCTGCTCAACCTGCTGTCGAACGCGGTGAAATTCACCCACCATGGCGGGGTGTGGCTCAACGTGTCGAAGGACGAAGAGGATCTGCGCTTCGACGTGCGCGACACGGGCATCGGAATCCGTGAGACCGACCTCGAATCCATCTGGGAGGATTTCCGCCAGGTGGATCAATCGCGAACCCGCGAGTTCGGCGGGACGGGACTTGGTCTCAGCATCACCCGCAAGCTGGTGGACGCCCTCGGCGGCCACGTGTTCGCGCAAAGCACGTTCGGGAAAGGCTCGACCTTTACAGTGATTCTCCCGATTCGGAGCGTGGTGCGTCCCGACGACCCGCCACGAGTGATCGACGTAGTACCTCCGCCGCCACCCGTCCAGCGTTGACACGCTCCCTGATGGAAGTAGATTGAACCAACGCCCCGAAGCTCTCGGGGCGTTTGCTTTTTCCGTCCCCTCCCACCAGTTCGCCTCCGGCCAATGTTCGATACCCAAACACGCACCATCGTCGTTGTCGGCGCCCAGTGGGGGGACGAGGGCAAAGGGAAGCTCGTCGACGTCCTGTCCGAGCGCGCTGACTGGGTAGTCCGGTACCAGGGTGGGGCAAACGCCGGCCACACGGTGCACATCGCCGACAAATCCTTCGTGCTGCACCAGATCCCGAGCGGAATTCTGCATCCCGGCGTGCGCTGCGCTATCGGCAACGGAGTCGTTCTCGACGTCGAGACCCTGTTCGCCGAGATCGACGAGCTCGTCTCCGACGGCATCGACGTGGAAGGCAGGCTGTACGTGAGCGACCGCGCCCACCTGGTCCTGCCGTATCACAAGCTGGTGGACAAGCAGAGCTCTGCGAGCAAGGAGATCGGGACGACCGGCCGCGGCATCGGCCCGGCTTACGAGGACAAGTACGGGCGACGCGGGATCCGGGTGCTCGACCTGAGAAATCCGGAACGTCTGCGAAAGCTGGTCGAGCGCGGCGTCGCCCACGCCAACATCCAGCTGGCGATCTCGGGTGACAAGCGCGCTGATGTCGATTACACCCTCGGCGTGCTCGAGCAGTTCAGAAAGCGACTGCTGCCGCTTGCTGAAGACGTCGGGCTCAAGATCCACCGCGCGATCGTCAACGGCGCGGCGGTCCTGCTCGAGGGAGCGCAGGGGTCGCTGCTCGATATCGATCACGGCACGTATCCGTACGTGACGTCGAGCAGCACGACTTCGGGCGGAGCGGCGACCGGCGTCGGCATCGCGCCGGGCGAGCTGGACTCGGTGATCGGCGTGGTGAAGGCGTATACAACGCGGGTCGGAAACGGACCTCTCCCAACCGAGTTCGACGAGCCGCTCGCCTCGGAAGTTCGCCGGCTGGGCAACGAGTTCGGCGCGACGACGGGTCGGCCGCGGCGGTGTGGCTGGTTTGACGGGGTCGTCGTTCGCTATGCGGCGCGGGTGAACGGACTGACGGATCTCGCCGTCACCAAGCTCGACGTGCTCGACACCCTCGAGCGCATTGGACTGTGCACCGGCTACGAAGCCGACGGTGAGCTCTACGAGGAATTTCCTGGGGATCTCGATCTGCTCGAGCGCGCTGTGCCCCGCTACGAGTGGTTCGAGGGCTGGAGAATGTCGACCGCCGGTGCGCGTAGTCTTACCGACTTGCCGGTCGAAGCCAGACGCTATCTGGATCGCATCCAGTCACTGGTCGAGACCCAAATCACTTACGTGAGCGTCGGAACGCGGCGCGATCAAATCATCGGGGTAGAGGGCGCGCTGCCGGCAGGTCCGGTCGGCGTCGCCTGAGCTGCACCCAGCTGTGACTGCAAACGACGCTGACCTCGTGATCGTGGGCGGCGGTCCCTGCGGGCTCGCCACGGCTGTGTCGGCGTTGCGGGTGGGAATGCGGCCGCTCGTGATCGAGAGCGGCGTGGTGGTGAGTACCATCGCCGAGTACCCCACCTACGTCCGATTCTTTTCCACCGCAGAGAAGCTGAGCATCGGCGGCCTGCCTTTCGTGATCGCTACCGAGAAGCCGACGCGACGGGACGCGCTCGCGTACTATCGGACTGTCGTGACCTATTTCGGGATTCCGCTGCGGCAGCGCGAGCGTGTCACCGCAATCGAAGGCAGCCAGGGTAATTTCACTGTCGTTTCGCGCACCGAGGCCGGCGAAGAAAAAAGGACGAGAGCGGGTGCGGTCGTCGTCGCCACCGGCTACTTCGGCTCGCCGAACAAGCTCGGTGTGCCGGGCGAAGATCTGCCTCACGTCACCCACGTCTATCGCGAAGGCCACGAAGCGTTCCTGCAGGACGTAGTGGTGGTGGGCGGTGGCAATTCCGCCGCCGAGGCCGCGCTCGACCTGTGGAGATCGGGCGCCCGCGCGACGCTGATCCACTTCGGGCCCAGCTTCGACAAGAAGATCAAACCGTGGGTGCTGCCCGATTTCACCAATCGGGTAAAGGAAGGAGCAATCGCCGCGAAGTGGAACGCCCGAGTCAAAGCAATCGAGCCCCACCACGTGCTGCTCACGACCGACGTCGGCGAAGAGTCTGTGCGCGCGGATCGAGTCTATGTGATGACAGGGTTCGCGCCGAGCCTGGGATTGTTGCGCGCGACGGGAGTGCCGATCGATCCGCAGACGGGCATTCCGCAGCACGATGCCGAGACGCTGGAGACGCCCGTCCCCGGGCTGTTCATCGCCGGCGTCGTCGTCGCCGGTTTTGATGCGAACAAGGTATTCATCGAGAACGGCCGCTATCATGGCGACCGTATCGTGGCGCGGTTGCTCGGCCAGCGCGCGCCCGCGGAGCCGAAACTGAGCGCCGAACTGGATACGTAGCGCTCGGCGCGACTAGCTTTCCCCGATGCCCAATTATCCCGATGTAATGGAGAAGCTCGTGTCGCTCGCAAAGCGGCGCGGTTTCATCTTTCAGTCCTCTGAGATCTATGGCGGCACCGGATCGGTGTGGGACTACGGTCCGCTCGGCGTCGAGCTGAAAAAGAATCTCAAGGACCGCTGGTGGCACGCGATGGTGCGCGCCAGAGACGACATCGAAGGGCTGGACGCCGCGATTCTCATGAATCCGCGCGTCTGGGAAGCGAGCGGACACGTTGCCGGATTCGTCGATCCGCTCGTCGACTGCCGCAACTGCAAGAAGCGCTTTCGCGCCGATGATCCGCGCATCAAGGGCACGCCCGGCACTCCCGACGTGCAGTGCCCGTCGTGCGGCATGAAGGGCACCCTCAGCGCGCCGCGGCAGTTCAACCTGATGTTCAAGACCTTCATGGGTCCGGTCGAAGATTCAGCTGCGGTGGTCTATCTTCGCCCCGAGACTGCGCAGGGCATCTATGTCAACTTTCTGAACGTCCAGCAGTCGACGAGGCAGAAAGTTCCGTTCGGGATTGCGCAGATCGGAAAGGCGTTCCGAAACGAGATCACGCCGGGGAATTTCATCTTCCGTACTCGGGAATTTGAGCAGATGGAGATGCAGTTCTTCGTCGAGCCAGGCACCGACATGAAGTGGTTCGAGTACTGGAAGGAACAGCGGATGGAGTGGCATCGCGGGCTCGGCCTCGCGGAAGACCGGCTGCAGTACCATCAGCACACCAAGGAGGAGCTGGCCCACTACGCGCGGGCAGCGTTCGATGTGCAGTTCGATTTCGGCGGGACTCTCGGGTTCCAGGAAATCGAAGGCGTGCACAATCGTGGCGACTTCGATCTGACCCAGCACCAGCAATTCTCCGGGAAGAAGCTCGAGTACTTCGACCAGCCGAATAATCGCCGCTACGTTCCGTACGTGGTCGAGACTTCGGTGGGGGCGGACCGCACGACTTTAGCCGTGCTGGTCAACGGCTACCGTGAGGAGGCAGTCGAAGGAGAATCGGAGGGTCGCACCGTGCTGGCGCTGGATCCATCGATTGCGCCGATCAAGGCCGGCGTCTTCCCGCTGGTGAAGAAGGACGGGATGCCGGAGATGGCGCATCGCATCGCCGACGACCTGCGCCAGGATTACCCGGTCTTCTACGACGACAGCGGCGCGATTGGCCGGCGGTATCGCAGGCAGGACGAGGTCGGAACGCCGTTCGGGATCACGGTTGACGGCGAATCGCTGACGAACGCCAGCGTCACCGTCCGCGACCGCGATACGCTCAAGCAGGAGCGTGTCGATGCGGGCCAGCTCAAGGACTACCTGGGGCGCAAGCTGGCGACGTGAGCGTCCTCGACCTTCAGCGCCTGCGAGCTGAAGGCCAGGCGTTCATGGAAGCAATCTCGCGGGAAAGCTATCTCGCCTACGCCGGATTGAAGCAGACCGCGGAATTGCAGCCCATCTACAAGCGATACGAACGGATCCTCGGCGCGGAAGCGTTGCAGCTCACCCTCGACGCGTTCCGCGCAGCGCGCGACAAGACCGATGACAAACGCTCCGCGCGGTATCTGCTCGAGTGGGAGATAGAATCCCAGGCGGCGAAACCGCTGGCGGCGCTCGACGAGCGCGAGATCGAGTGGGAGAATACCGCTGTCGTTCGCTCGCCCGACGGCCGCGCGATTCAGTACCAGGCAGCGCCGATCGAGATCGCGAACACGAGCGATCGCCAGCTACGCCTGGGGATCGATGCAGCCAGAGCGAAGCTCGTCAAGGCCGAGCACGCGCCGATGCGTCTCGAGCGTCTGCAGCGGGAGAAGGAATACATCGAGTCGGTGGGCGTCGCCGGCGACTACAACTCGTCCTTCGAGGCGGTGACCGGCATCTCGCTGGCCGAGCTGGGCGCCGTCTGTGAGCAGTTTCTGCGCGACACCGAAGGGATGTGGGACGATACTCTCGGCGACGTGTTGCGGAAGTCGCTCGGCATCAAGCCGTCGGAGGCGAAGCGCTCCGACGCGCTCGCCCTCTTTCGCGCCTCGGAGTACGACGATGCTTTTCCGGGCAACCACATGGAGGCTGTAGTGCGACGTCAGGTCGCCGAAATGGGAATCGATGCCAACGCGAACGGCCGGATCGTCTTCGATGTGGGGGAGAGGGCGGGGAAGCGGTCGCGCGCATTCTGCTCTCCGGTTCGGGTGCCCGAAGAGGTTTATCTCGTGCTCCGTCCGCACGGTGGCCAGAGCGATTACAACACGTTTCTTCACGAGCTGGGACACGCCCTGCACTTCGGCTACGCGAATCCGGATCTCACCTTCGAGTTCAAGTGGCTGGGTGACAACTCGGTGACCGAAGCGTACGCAATGCTCTTCGATCACCGGATGGAGGATCGTGGCTGGCTGCTGCGCTACACGCGTCTCGGAGAGAATCGCGTCGGGAAATTCCTGCGCACCGCCGCAATCGAGGAGCTGCACTTCCTGCGACGCTACTGCGCGAAGCTGCTTTATGAGCGAGCGCTTTACGGTGGCGAGGTTCCGTGGAGCGAGCTGCCGGATCTGTACGTGTCGCTCCTCAGCAATGCGACCGGCTTCGAGTACAATCCGGCCGACGCGTTCGTCGATGTCGATCCGCGGTACTATTCGGCGCGGTATCTCCGCGCGTGGCAGCTGCAATCGGTGCTTAACGAGGAGCTGACGTCGCGCTTCGATGTCGACTGGTACCGGAATCCGAGCGCGGGTCCGTGGATGGTGCGCGAGCTGTTCGCGCAGGGTCAGCGCGAGGACGCCGATGAGATCGCAGCGCGCGCGGGTGCGCGCGGGCTGTCATTCCTGCCGCTGATAAAGAAGATCGAGGCGCTCCTTGAAGCCTGATTGGGAGAGCATCCGCGCCGAGACAATCGCGCTGCTTCAAACCATCCTCAGGTTCGACACGACCAATCCGCCCGGCAACGAGCTGGCTCTGGCAAAGCACATCGAGGGCCTGTTGCGCGGAGAGGGAATCGAGACGACTCTGCTGCCCGCCGCAGACCAGCGCGCACAGGTTGTCGGCCGGATCAAAGGCACTGGCGTGCGACGTCCCGTAATCTTGCTCGCCCACATGGATGTGGTCGGCGTCGAGCGCGCCAGCTGGTCGCGGGATCCGTTTGGTGGGGAGATCGATAGAGGCTATCTCTACGGTCGCGGCGCGATTGACGACAAGGGAATGCTGGCGGTGAACATCATGACGATGTTGCTGCTTCAGCGTTCGTTGCGCGCCACCGTCGCCAAGCTGTCCCGCGATGTGGTATTCATCGCGACTTCCGACGAGGAAGCCGGGGGCGAGTGGGGCATGGGCTGGCTGGTGAAGCACCATCCTGAAGTTCTGGATGCCGAGTTTGCAATCAACGAGGGCGGCCGGACCCGAATCATCGAGGGTGGACGCGTCTATCTCGCGGTGCAAGCCGCCGAGAAGATCTCTCATGTCGTGACGGTTACCGCGCGTGGAAGCGCCGGCCACGCCGCGGTCCCGCTGTCCGACAATGCGATCTTCCGGCTCGGTATCGCGCTCGAGCAGCTGGCGCGGCACGTCGAGCCGGTAATGCTCACCGATATCACGCGTCAGTTCTTTTCGCGGCTGGCGGAGATCTGGCCGGATCGCGATGTGAGAACTGCGATGCTCGATCTGGTGGCTGGCGACGAAGGTCAATCGCAAGCGGCTGCCAGGACTTTGTCGCGGATACCCGTCTTCAACGCCGTACTGCGCAACGGTATTTCGCCGACCGTGGTGCAGGGCGGAAAGCAATTCAACGTCATTCCCGACTCGGCGAGCGCGGTGCTCAACGTCCGAACGCTGCCTGGTGAATCGATCGACAAGGTAGTCGACCGAATGAGAGCGGCGGTGAGCCAGCCCGGGGTGACGATCGACATCACTGACCGCGGCAACGAGTCGCCGTGGTCGGATCCGGGGTCGGAGATGTTCGGCGCAATCTCGGCGGCAGCGCGCGAGCTCGATCCAGAAATGCCGGTGGTGCCCTACCTGAGCACGGGCGTCACTGACAGCGCGCGACTCCGGCGGCTAGGCGTTCAGGCGTACGGAATTCTGCCCTTCCCGATGGCCCAGGCCGACGAGGAGCGCATGCACGGCGCCGACGAGCGCATCCCGCTCGACGCTCTACACTTCGGGACCCGACTCGTTTTCGACGCCATTTCGCGGATCGCACGGTAGGCGATCAGCTGCGAGCTGTGAGTTGCATCTGGTTTTGGGTCGAGGCGAGCATCCTCTACGCGACGACGCTCCCACCCGACTGACCCGAGCAGCGGCCTCCGACTAAGGGCTGGCTACTGTCGTCCAGTCAGCTCGTCGGCGATGCGCGAGCCATCGTACATTTTCCGCAGCGCCTCCACGATTCCCGCCGAGTGCACGCTCACGGTGCGGCCGACGGCCGAGGAGAAGATGAAGCGGTTCGAGATGCCCTCGATGTTGGAGTCGAAAACCAGACCGACCACTTCCGCGTTCTTGTTGATCACCGGACTGCCCGAGTTGCCGCCAATGATGTCGTTGGTCGAGACGAAGTTGAAAGGTGTGCTCAGATCCAGGTTGTTCTTCCGCTCCACCCACCGCTGCGGGAGCTTGAACGGATCCTTGTCGTCGAACGCGGCCGACCGTCCGTAGAGTCCGTAGAAGGTCGTCTTGAAGGGCGCGATCGTCCCGTTGCTTGGGAACGATTTCACGACACCGTCGCTGATGCGCAGCGTGAACGTCGCGTCAGGCGGCAGCGCGGTTCCATAAGCGGCAAACAGCGCCTGGCCGATCTTCTCGCTGTTGGTGGCGATGATCGCGTTGAGTGCGGTAGCCCGCGCCGTCACGGCACGGTTGAGCGGATCCACTCCGCGCGCCCAGACGATCAGCGGATCGGTCGACGCGTTGATTGCGGCAGTCCCGCCCTGCAGCAAAGTCTGCCGGAACGCAGGATCGCCAACCTTGGTGTTGCGTACGAGGTTCGCGGCAACTGCTTCGGGCGTACGTCCGCCCAATGCAACGCGAAGGAATGGATCATTCGCGGGCAGCTCGGCCTGCGCCGCGCGCAGCTGCGCCGCGATAGCCATTCTCTCGAATGCCGTGTCGATCGGGATCGGTTGGGTGAGCTGGTTTCGGATGTTGGTCAGACCGGCGCCGCGGTACTGCGGCAGCCGCTCCGCATCCGGCTTGCCGCTTTCCGAAGCGACCCGGATCAGGCCGGCGCCCAATTGGAGGAGGGCCGAGCCGCCGCCGAAGCCGTGGTAGCGGAGCTGCGGCGTGAACGTCGCGATCTCACGCTGCGCGTTTGCGATCGCATCCCACGTCGAGCCGTACTGCGCCTGCAGCTTCGGATCCGCGGCGATGCGTGCTCTGAATTCCTGCTCGAACGCGCGCTTCTTTGCCATGCTCAGTGTATCGAGCAGCCCGGCGCGATAGCCGGTCACCGCTTTCTGCGAGTTGGCGATGCCGAAAATGTCGTTCTGATACCTTCGCGCCGCCGCCGTATCGGTGCGAGTCAGAGTGTCGTAGATCGCCAGCGCCCGCTTATACGAGGCGAGCGACGCGGGGTAGCCGATGTCTCTCAGGTACTCCATCTGAGCGATCGTATTCAGTCGGCCGGTCGATCCGGGGTTGCCCACCACGAACACCAGCTCGTTCTCGACCGCACCGGCCGCGCTCCACCGCAGATAGTCCGTCGGAGTGTACGGCTGGCCGTTCTCGTAAACGCGTAGCAGCGTCAGGTCGAGGTCATAGCGCGGATAGGTAAAGTTGTCCGGGTCACCGCCGAAGAACGCGATGTCCGCCTCCGGGGCCATCACCAGCCGAATGTCGTTGAAGCGGCGATAGCGATAGAGCGAGTAGATGCCGCCGTTGTACAGACTCACCACCTGACAGTTGAGGTGCGTCTGCTGATTGCACTCGGTCTGGATTTGCCCGATAACCGTGGTGCGCTGCGACGCCTGCTCGGCCGGAGTGCTGCCGGTGATGGCGCTGCGGACCCGATCCGTCACGTTTTGAATCGACTGCAGCTGATCCACGTACAGACCCGCGCATTTCTTCTCATCGGCAATCGTGCGCGCGGCAAATCCCGTCTGGATGTAGTTGGAATCCGGCGGCGACGATGACGCCGTGCACTCGCGTCCGCAGTGATGGTTGGTCATCACCAGCCCGCGCGACGACACGAACGACGCCGAGCAGTTGGGAAGCCGGACGGCCGCGAGGCGAACGTGATCGAGCCATTTCTGGTCGGGCGCCCAGCCGTAGGTGCGCCGCCAATAATCGATTGGTGGCGCATCGAACGTCCACATCGTGCCGAACTCCGGGCGATAGGTCGCTGGTGGCAGCTGCGTGCGCGACGCCGCGGCCCGAGCGGCCCCGCTTTGCGCCGCCGCTTCACCGGAGATTACGAGCGCGGCGGCGAGAGCCAGCGCGCGCAGCACGGATCTGGTCGTCAACATTTTCTCTGTCCTGTTCATAAGGGTTTCGCTGTGAGCGAGTTGCAAGATGCCGACCGCAGCCCCCGTCGTCGGCTTGTCGCTGTTCGCGGCGAGGTCTAGATTGCACGGCGGTCGACCAACATCCCACCGGCGAGCGATGTCACAGCGCAATCGAACCCTCCAGGAAACCACCACCACGATCAGTCCGGCCGAAGTTCTCGCGTCCGCGAAGGATTTTTTCGCGCGTCAGACTGGCATCTACGCCGCTTTCCCGGAACAGCAATCGAAGACTCACATCTCGATGCGCGGCCAGGGCGGTGAGGAGATCATCATCGCCGCGGTGCCCGGACCCGACGGCACCAAGGTGACGGGATCGACGTATCTCTTCGACCAGCAGATTGCCAGGTTTTTCGCGACGCTGGCGCCGGTTCCGCTCGCGGTTTCCACCGAGGGCGGCGAATGACGGCACCCGCGCCGTTCGTCACCGGAATTCGTACCCAGGGCGAGCCGTTCAAGCTCGGGCCGGCATCCGATCGAGTGCTTCACCTCCGCGCCCAGGTGCTCGAGGCATGGGATGCGATCCGGATCGATGCAGATCCTGAAGCATCGGTGAGAGGTCTCAAGGAGCTGGCGATGCGCGAGCTCGCACCTGAAGCCCGGGTTGAGGACTACGTCGTGAAGCTGCACGGCTTCGAGGTTCTCGACGAAGACGCACCGATCTCGTCGACCGCGGCGAAGAACGGCTCGATCTTCCTGATCACCGACCGGCGCCGGCGTCCGGTAGAGTAGAAATCCAGCGCGATGGGTGGGCGCGCCGCGTTCATTTCCCATAGCGATTGCGGCCGGCACGACACGGGCTGGGGACACCCCGAACACGTCGGCCGGCTGCGCGCCATCACCCGTGCACTTCGTGAAGATCTCGAGCTCTTTCACGAGGTCGAGCACCTCGAGGGCAGACACGCGACGATCGAGGAGCTGGAGCTCGCCCATGATCCTGCCTACGTCGCATCGGTTCGGATATTTGCCGAACAGGGCGGGGGACGACTCGACGCCGACACCGTGGAAAGCAGCGGATCGTGGGACGCCGCGACGGCCGGAGCGGGATGCGTTCTCGCCGGCGTAGATCTCTCGGTGAGCGGGGTCAACCAGCGGAGCTTCTGCGCGATCCGCCCGCCCGGTCACCATGCAGTGTACGATCGATCGATGGGATTCTGTCTCTTTGGCAACGTCGCGATCGCTGCGCACTACGCGCGTCGGCGACACGGACTGGACCGAATACTCATCATCGACTGGGATGTCCACCACGGGAATGGGACCCAGGCGTTGGTCGAGAACGAGCCCGCGATCCACTTCGTATCGATGCATCAGTGGCCGTGGTACCCCGGCACTGGCGCGGCCGACGACCGCGGCCCCCATCGCACCATCTGGAACATTCCGAAACCGGCCGGACTGAAGTCCGGCGACTACGTAGAGGCCCTGGAGCGGGGTATCGACGACGCGACCCGGAACTTCGTGCCTCAGCTAATCCTGATCTCTGCCGGTTTCGACTCTCTTGCGGGCGATCCGCTGGGCGGTTTCACGCTGGAGATCGACGATTTCGAACACCTCACCAAGTCCGTCGTGGCGCGCGCGGAATCGTGGTGCGGCGGGCGAGTCGTCAGCGCGCTGGAGGGAGGCTACGCGCCGGATCGACTCGGACAGGCAGCCGTCCGGCATCTGGCCGCGCTCGCGCGCTAGCGAGTAACTTGGGAGCCCATGAGCGCAGTGCTGAAACCCATCCAGGACGTGCGGCCCACCCAGGAGCCGCACCTCTGGAGCTGCTACTCCGATTCGACCGGAAAAATCCGGAAAAATCTCACCCCCGACGAGATCGCGCGCGCGGCGGCGTCGGGGACGGGAACCCTCTGGGTAGACGTGGACACCCGCGACGCCGCCAACGTCTCGCTGCTCAAGGACGTCTTTCAATTTCATCCGCTGGCGATCGAGGAAGCGCTGAACCCGCAGGCCCGGGTCAAGCTCGAGGAGTTCGATCGCTACATCCTGCTGATCGTCCGAACCGTTGCGTTTTGCGAGACGACGGACGACCCTTACGACCTCGACACCGTCAACATCAGCTTCTTCCTCGGCGGAAACTACCTGGTCACCGTTCACGGCGCCGACACCAACCCCGTCGCGACCACCGCGGAGCTGCTCGAGCGCAAGCCCGAGCTTGCCACCCATGGACCGGCGCGCCTGATGCACGCCATCGTCGATCAGGCCGTTGATGCCTACTTCCCGATCATCGACAAGCTCGACGAGTTCATGGACAGCCTCGAGGAGAGGATCTTCGCCCAGTTCGATCAGAATGCGCTGAGGGAAGTCTTCGCGGTGAAGCGGCTCGTGCTGAATCTACGGCGCCACCTTGCCCCCGAGCGCGACGCCCTAAGCGTCCTCACCAACCGCCCGAGCACCCTGCTCACTCCCGACACCCAGATCTACTTCCGGGACATCTACGACCACGTCCTCAGGATCTACGACTCCCTGGAGACCTTCCGCGATCTGCTCAGCAGTACCCTGGACAGCTATCTAACCCAGGTCTCCAATCGTCTAGGTATGGCGACCAAGGCGCTCAGCGTCGTCGCCACCGTCACGCTCCCGTTCGTCGTGGTGAGCGGGATGTGGGGAATGAACTTCGAGCGTATTCCGCTTCACAGTCATCCGCAGGGCTTCATGATCCTCGTTCTGGCGCAGCTCGCGCTGGGTCTCACAATCCTCGCTGCCCTGAAATGGCGCAAGCTACTGTAACGGCGTTGCGGCTCTTCGGAGTCGCCGCGGTAGAATCCGGCCAGGCGACCTCCCTCGCTGAAGGCACCTCGCTGGTGCACTATCGCGCGCTCGCCGCGGTAGTCGAGCCGGCCGCGTATTCCTTGGCTAGCCTCGACGACGAGCTGACCGCCAGATACGCGCGCGTTCTCGAGGAGGCCTATGCCCATGCCTCTGTCCTGCCTGCGCCGCCCGGCACCGTCTTCCAGTCCCAATCGACGCTCACCCGCTGGCTCGAGCTCCACTACTTCACTCTCACCGAAGCGCTGGCGGTGATCGAGGGTCACTCGGCGGCCCGCGTCAGCATCACCACCCATCCGCAATCAGGGAACGGCGACGGTGACGCGCAAAAGAGCTTTGCCGCACTCGCGGCTGAGAGCCTGCGACTCCTGCGCAGCCAGGCGGCGGCGACGGTTACCTTGCCCAAGGCCGACGGCGACGACGAGGACGGCATCGTTGCGCGCGCGTCGTTCCTGATCGATAGGGAGCGGTGGCAGACCTTCAAGGACACCGTGTCAAAAGAAGCGCAGCGGCAATCGGCGCTGGAGTTCCGCGTGACGGGGCCCTGGCCGCCCTACGATTTCGTGCGCATGCAGTTCGGAGCCTGAGGATGTTCTGTCCCGATTGCGGAAGCTGGAATCGCGGGGAAGCGGCGCGCTGCGTCCGCTGCGGAATCCGCATGCCCGAGAGTGCAGACCGCCGGCAGTCTCCACCCGATCCGTCGGTCACCGCTCTCCGTCAGGTGACGGGCGGCCGTTACACCATCATGCACCGCGTCGGCGAGGGCGGCATGGCGAGCGTCTATTACGCTCTCAACGTCGCGCTCGATTCTCCGGTCGTCATCAAGGTTCTGCACCCCCACCTCGCCCGCGAGCACGAGATGCGCGAGCGCTTCAAGCGCGAAGCCGAGTCGGCAGCGCAGCTGATGCACCCGCACATCTGCAAGATCATCGACTTCGGCATGGTCGAGGACCACGTCTTTCTCGTCATGCCTTACATGGCGCGCGGCACGCTGAGCGATCGCATCGGCGGCCACCGCTCGCTATCTGCCGAGACCACTGCGTCGGTCGCCGCGCAGGTCGCCACTGGCCTCGACTACGCCCATCGTCGCGGGCTCGTGCATCGGGATATCAAACCCGACAACATTCTCTTTGATGAGGACGAGAACGCTCTCGTCACCGACTTCGGCATCGCCACCGGTCACTTCCGCAGCCGGATGACCGGCAGCGGCAACGTGATGGGCACGCCTCACTACATGTCGCCCGAGCAGGCCCGCGGAAAGCTTCTCGACGGCCGCAGCGATCTCTACGGCCTTGGCGTGGTGATGTACGAGACCCTGCTCGGTTTTCCGCCGTTCGATGGCGCCGACAGCTACTCGATCAGCTACAAGCACGTAACCGAGACTGCCGTTGCGCCCGACGTTGTCGATTCCCGCATCCCGCAACAACTGGCCGCGATCGTGATGCGCTGCCTGGAGAAGAACCCCGCGCACCG
>Ga0070679_100001680_pt1 | contig 19940 bp, 16 predicted proteins | sample KBSC63BmetaG_FD_65652 | JGI IMG/M metagenome (GOLD analysis project Ga0070679, IMG submission 65652) | Corn rhizosphere microbial communities from Kellogg Biological Station, Michigan, USA - KBS C6-3B metaG | ecosystem: Host-associated > Plants > Roots > Rhizosphere | place: USA: Michigan... | reverse complement strand
CTCGGTCGTCGCGCTGCGAGGCTCGACGGGAACGCTCGTGTGGAGCTTCCAGCTCGTACATCACGACCTGTGGGACTACGACGCCGCTGCGCAGCCCGTGCTCACGACGCTGGTCCGCAACGGCATCACGATTCCTGTAGTCATGCAGGCGTCGAAGACAGGTGATGTCTTCGTGCTCGATCGCGACACGGGAGTGCCCGTGTTCCCCGTAGCGGAGCAGGCTGTTCCCCACAGCGACGTGGCGGGTGAACAGGCCTCTGCCACGCAACCCTTCCCATCCACGCCGGCTGTCGTGCCTCGCGGTCTGCGTCCGGACGATGCATGGGGGCTCACGCCCATCGATCGCGCCTGGTGCGAACGCCGCATTCGCGCACTGCGCTCGGACGGGCTGTTCACGCCGCCGAGTCTGAAGGGGACGATCGAGTTTCCGGGGTTTCTCGGGGGTGTGAACTGGGGTGGGATCGGTGTGGATCGCCCGCGCGGCGTCGCGATCATCAACACGATTCGCGTCGCGACGGTCGTCACGCTGCTGCCGCCGGATTCCATCGGCGACGATGCACGCCGTGCGAGCAGCGATGCGGCCGTTGCGCGCGCGGATGGAGCGCCATACGGCAGCCGTCGCGAAGTCCTTCGCTCGCCGATCGGGCTTCCGTGCAACGCGCCGCCATGGGGAACGCTCGTGGCCGTCGATCTCGATGATGGGCACGTGCGCTGGGAGAAGCCTCTCGGAACCATGAGCGACTTCGCGCACCTGCCGGCACCGCGCGGCTGGGGATCGCCATCGCTCGGTGGACCGCTCGTCACTGCGGGCGGGGTCGTGCTCATCGCTGCCGCGATGGATCATCACCTGCGCGCCTTCGACACGGACAACGGCACGCAGCTGTGGGAGACGGAGCTGCCGGCATCTGCGCAGGCCACGCCCATGACGTATCGGGTGCGGCCCAATGGCAGGCAGTACATCGTGATCGCCGCCGGCGGGCATCACCTGATGCGCACGCGCCAGGGCGACTACCTCATCGCCTACGCACTGCCATGATGCGCCTTCCACCAGCGGAATGCATCGGGCAGGCCGACCTCGGGATGAACGGTCGGCGACCACTGGAGCTCCTCCCGAGCCCGCGCGGAGGAGAAGGGATTGTCGCGCGTCAGCATCTCGAGCGTGCCGTTGGCGTGCGCGGCGAGATCACCGCGGCCGATCGCTCGGAGCGCCAGTGCGAGCACACGGAAAAACGTGCGCGAGCTTCCGGGCGAGAGAACGGGAGCGCGAATCCGCCGGCCGAGTCCAACGCGCGCGAGCGCGACGAGATCGGCGACCGTGAGTGGAAAGTCAGTCGTGAGGTTGTAGATGCCGCCGTTCGCGGCATCGGTGTGCAAGGCGAGAATCGCGCCCTCCGCGACGGCATTGGCGTGCACCACCGGCAGGGTCGTGGTGCCACCCCCGCACAGCGGAAACACACCGCGATTCATCACGGCGGCAACGCGCGGAATGAACTGCCGATCGCGCTGGCCGTACATGACGGGTGGACGAACGATCGCCGCCCAGATGCGACCACTCGCCTGCGCATCGCGCACGACGCGCTCCGCCTCCTGTTTGGAGCGGCCGTAGGAATCAGCCTCCGGCAGCTGCGGCAGCGAGACGCCTTCGCTCACCGGCGCCATCTCGTAGCGGGCGTCTCCGTACACGGCCGTGCTGCTCACGTGCACGAGACGCGCACCAGCGCGCGCGCACGCGTCGACCACGTTGCCCGTTCCCTGAACGTTGCCCGCGCGGAAGGTCTCCCAGTCGGATTGCGGACCGATCGCGGCGGCCGCGTGCACGACGACATCGCATCCGTCCGCGCCGGCGACGAGCGCCTGCGCATCCGCGAGCTCGCCTCGTACCATCTCCACTCCCATCTCCTGCAGCCACGGCGCGGCTCCGGGCGACCGCGCGAGCGCACGCACGTGATAGCCGCTCTCCTTCAGCCGCTGCACGAGATACGATCCGAGCATCCCGGTGGCGCCGGTGACCAGCGCGCGTCGCATCCGGAGAATATGCGATGAATCCCCGAGTCGTGCGCTACCTGCGCTGCGGGCTCGTCGCGTTACTCCTGGTCGGCATCGCGGGATACGTGCGGCGCGTGCCCTGGATGCCCGTGCTCGACACCGTCCGGCACGCATCGATCGGGCTGCTCGCGCTCGCGCTGTGCCTTCACTGGATCGCGCTCACCGGCAAAGCGGGCATCTGGTGGACGTTTCTGAAGCCGCTCGGCGGCCCCCGCTTCACGACCGTCGCGCGCGGCACGCTCATGGGCGCTACGCTGAACAGCCTGTTCGTCGGGAGCAGCGGTGAGGCGGGACGCGTGCTCCTCATGTCGCGTCTCACGCGCATTCCGAGCGCATCGGTGCTCGCCACGGTGGTGCTCGAGCGCCTGGTGGATCTCGTCGGGTTTCTGACACTGCTCGCGTGGGCCGCGCTGCTCTTTCCGATCCCGCGCGGGGTGATCACGGTCGCATGCGTGATCGTGGGGCTCGTCACCATGATCGCGCTCGCGCAACGCTGGCGGAGCCGCCACGCGCGTCGGCGGTGTGCGAACGCGTCCGGCTCGCGAGCGCTCGTCGCGCGCTGCAGGCACTACGCGCGACGCGTGCTCGCCTCCACGTGCGACATCGCGACGCCACGGCGAGTCGCCATCGCGATCGCGCTCACGCTGCTGGACTGGTGCTCCGAGTGGATGTCGTACTCGCTCGTCGCGCGAGCAGCCGGATTTCCGATGGGCCCGCGCGGAAGTCTGCTCGCACTGCTCGCAGTGAATGTCGGCTTTCTCGTACGCGTGACTCCGGGGAACGTCGGCGTGTTCGAGCTCGTGTACGCCACCGTCGCGCATTCGCTCGGTCTTTCCTACGAGCTCGCGATCGGTGTGGCCTTGATGCTCCACCTCGTGCAGGACGTTCCAACCGCGGTGCTCGGACTCTCGTTCGGCGTCCGCTTCTTCTCGCGCGACGCGCTTCCTTCCGCACGCGCGCGATCGGTGATCGCTCGCGCTCAACTCGTCACGAACGCTCCCTCTTCTGCCGTTCCGCACGTGGAACCGGCGCGAGGTACATGACCATGAACATTCTCATGCTGTTGCTCGCGATCGATTCGACGTCGATCGCACGAGTCGCCGTGGCGCCGCGCGAATCGCTGACGGTTCAGAGTACGATCGCGACATCTCCCCGGGAGGACTCGACAGCGGCGCCGATCGTGTTCCTGCCGGGGCTCCTCGGCGGCAACTTCGGCTTTCGAAGGTTGACACCACTCCTGACGGCATCCGGACATTCGACGTTCGCCATCGAGCCGCTCGGCGTCGGGAGCTCGTCGCACCCCGATGGAGGCGACTATTCTCTCGATGCGCAGGCGGACCGGGTGAATGCGGTGCTCGACACGCTCGGGGTGTCCGACGCCATCATCGTCGGGTCGAACTTCGGCGCCGCGGTCGCGCTGCGCCTCGCCTATCGTCACCCGGAGCGGGTCGCCGCGGTAGTACTCATCGAAGGCGGCCCGGTCGATCGCTCCTCCACCGGCGGCGCATCGCTCGCGTTTCGTCTCGCTCCGGTGCTCAAGCTGTTCGGTGCGCGCGGCATGGCGCGTCGGCACATCGCCGATGCGCTCAGAAAGTATTCGGCGGACCCGGCCTGGATCACCGATGAAGTCGTCGAGGCATACGCACGGCCGATCGTGCAGGATCTCGGGGGTGCCGCGCGCGTGCTGAATGCGATGCAGCGAGCAGCCGTCCCGTCACCACTCGCGGAAAATCTGTGGCGCGTTCGTCAGCCGGTTCGCCTGCTCGTGGGGGCCGTGAAACGGCAGGGTGGCATCGAGCCCAGCGAGATCGCGGTGCTGCACGACGGACTTGCCGACTTCGCCTCCGACACGGTCGCCAATTCGGGGGTGTACGTGCACGAAGAACGACCGGACGCCGTCGTGCACACGATTCTGGCACTCGCCGATGGCCGCCGGCACGCGGTCGTTTCCGCTCTCGACACCACGTCGCGTTGATACACGCACCACCCGATCAACCTCGGGCCACTCTTCCTGCACGGAGATCCATCATGCTCCCCACCATGACCACGCGGTACCACGATTCCGGCATTCTGGCACTCGGGTTCAGCGCCGCCGTTCTCATCGACGCCACGGCTCGCGTCTTCGCGATCGACGGCGCTCCCGATCATCGCGCGGCCCTCGCGCGGATCGCGTGCGGCGCACTCGTGGGTCCCCTCGTCGTGATCTGCCTCCTGCTCAAGGCGACCATACCGCACCGCATCGTGCTCGCGATGGGAATGATCGCACTCATTCTGTACATAGTGCTCGGGGTCCGTTGAGCGTCTCCTGCCGGAGTGCGGCCGCTCCGGACTTGCCCGCCACTCCTTCTTTCGATACGTATGACTCGCAACGACTTCCCTACTTCGCGGTTTGCTCCGCGCGGGGTGTACATGCCCTCCACTGATCCGCAGCAGCCGGCACCGGCTCCGCTCGCCCCGTTTCCGCTCGTTGGGCGTGCCGCTGAATTGGGCGTGCTTCACTCGCTTCTCGATGACACCGAAAAGGGCCGGGGCCGAACGGTGTTTCTGTCGGGCGAGCCGGGCATCGGCAAGACGCGGTTGAGCGAGGAGCTCGCGCGCGAAGCAACGCGCCGAAAATGGGTGGTCGCCGTGGGCCGCGCGTATGCCGTGGAGTCCGGCGTTCCCTATGCGCCCTTTGCCGACGCGCTCCTTCCAATTCTGCGTGCGCTGCCAGCGGCAGCGATCGCGACGCTTTCCCGTGGCGGCGCCGCGGAGCTCGCGATGCTCTTCCCCACATTCCCGATCGATGCCCCGCAGGGCCGCCCTTCGGTCGTCATCGGCGATGCGGCCGAGCTGAAGACGCGACTCTTCTGGACCTTTCTGCAATTCCTCATTCGGTATGCGGAGAAGACGCCACTGTTGATCGTTCTCGAGAATCTGCACTGGACGGATCCGTCGTCGCTCGAGCTGCTGCACTTCACCGCGCGACAGCTCAGTGGTGCACGCGTCGCCATTCTGTGCACGTACAACTCGTCCGAGCGCGAGAGCAGCCAGGTGCTCCGCACCACCGAGCACTCGCTCGTCGGCGTCGGGCTCGCGACGTCGCAGCATCTCGCGGGATTGCCGCCGAGCGCCACGACGGAGCTGCTCCGTCGCGTGTTCGGCGCGGCCGAGGACACGGTGCGCGAATTTGCCGGGATGCTGTATGGATCCACCCGGGGCAATCCGCTCTTTCTCGAGCAGACGATCAAGTCGCTCGTCGGCTCGGGAAGGCTGCGCCAGCGCGACGGAAGCTGGCATGGCTGGGAGCTCGAGGATCTTCAGCTCCCCGCCTACATCCGTGATCTCTTTCTCGCGCGGATCCAGCGGCTGTCGCCCGATGCACACATCGTGGCGGAGCTCGCGGCGGTAGTCGGGGTCCGCGTCTCCCACGACATGCTTCGCGCCGTCTGCGATCTCTCCACCGAGCAGCTGTTGAGCGCCATCTCGGAGCTGCGTCGCGCAGACATGCTGCTGGAATCGACCGAGGGGCAGGACATCGTGTACGACTTCACGCACCCGCTGCTCCGTGACACCATGCACGGGGAGCTCGGCCAGGCGCGGGCGCGCATGCTGCATGCGCGCGTGGCGGAATGCATGGAAAAGTACTACGGATCGGATGCCCTCGCCCACGCGAGCGAGCTCGCCTACCACTTCGTCCGCTCGGACGCGCGTGCGCTCGATACGAAGGCGATCACGTTCCTGCGCGCGGCCGGCGCACACGCGGGGGTACGTCACGCGCATCGCGAGGCGGCGAGCTACCTGCAGACTGCCTTCGAGCTCGCGCAGCGCGGCGAGGTCGACGCACAGCTGCGCGCAGATCTCATCGAGGAGCTGGCACACGCAAAGCAGAGCAGCGGGGATTCCCGCGCGGCGCTCACCCTCTGGGAGCAGGCGCAGCGGGACGCGAGTGCCGCGCGCACGCTGCCGCGACTCGCCGGCATCGAGCGCCGTATCGGCAACCTGCTCTATTCGCAGGGTCGCTTCGTCGAGGCGCTCGCCCACTACGACATGGGGATCGCCGCGGCCGAGCGCTCACACGATGACCTCGCGCTGGCGAAGCTCCTGACTTCGAAGACGACGAGCCTCGAAGCGCTTGGCGACGCGAAGGCCCAGGCGCAGGCGCTGCGAGATGCGCTCGCGCTCGCCGAGCGTCTGGGAGACAAGAAATTGCTCGCCCGGGTGCACCGCGCGTCCGCGTTGTTCTACGCGTGGACGGGGATCAGGGACCGTGCCGCATCCCACGCAATGCATGCCCTCGAATTCGCGCAGGCCAGCGGCGAGCCCGCGGAGGCGTGGTCGGCGCATTGGGCGCTGGCGGTCCTGTCCGCGATCTCCGGAGACACGATCGCGACGAAGCATCACCTGGTGGAGGCCCGACGCATCGCGGACGAGCTTCACTCGCCCGTGCTGCATCTGCGAGTGGACGAGATCGAGATCGAATACAAGAGCGCCACTGGAGACTGGCCCTCCGCAGTCGAGCATGCAGCGCGGAGCATCGCGCTGGCTCGAGCACTGGAACAGCGCACGTTGCTGCCGCGGCTGCTGGCGTACACGGGTATTCTCAGTCTCGGGCGAGGTCGCATCGAAGAAGGGAAGCGCTATCTGGATGAGGCGTGGACGTTGTCCGGTGCGGCATATCCGGACAAGCGCTCGGGAGACGTGCACACGCTGGTCCGGGTATACGCCGGCATGGCCATCTATCATCTCACTCTGGGGGAGTACGACGAGGTGATGCGCTGCGGCTTGATCGGAATCTCGATCGCGGATCGTGCAGGGTACGCGCCATGGACTGTGCTGCGCCTTCTTCCGACCATGATCGAGGCACTGCTGTGGAAGCAGGATTTCGCGCAGGCCGACATCTATTGCAAGCGGCTGCGGCACGACTCGGAGCGCCTCGGCCATGGCGTCGGTACGCTGCTGGCCGAAGTCGGCGAGGCGATGATCGCGATGTTGCGCGGTACGACGCAGCCCCTGCTCGATCGCGTCATCGAACTGGCGGACAAGATCGAAGCGATCCCGTTCCCGTTCGACAGCGCACGACTTCGGCTCGAGATCGCCCGGCGACTCGTGGAGATGGGGGACCGCGAGAGCGCGGTCCGTCAGCTCAACCATGCCTATGACGTCTTCTCGCGCATTGGCGCGGCCGGTGAGCTGGAGCGAGCCAAGGCTCACCTGCGCGAGCTCGATGCCCGGCCCCGCCCGCGCGTGGCACACACCGGGAGTCCGATCCTCTCACCGCGCGAGAAGGAGATTCTGCTTCTCGTGTTGCAGCACAAGAGCAACAAGGAGATCGCAAAGGCCCTCGGATGCGCACACCGGAATGTGGGCAAGCATCTCGAGAACGCCTGCCGAAAGCTGAATTCGCACAACCGGCACGAGGCGGCGGAGAAAGCGCGCGCGCACGAGCTGTTCTAGCTACGCGATGGCGGCGCTCTGCTCGGGGTCTTCCACCGATCTGCACGAATCGTCCAGCAGCGTGTCGAGCAGCGCGCTCGCATCGGGCGCATGCGGCGAGTAGCTGATGAACGGCAGCGCGCGGCGCTCGCACGCATCGGAGAGCAGTTCGCCATTGTCCGTGGTGTCGATCACGGCCCACGGATGGTGGACATCCAGCGTGCGCTCGAGCTCCGATGCCGATTCGATGTCGATGTCGTCTCGATCGATCACGACGTGCGCCAGCCCTCGAACCGCGCACACCGTGCCGAGCGCGCGACCGTGCCGCGCCGCGTCGTCGACGATGAGAATCGGCCGCGCGTGTGCGCGCGCGTCCGACGCGGTGAGGAACGACGGCGACCGGCCGCGATGCCACCAGCCCGGCGTCGCGAGCACCGGATGCTCGAAGCGTCCCTCCGTGGCGAGCGCGTGCACCATCGATGCGAGAGCCGTCGCCCGCGGAACCGGGCCGCGCACGTCGAACGCGCCGGGCTCGTAGTAGTCCGTCTCGCGCGTGACGAGTGAATTCCAGTCGTGCGATCCGAGCAGCGCCCAGCTCGTGACCGCACGCACGTCCACGCCGCCCGAGCGAGCACGGTCGGCGGCCTGCCACACTTCGTGCAGCCAGCGCATCTGCTCCTCGCGCGTGCAGCCGATGTGACATTCGGTGATCGCGATGGGAAGGTGATAGCGCTGCCACGTCTCCTGCAGCAGGCCGCCGATCCCGATGCGCTGCACCGAAGGCACCTCCACCTGCGCGACATCGGCGTACACGATGTGCCCGTTGCCGCCGATCTCGTTGAGCGAGTACCGCTCGACGTGATCGTCCAGATAGCGCTCACTCGTGATGTAGTGGTTGATGCCGACGAGATCAGGCGGTGAGGGCGCATCGGCCAGCGCGCAGAGCTCGCGCTCGACGTCGCGCCCGGCGCCACGCAGGTAGTTCCAGCACGGGTGTCCGCGGACCACTCGTCCGCACAAGGTGTCCCACGTGAGCCAGCGCCGCTCGTTCTCGAATGCGCACTGCGCCTCGAGTGCCGGCGTGCCCGCGACCTTCCCGAGGTCTTCGGTCTGGATCAGCTGCGCGTCGGAATTCACCAGCCGGATCTCACGCATGGCGCGCGCGGTGCCCGACAACTGCGCCACGAGCAGCCGCGTGAACGTCGCGCTGTCGCGCCCATGCGGATGCCAATGGCCGTACAAGCCGCTGAACCGCGCCGTCGTGAGCGGCTCGTTCACGGGCGTGTACGCATCCACCCACGGATAGCGCTCGGCTACCATGCGCGCGAATCGCGCGAGCTGCTCCGGAAATTCCGGAGCGCGCACGTCGACCCATCGAGGACCGAAGCCGTGGTGCAGGAGCCCGACGATCGGACGCACGCCGCGATCGCGCAACCGCTCGAGCGCGCGGTCCGCCCACTCCCAGTTCGCGTCCGATCCAGAGTCGGGCTGCACGTGCTCCCACAGCACCGGAACCCTGAGCGCCTTCAGTCCCAGATCGGCGAACCGATCGAGGTCGTCGAGATGCGACATGTGACACGTTCGCGCGATCTGGTCGAAGTACCGGTCGCCAACGCGATTCACGGTGCATTCGACGCCCCCCCACATCTCCAGCGTCGGCAGGCTATGCAATGGCATTGGGCGAAGCCGAGCGCACGGGGCTATCCGGCAAGCGGCGCCGTGGTCGCGTGGGAGCCATCGCTCGCGACATTCAGGATCTTCTGATACGTCGAGAGCGCCTGGGCTACGACCTGATCCATGTTGTAGTACTTGTACGTCGCGAGCCGGCCAACGAACCAGGTTCGCGACTCGACATCCGCGAGCGCCTTGTACTTCCGGTAGATCTCCGCATTCTCCGGCCGCGGAATCGGATAGTACGGGTCACCCTCGTCCGTCGGATACTCGTACACGATGCTCGTCTTCGGATGCTTCTGGCCCGTCAGGTACTTGAACTCGGTCGCGCGCGTGTAGAGATGCTCGTTCGGGAAGTTCACGACCGGGGCCTGCTGGAACCATTCCTGGTCGTGCGTCTCGTGCTTGAACGAGAGCGAGCGATAGGGAAGCTTCCCGTACACGTAGTCGAAGTACTCGTCGATCGGACCCGTGTAGATCATCGACTTGTAGGGAATGAGCCCCTCGATGTCGTGATAATCGGTCTGCAGCAGCACGTGGATGTTCTCGTGATCGAGCATCTTCTCGAACATCCGCGTGTAGCCGTGCTTCGGCATTGCCTGGTACGTGTCCGTGAAGTAGCGCGCGTCGCGATTCGTGCGCACGGGCACGCGCGCAGTCACGCTCGCGTCGAGCTGCGACGGGTCGAGCCCCCACTGCTTTCGCGTGTAGTTCCGGAAGAACTTCTCGTACAGCTCACGTCCGACGCGTGCCACCACCACGTCCTCCGACGTGCGTGGATGCTCGTGAGGCTCCGCCACCCGATTCAGGAACGCCTCGGCCTCATCCGTCGTCATGTTGCGCGAGTACAGGCTGTTCAGCGTGTCGAGGTTGATCGGGATCGGCACGAGCTGGCCATCCACGCTCGCGAGCACGCTGTGCTCGTACGGCCGCCACTCGGTGAAGCGCGAGAGATACTGAAAGACGTCGCGGGAGTTCGTGTGGAAGATGTGCGGACCGTACCGGTGCACGAGAATGCCGGCGTCATCGTAGTGGTCGTACGCATTCCCGCCGATGTGAGGCCGCTTCTCGACCACGAGGACGCGCTTCCCCCCGCCGCGCGCCAGCCGCTCGGCCAGCACACTTCCCGCGAATCCGGCGCCGACGATGCAGTAGTCGAACATCGTCAGGCCTCCATCGCGACGTTGAAGCGCGTCGCGACCGCGGAGGCACGGCGGGCGTTGGCGAGCGGGACCTCCCGAACTTCGCTTGCATTCAGGATGACCTGCGATATGAGCGCGCTCATCCGCTCGTACGTGCGGTCCCACGACATGGTGGACAGGAAATTGTCCACGCGCTTGAGCCAGCGGGTGCGCTCACTCTCGGAACGGGCGAGCTCGCGCTCGACGGCCGCGATGAAGTCGGCCGCGTTCCTCCCGATGCTCGCGAGCTCTGCCACGCCGTACGGCGCGACGACATCGCGAATCGGCGTCGAGATCACCGGCAGCCCGGCGGCGAGATATTCCGGCGTCTTGGTCGGGCTGATGTAGCGAGTGGACTCGTTCAGCGCGAACGGCAGCAGCGCGATGTCCCAGCCGGACAGGTACGACGGCAGCTCGGCGTAGGGCTTGGCGCCGAGATAGTGAATGTTGGGAAGCTGGGGCAGCTGATCCGGATTGATCTTGACGACCGGCCCCACGAGCACGAGATGCCAATCGGGGCGCGCGGACGCGAGCTCCGCGAGCAGACCGATGTCCATGCGCTCGTCGATGACTCCGGCGAAGCCGAGCCGCAGATGCGGGATCTGCGCCTGGTCGGCGGGGTCGTGGCGTCGAACGCGCGCCTGCCGAAAGTGTGCGGCGTCGACGCTGCTCGGGAAGCAGTGCACGTTGTCGCTGCGCTCGCGCTTCGCTTCGTAGAGGCTCGTGCCGCCGGTGAACACGACGTCGGCAAGCGCTATGAGCTCGCGTTCGCGCTCCACCATTTCCGCAGGCGCTCCGCGGAAGAGCGAGAGCTCGTCCATGCAGTCGTACACGAGCGCGATCGGCTCGAGATGCCGCGTCCAGGGCAGCGCCATGGGCGTGTAGTACCACGCCACGAACGCGGTGACCGACTCCTCGGCGATGAGCTCGTCGATCAGCCCGCGCAGTGCTTGGTGCTGCGAGCTCTCCGAGAGACCGTGCGGGAGCTGGGGGACGACGACTCGAAGCCCGTGCTCGCGCGCCGAGATGGCGAGATGCGCGCGTCCGGCTCCGAAGACCGGCTCTTCAATGTAAAATACCCGACTCGTTCGGGCGAAGCGCGAGAGGAGATGCTGTGGACGCTGATAGACGAAGTCCCAGCGCAGGTGTGAGAAGCAGAGGAGCGTTGTGGCTTCCGGAGTCGAGGCGAGAGAACGGCGCGGGAGATCTCCGGAGGCGATGGACTTCGGCATGCAAGACAACTCCTACGCACAAGTAACGGGGGTATCTATCGGTACCCTCCTGATTTGCCGCGATCGCGTCAGCGAACCAGCCTCGACTACACTACCATAGAAGAAGCACGTCGCATGCCACTCGATAAACGAATGAATTCGGTTTTCGCGCGCACCTTTTTCACCGATTCTTTCGGCGAGGAGCCGCAGCGCCTCGCCTCGGCGCCGGGACGCGTGAACCTGATCGGCGAGCACATGGACTACAACGGTGGCGAGGTGCTTCCGATCGCCATCGACCACCGCACGTACGTTGCGGTGCGAGCGGCTCCCGGCCGCGATGTGTCGCGCGTGGCGAGCGCCACGCACGAGCGCATGGGAACCTTCGATGCCCGCGAGCCGGTGCGCAGCGGCGAGTGGTGGGACTACATCGCGGGCGTCGTTCGCGAGCTTTCGGAGAGTGGCGCGCGCGTCCCGCAGCTCGACATCGCCGTCTCGAGCGACGTTCCCGCAGGCGCGGGGTTGAGCTCATCCGCCGCACTCGAAGTCGCGACGGCGTTCGCGATAGCCGATCTGCTCGGGCTGGGACTGTCCGCGCAGCAGGCAGCGGAGGCGGCGTGGCGCGCGGAAACGGGATTCGTCGGCGTGCCTTGCGGGATAATGGATCAGTTCGCGTCCGCGCTCGCGCGCGAAGGCTCGGCGCTGCACATCTGGTGCGACACCATGCGCACAGAGCACGTGCGCTGCAACGAGCACGTGCTCATTTTCGACACCGGAGTCTCGAGAGGGCTGCGCCAATCCGCGTTCGCCACGCGCCGGAGCGAGTGCGCGCTCGCGCTCGCGGCCATCCAGCGGGAGCATCCCGAAGTCCGAGAGCTCGCGCATGCGACGATGTCGGACGTGAGCGCGGGCGTGCTCGATCCCGTGCTGCGCGAGCGCGCAACGCACGTGGTGGAGGAGAATGTCCGCGTCAAGCTGGCGGTCGCCTCGCTCGAGGAGACGGGGATCATTCCCGGCGAGCTGCTTCTCGCATCGCACGCATCCCTGCGCGATCTGTACGAATGCTCCTCGCCGGAGCTCGACTGGTTCGTCGAGCGCGTTCAGGCCTTTCCCGGCATTCGCGGCGCCCGGCTCACCGGCGCCGGATGGGGTGGGTGTGCCATTGCCACAGGAGCGCCGGAAGCGCTCTCAGCCGCCGTGAGACCGCTCGAGGCCGCCTACGCGCGAGAATTCCCCCACCGCGCGCGGAGCTGGATCGTCCGGCCGGCCACCGGAGCCAGAATCGAGGAATAACCGCTCAGCGGGCTCCACCATACATGGTCCGCGGGGTATCATCCCGACCACTGTTATTCCCGACAGTCTGGCTCGTCTTGACGGCAACCCCCACACATGCCGATGGACTCTGGATTCTTTTTCACGACCGGGATCGAGAACAGCTACCCGACGCTCTCGACGGGCCGCCGCATCGATCAGATGGAGAAATGCGGGCACTACGCCCGCTGGGAAGAGGATTTCGGGCTCCTCTCGAGCATCGGAGTCAACGCGCTCCGCTTCGGGCCGGCGTACTACCTGACGCATCCGGCGCCCGACCGCTTCGACTGGTCTAGCGCGGACGCGCCCATGCACAAGCTCCGCGAGCTCGGCGTGACGGTGATCGCCGATCTCTGCCATTTCGGAGTGCCGGACTGGCTCGGCGGCTTCCAGGACGTCGCATTCCCGATCCACTTCGCGAGCTACGCGCGCGAGTTCGCGCGACGCTATCCGTGGGTGCGGCACTTCACCCCGGTGAACGAGATCTTCATCTGCGCATCGTTTTCGGCGCTGCGCGGCTGGTGGAACGAGTGCCTGTCGAGCGACCGCTCGTTCGTGACCGCGATGCGCAACCTCTGCATGGCGAACGAGCTCGCGGTCGAAGCGATTCTGTCCGTGCGGCCCGACGCGATCATCGTGCAGGGCGAGTCCGCGGAGCACTTCATTCCGATGGGCAAGAGCTCGCAGCGGATGGCCGATCACTGGAACGGCATCAAGCATCTCTCGCTGGATCTGACCCTCGGACACCAGCTCGATGCGGGCATGGCCGCGTTCTTGAATGACAACGGTGTCACCTCCAACGATCTCAGCTTTTTTCGCGAGAAGCGCGGGGTCGGACAGCGCTGGCTTGGCCTCGACTACTACTCGACTTGCGAGCACCGGATCGCCGCGAACGGAAGACAGACCGTGAATCACAAGGGCCTCGGCTTCCGCTCGCTCGCGCGCGACTACTACGACCGCTATCGCATTCCGCTCTTCCACTGCGAGACGAACAGCGTGAGTCATCACGCCGTGAGCTGGCTGGAGCGCCAGTGGGAGGACGTGACGAGTCTCATGGCGTCGGGCGTGCCGGTACGCGGCTTCACCTGGTACTCGCTCACCGATCAGATCGACTGGCAGCACGCACTCAGGCACGAATACAACGAGCTGCATCCCGTCGGGCTCTACGACCTCGAGCGGAACATCCGTCCGGTTGGCGAAGCGTATCGCCGCGTGATCAACACTCATCAACATCTCGTGACGGGCGCGGCTCCTTCGCGCCGCATGGAAATCGTGGCCTAGTGGATCGCAGCTGATGTCCGGAGTGCACAGGGCGATCATTCCGTGCGGCGGGAAGGGAACGCGGATGCTCGCGATCTCGCACGGGATGGCGAAGGAGCTTCTTCCGATTGCCGGAGAACCGGTGCTGGCGCACGTGCTGCGCGAGTGTGCGCAGAGCGGGATCGAGCATGCCCTGATCGTGGTATCGCCGGACAAGCAGAGCGTGGTCACCTTTGCGAGAAGCGTGGCCGGTGCGACGGGGATGCCCACCCGCATCGACACCGCGGTGCAGATGCAGCCGAAGGGGCTCGCGGATGCGGTGCGCGTGGGCCGGAGCTTCGCGAGCGGTGAGCCCGTGGCGGTGGCGCTCCCGGACAATCTCTTCGTCGATACGCCGCAGCCCGCGGTGGCGCAGGTGATCGAGACGTACGACCGCGAGCACGTGAACGTCGTCGGGCTCACGGAGATCACCGCGGATATTGCCGCGTCACGCGGCCCGACGCCGATCTACCCGGGCATGCGCATCGGGGACGAATTCCTCATCGAGAGCATCCCGAGCAAGGGCGCACACGAGAGCACCTTCGACCTCGGCAGCGCACGCTCCGCGATGACCGGCGTCGGCCGCTACGTCTTCACTCCGGCGGCGTTCGAGATCATCAACGAAGTGGAGCGAACGCTGGAGCCCGGACGCGAGCTCGACGACATTCCGGTGATGCAGACGATGCTCGCGCGCGGCGAGCTGAGGGGCCGGGTGCTCCGCGGGATCTTTCTGGATGTCGGGCTGCCGGCAGGATTTCGCGAGGCGAGCGAAAGGCTCGCGCAGAGCGCGCGCTAGCTTCTTCGCCAACGGCTCACGCCAGCGAGGAAGCTCCCATCACGAGCAGCACGATCAGCGTGGCGACGGCGGTCACGGCACCGAGCACGGCGTAGCTCACCGCCGGCTGTGCGTAGTGCGGCCCGAACGCGACTTTCACACGCGACGAGAGCGTCCAGTACGCCAGCCAGATCGCAGCGGCGGGAAATCCATGCTGCACGAGTATCGTCGTAATGGGCCGGAAGTGCTCGTGAGGCAAGCCACGCACGAGCCACACGTGCGCCACGCTGAGCGCGAGCGAGATCGCGGAGAACGTCTTCCACCAGGCGATCGTGCGCGGGTCGCGCGCCAGGATCAGGAAGAGGCCGATCACGGTGGCGACGAACATCGGCAATCCGAGCAGATACTCGAAACGATTGTACGAGATCACGTAGGGACTCGGATCCAGACTACTCGTCGTGACGCCGGCCGCGTGGAACATGCCGAACAGGTAATACGGAAGGACCAGGCATTGCAGAACGAAGAACAGGAGGAGAAAGCCACGCAGATTGCCTGCGAGCGGATCGGGGCGTTCTGCCGGTGCAATCGAAGTGGCCACGCTGCCTCCCGGAAATGGTCACACGCCATGCACGCTGCTGCGTAACCATGTACGTCCAGACTGGCGACCGATAGATGCGTCGATGAGCAAAAACGACGTAGGGATCACGTACATCGGTGGACCGACCGCATTGATCGAGTGGGGCGGCCTTCGGCTCCTCACCGATCCGAGCCGGCGACTCGCATTTCCGGCCGCCGGTGTGCGCACGGACTTCACATGGTGACGCGCGGTCAGGCGAGCAGCGGCGGCTCTCCCTCGACATCCCTGCGCTCGAGCGCCGGTGCTTCACCCGCGCGCCAGAGCGGCACGTGGTGCGAGACGCGGTAGACGAGCGGCCCTCCATCGTCACTGGACGCCCGTTCGATCGGACGCGCAATGCACACGAACTCCACATCGAGCGCATCCGCCGCTGCGCTCACCATCGCATAGCCATGGCCAGCCAGATCCACGAACGACAGATGCGGCGCGACATCGGGGTCGGACGCCGCGAGCGCCTTCTTCTCGTCGCCCGTCTCCCGCAGCACGAGACACGTCGCGACGCCATGTCGAAGCGCCGCATTGATCGTCGCGACGGAACCGGAGGGCGCATCGTGAAAGTAGATCGCGCGGTGCGCATCGTCCTTCGCGACGTAGTGCTCCGCCGCTTCGACGAGACCGGGCGCCGAGATCGAGCCGGTGATGAACTCGACACCTGCGGGCTCGAACTTTCCAGGCGGCAGACTCGTGGACATGCGGCCCGCAGTGAACGCGTGCCGGTCGCCCGCGAGTGACACGAATCCCGCCACGCGATTGGCGCGCACGGTGTCCAGAATCTCGTTGCGCTCCGTCCGGTACGCAGACCAGTCGTCTTCGGTGATCAGCCCATAACCCGGCGACGGCCACCGAGGCACGGCATCCGCCGGCAGATGCTGGAGATCGGTGCGCCAGTCCAGCGATCCGAGCGAGTTGCCCCAGATCTTCCACGGCGTACGCGCGGACCGCAGCCGCTCGAGAAACCACGCCTTCTGCTTCGCGCCGAGGATCGAGCCCGGCGGGGAATGCACACTCGGATTCGGGAGCTGCGCGCCGTCGAATTCGATGGTCGCAGGAGGGTGACCGCCCCCGTACGTGCGTCCGGCATCGAGCGCGCCGAATGCCTCGTCGAGAACGAAGAACGGAAAGCCCTTCGGCTTGAACGGCTTCATCTCGGCGCGATCGTTCACCGGCTCGGAGCGATACGAGCGGTTGTCGGTGAGAAGCAGATCGACATTCCGGCCGTAGTGGAGCGTGCGGTACAACGTGAGGGCGCGGATCGCGGCGAGATTGTCGGGCTCCTCGCCGAGTCCATTCGCGTCGATGCTGCGCAACGGCACGTTGGCGACGCGTGGCGGGGTGAAGTCATTGAGACCGCCATGGCCTTCCTTGATCACTCGCGCAGGCTGATACTCCCACCACGCCTGCGCAGCAGCGACCTTCCGCGTCTGCGCGGGAACGTGTCCAGCGCCGAAGTTCTGCTGGCTCTGCCAGCCCTTCCACGAGAACTCGTGGTTGTCCCACATGCAGACGAACGGCCAGCGCGCGCGCGCATCCTGCAGATCGGGATCGGCGAGGTACGCGCGGTAGAGCGCGCGATATCCGTCGACGCTCGTGGGCACGTGGAAATCCGCGTGCTTCTCTCCATGCGGGTAGCGCACGAGATCGCGAATGCGACGATCGTAGTATCCCTGCGGCCGGTCCTCCGGATACCACACGAGCTCGTACACGAAGTCGCCGAGGTGCATCACGAATCCGCAGCGGTCGCTCGCCGATCGCTGCTCGTCCTCTCGAATCATCCTGCGGTACGCATTGCAGGCGCCGAGCTGGTTGTTCTGGCAGGAGACGAACGCGAAGCGCACCGGCGCGTCATCCGTACTCGCGGGCGCGGTGATCGTGCGGCCCGTGCGGCTCGTGTTTCCGCGCTCGTCGATGAAACGATACCAGTACTCGCGCCGTGGAGCGAGCCCCGCCGCGAGCACGCGGCACGTCCAGTCGGCGCTCGCGGAGATCACGGCGTGCGCTTCGCCGACCACCTGCTCGAACCCTGTATCGGCGGCGATCTGCGCCGTGAGGCGTGAGGCGCCGTCACCGTTCACGGGCGGACGGCGCGTCCAGAGGAGCACACTGTCGGGATGCGGGTCGCCCGACGCGACCCCCTCGGGAAAGAGATCGCGGCGTTCGACTCGCGCGAGCGCAGACAGCGCCGACATGGATGGCGCCCACGCGAGCGACGCGCCCATCGCGGCAGCGAGCTTGAGCGCTTCGCGCCGGCTCATGGGCCTCGAGTCACTCACCGCGCCGTCCGTTCTCGTCTTCGATGCGCATCACCTGCTTCACGCGCGAATCAGTTCGCGAGGCGCAACGCCGAACCGGTGCGCAACTTGGTGAGAGTGATGATCTGGCCGGTGTGCATGGCGAAATGCTCGACCGCGTGGAGCACGGCCCACAGTATCGTGACCTCTCCCTGGGTCGACTGCCGACGCTCCAGCAACGTCGCCTCGTCGAGCCCGGCGAGCACCTCGTCCACTTCGGCGAGCGTCGAGCGCAACCGCGCGAGCAGCGCCGCCTTCGGGATCGGCCCTCGCTCGGCGAACTCCGCATCGCGATCGCGAACGATCTGCCTGCCGCCCGCAACGCGGAGCATCCACATGCGTGTGCTGCCATCGAGATGCAGCAGCAGATTCCCGATGCTGTTCGACGCATCGTTGGCGCGCCACCAGATGTCGTCCTCGCCGAGCAGATCGAGGCACTGCTCGATCTTCACGAGATAGCCGGAGCGAAGAAACGCCCGTGCATCCGTGAGCAGGGCTACGTCGAGCACGATGGTCTCATGGCAGAAGTGAAGGGCGGTTCCCCGAACGGCTAGAAGCCCGCGCGATCGTCTGCGGAGGGCCCGTAAGTGGCCGGCACGGGAATGTCGAGCATGCGGAGATAGACGGTGAGCTGCGCGCGATGGTGCACCAGATGCCGGATCGTCTGGCGGAGCGCGGAGCCGACGGTGTTGCTGAGCAACGTCTTGTCGCCCGCCACGAGCGACCACGAGTGATCGAGCTTTCCATCGTCGAGCGTCGAGAGCGCCGCTCTCGCCTCGCGCACGTTGCGATCGAACGTCGCGAGCAGCGTGTCCGTGGCCTCGAAGCTGTACGATGGCGACGTCATGAGATCGAGCCTGGGCTGCGTCGCCATGTTCGTGATCCAGCCAGGCATCCAGGAGACGAGCTGGGCGAGATGCCCGATCGGGAACGACTTGGGATGCGGGCGCCACTCGCCCCGATCACTCGGCACGCGCTCGATCACCTTGCGCGTGGATGGCATCTCCTCTTCGAAATCCGCGCGGATGGTGTCGGCGATGGTCATGATGCGAGGGGTGCACGGGGTGCGAATCGGGCGCTCTCCGGAGCGGGAGCCGCCGCTGGCGAAATATTGGCGAGCGCCGGCGCGATGAGCAACGCGCCGCCCTTGTTCGGCGCGGCCACGAGCCACGAGACGATCACCGCCGCGAAGAAGGCGCGGCCGAGCTCGAAGGTCTTCGTCATGACGCGAGCGCGATCGGAACGCTCCACACGAATACGTCCCAGCTCATGCGCAGCTCTCCGCCGCTGCCGGATCCCGGGATGTCTATGAGGAAATTCTCCTGCGGTGCGGGCGCGGTGCTCGCCCTCATCGGTACGCGCACGAGGTCCTGTGCCGGATCGTAGTTGGTCCCCCACTGCCCGTGCTGCCGGTTGATGATGAGCTGCACGGTGCCGTCGCGCTTCGGAATGGTCCACAGCGAATACGCACCCGCCGGCACGGGCGCGCCGCCGATCGTCATGTTCCTGTCGAACGTCACCACCGTCGCTTCGTTCGCACCGGTGCGCCATACCCTGTCGTAGGGAACGACCTCGCCGAGGATGACGCGGCCGCGGCGGCGCGGACTGCCGTAGGAAACGATCACCGCCTGTCCGCCGATCGTCCCCTTCGCGATCACGTTCGGCGACGCCGGGCCCACACCCTTCCCCGAACGGTCCGCCGACGCGAACGACTTCGCGAGCGCGCCGAGGTCCGCGAATTCGGTCCGCTCCGTTTTCGTCTGCTCGGTGGTCTCGCGCGCGTCGGCCGCGGTGATGCGACCGTTCGGATCCACGGTGAGGTGCGTCCAGAGAATGCCGAAGTAGTCGACGTCGATCCGCGTGTCGGAGCGCGCGAGGAATTTCCGCTTCGTGATGGCGCCGGTCGCGATATCGATGGCAGGCACCGTGAGTGTGTCGTTCACGGATGGCTTCGCGCGCTCGAGCAGCAGCTCGTAGAGACCCATCGCGCTGTACAGGCCGTACGATGCGCCGAAGCCCGTCATGAGCATCGGCACCACGCCTCTGGGCGCCGGACGAACGACTTTCCGCGTCTGCCCGGCGGAGTCGATGGTCGCGCGAACGGAATCG
>Ga0070679_100001678_pt1 | contig 19963 bp, 14 predicted proteins | sample KBSC63BmetaG_FD_65652 | JGI IMG/M metagenome (GOLD analysis project Ga0070679, IMG submission 65652) | Corn rhizosphere microbial communities from Kellogg Biological Station, Michigan, USA - KBS C6-3B metaG | ecosystem: Host-associated > Plants > Roots > Rhizosphere | place: USA: Michigan... | reverse complement strand
CTTACATCGTCCAAAGAACGCGGCTGGAGTGGTGCTCCATTCAAGGAGAAAGCGTGAAATAACAAGAGCCAACGGGCTGCTTGTATTCATAAGGAAGTTGACATAACTATGAGCGCAAGAATCTCGTTAGAAGAGAAATTCCGCGAAAGTGGCGGCAAACAGCCCTATGTGCGCCGCCTGTTCGGGCGTATTGCCCGGGTTTATGATTTGATGAACCGCCTGATGAGCATGGGGCTGGATCGGCGCTGGCGTGCCTTTGCCGCGCGCTACCTGGCCCTGGCTACTGGCGATCTTGGCCTGGATCTCGGTGCCGGAACCGCTGATCTCTCGATCGCGGTGATCCAGCGTTCAGGGCCTGGCACGCGCATGATCGGCATGGATATCACGCCTGAAATGCTGGCCGAGGGCGAGCGCAAGATCAAGCGTATGGGCCTGCAAGAGCAGATTGAGTTACGAGTGGGCGATGCCGAGCATATCGATCTGCCCGACAATAGCGTTGATGGCTGTTGTTCCGCCTTTATGGTGCGCAATCTCGCCGATGTTCGCCAGGGCTTCCGCGAGATGTTGCGTGTCGTCAAGCCAGGGGGGCGCGTGGTCTGTCTGGAGATCAGTCACCCGCCCGGCAAGATCTTCGGCTCGCTTTTCCACTTCTACTTTTATCGGCTAGCCCCGCTCTTCGGCACGCTGATCGGGAAAGCCTTTGAGGAATATAACTACTTGCCGCACTCGCTCACCACTTTTCCTGACGCGCCAGCTCTCAAGGCGATCATGGAGGAAACTGGCTGGTCTGATGTGCGTTTCTATCGACTGAATGGGGGCCTCGTCGCCGTTCACGTCGGAACGAAAGCCGGCGACGAGGCATAAGTTTTAGAGGATGATCGAGGCTACGCGCTCAGCCATTTCCAGGCTCTGCGCGTAGCATTTTTTTCTACTGTCTCCGCCTTATCCGCTTTGTTTTTCGCGATCATCAGCATGAAGAGCGGAAACGCGCTGCAACAGAAGTAGGATGGCAGGCTTCTCCAGGCCAGGAAGAGCGGCACGATGGCGAGGAACATCGCCGCCTCCGGGCAGGTGCGGCAGATGCGCCAGTAATAGACCAGCATGGCTACCATCGCGCTCCCTTCCAGACCGAGATAGAACCAGCTCGGCAGGTAAGGCAGCAGGTGGTAGGAACTCAGGCTGACGATGCCCACGCCCAGCGGGAACATTGGATCGGCCATGGGAGCCAGCACGCCCGACATCCATGCAGCAGGATTCCAGATGATGAAGGGCAGGTTGATGGCCAGAGCCACGCCGCCAGCAATAGTCAGGCGCAGGCAGGCCTCACGGAAGCCATATTGCCGCAGCACGAGAATCGCGTAGAATGGTACAAAGAACCAGACCGTCTGTTTACTGGCTATCGCCAGGCCGAGGAGCAACGCTGATGCCCAGCGTTTGTCGCGCCATAGCCAGGCCAGGACGATCAGCAGGGTATAGAGGACATCCAGGCTTCCACCCATGACTTCACCCAGCATTGGCACGTTGGCCAGTGCCAGCAGGAGCAACCAGGGTTTCAGTTCGTCGCGCGCGGCCTTCCAGGCGAGCCAGACCAGCAGAATATAGCTCAGGATATAGAACGGTATGACACTACCTAGCTTAAAGAAGACGATCGGGACCAGCGTGAGGAATGAAAGCGCGGGATAACTTACTTTCGACTCAAACTCTGGCGCGTGATCGGCCTTTTTGTCAGTATCAAAGGTTGAACGGAAGTCCATCTCGCTCGGATAATCCAGCATGCCAGCGAATTGCCCGACGCGCAACGGCGTGGTCCAGTTTGGCTGAATGTTAAAACGTTGGGCCACGTCGATAATATTTGAGGACGTGTAAGGATTTTCGCCAGCCAGCAACAGTTGTGCCGCGTTGGTATCCAGCGAGGTGCCATCGTTTGAATAGACTGGCGCGAAGAATAATTGCACGACGATCAGTGAACAGAAAACCAGGCCGGCTACCAGCAAGAGCATTGTACGCAAGAGCGCGGTGCGCTGCCAGCGCGCGCCATGCTGGCGCGCAAACTCATACTGTTGATGCGTTGTCGCGGGTTTGATAGCCAGCCACATCGCGACAAAGCCGCCCAGCGTGAGGCCAAGAGGTAGCACCGAACTGACTGCTTCGAGCGGAAACGCATACCACGCGCTCTGCTCAATCTGGCTGAACGAAAAAGCTGGCGGGATACAGGCCAGCGTTTGACAGAGCAACGCGAGGCCAATCCAGATCCCGCGTCTCTGAAGCTCGATGACCTTAACATTGCCTGGCGAGCGATTATCTGTGAAAAAATAGTGCATCCAGCGGTAATTCAGCGCGAACCGCTCTGCTTTTGTACCTGTTTGCGTCGTCCGGGTGAGACGTAACGGTTGTTGCATCAGTTCCCTCTTTCAGTCCTTTCGTCGTTGTGCTCTTTACTCTCTCCGGTTCCATCCACCGCACCAAAAACTATTATCATATTTGTTATCACGAATGTACCAGATGAAACAGAAACAAAACTTTCTGGCCTTCCTATGAGGCGAGTTCCTGTCGATTGAGCGATAGCTTTTTCTATACTCGACTATTATAGCTTATTTTCAGAAGTTGGCCCGTTTGGAATGTGCGAGACATGGGCATCTTCCCATCTTCAAACGAATGAGGGGGCCGTAAAGGTTCGCTTTTGTTGGGCATAGGACCATCGTTTTCACACGTTTATGAGCCAGAGCGACTCAGTAATTCTGCTTAGCACAAACATTATGCATTCCGTCCCGGCGCGAGAGTCCCAGCCTGCTCGACGATTGGCCTGGGGTTGTGGTAGTATTGACGCGAAATACAGCCTGTCTTTGGAAGGGGAGTAAGCCTGCGTGTATCTCAAACGTTTAGAAATGTTGGGCTTTAAGAGCTTTGCCAATAAAATGCACCTGGAGTTTAGTACCGGGATCACGGCAGTGGTTGGTCCCAACGGGGCTGGGAAATCGAACGTGGCTGACTCCGTACGTTGGGTGCTTGGCGAGCAGAGTATGCGCCAGTTGCGCGGCAAGAAGAGTGACGACATTATTTTTGCTGGCGGTCAGGGTCGCTCCGCGCTAGGCATGGCCGAGGTCTCCCTGACCATTGATAACAGTACCGGTTGGGTGCCATCGGAGTATAGCGAGATTACGGTGACTCGTCGTTCCTATCGTTCAGGAGAAAACGAGTACCTGATTAATAAACAGAAGGTGCGTCTGAAAGATGTCCTGCTACTGCTGGCCCAGGCGCGGATCGGGCACGATTCCTATACGGTCGTCGGCCAGGGTTTGATCGATGCGGCTTTGAGCTTGCGGGCGGAAGAGCGACGTGGACTGTTTGAGGATGCAGCCGGGATTCGCCCCTATCAGGTGCAGCGTACAGACGCGGAGAATCGTCTGCGCCAGACCGAGACCAACCTGGAGCGTTTGCGTGATATCGTCAGCGAGATTGAGCCGCGCCTGGAGCCGCTTGCCGAACAGGCCCGCCGCGCTATCGAGCAGAAACAGCTCTCCGGCGAATTGCAGGATGTCTTGCTCACCTGGTACGCGCTACAATGGCGACGTTTGCGCGCAAATAGTGAACGCGCCGATCTGGCCGAACAGACCCAGACTCAGCTCGTGCAGCAACAGGAACAGGCTTTGCGTGAGATGGAGGAACGGCGCAATACCCTGCGCGCCAAACGCCAGCAAGCTCAAACGAAGACCGCCGAGGTACGCGCGGTCCTGGGAGAAGCGCGTGACGCGGTGAAGCTGATCGAGCGTGACCTGGCCGTGAGCCAGGAACGCATTGTGGGCCTGGAACATCAGCGCGTCGAGCAGCAGCAAGAAGAGAAGCGCCTGCGTGGACGGCTGATCGCGCTCAAACAGCAATTGATCGACATGGAAGAGCAATGCGACCTGGCCGACGAGGCGATTGACGAGGATGCGGTGAAGCTGGCCGCGCAAGAGAGCGATGTGGCCCAGGCGCAGAAATCCTTCGAGATGGATGAGCGCCGTCTGCGTACCGCGCAAAACGATCTGATCCAGGTTCAGGCACGCCTGGGAGCCAGCCAGTCCGATCTTGGCCGTCAGCAAAAGCACCTGGGTGAGCGTAACCGTTTGCTGGCCACGCGCCGCGACACCATCGCCAATTCTCAGCAAGCCATGCGCGCTCTGGAGACGCGACTGGTGGATGAGCGCGCCCAACTGACCACCGCGCGCAACGAAGAACAGCAGATTACCATGCGCAAACAGGCCATTAGCCGGGCCATCGCCGACGCGCAACAGGAGATGGAGCGGCTGAAATCCTCGCTGGCCGAGGCTGAACGGCAACGCCGCAGCGTCTCCGATCGTTTGACGATGCTCAAGAACTGGCGGCAGAGCTTGAGCGGCTATAGCGATGGCGTACGCGCTCTCTTGCGTGCTCCCCAGGGCAAGTTGCAGGGCCTGTTGGGACCAGTTCCACAGCTTGGCATCGCGCCAGCCGGTCAGGAACTGGCGTTAGAGGGCGCCTTCGGCCCTTATTTACAGGCGGTGGTCGTGGAGACCATCGACCAGGCTCGCGCCTGCCTGGACTATTTACAGACCGCGAAGGCCGGCAAGGCCATGATCGCGTGGTTGGAGCGTTCCGGCTCGCTGCCCGATCTCGCGGCTGCTCAGGCAGAGCGCGAAGATGCGGCTGTACAACAATTGCTTGCTGTTTCCCCTGATCTCCGCGAGCGTGTGATTGGCCTTGCCAGCCGCGCCATTCAGTGCGATCCGCGCTACTTGCCGCTCTTTCGCACGATTCTGCGCGGCGTCTTGCTCGTCAACGATCTGGAGGGTGCGCGCGCTATTCTTGATGAACTGGCCCGCATGTTTGCTAGCGAACGTTTCCCCGCGATCGAGCGATTAGTCACGTTGCACGGCGAAGTTTTGCATCTCGATGGCTGGTTGACCGGGGGCAATGGTAAAGATGGTGGCCAGCAGGGCTTGCTGGCCTATGAACGTGAATTGCGCGAATTGCCGCGCCAGTTAGACGAGCATCTGGCCTTGATCGCGCAAATCAACGATCTGCTCAGCGAGGCGCAGCGTGCTCAGGAGGGGCGCAAGGCTGAACAGCACGCGATCGAAAAAGATCTTCAGAAAAACGCCGCGCGTATCTCCGAACTCAATCGCGCCATCGCGGCGACCCAGCGCGGGCAAGACCGCCAGCAGAGCGAATTGCAGGCAGCGGTCTCCATTGAGCAGCAACTGATCTCCGAGATTGCTGGTCTGGAACAGGAGATTGAGGCAGTCACCGAGCGCGTCCATGTCCATGAGAAATCTCAACGCGAACTGAGCGGACTGGTCGAGGATTTGCAGCAGGAGATCGAGGAACGCACGATCGTTTTTCGCCGTCAGCAGGACGATTTGGGGAAGGCGCGTACAGCCCTCGCGGTCAAGCGGCAGGAGGCCAGGGCGTTGCGTCAACAACTTGCCACGCAATCTCAGCAGGCTCAGGATTTGCGCTCTCAGATCGATGCACGCGCGGCTCGTATCAAAGAGGCTGAAGAACGCTATCTTGCGCTCCAGCAGACCGTTGAGCAGCATCAGGCCGAGATCGCCCAGGCGCAAGAGCGTGTGCAGGCGCAGGCCGAATTACTGCGCCAGGCCGAAGAGAACGCGAGCGCGTTGGACCAGCAGATCGGTACATTGGAGCAGGAGACGCTGGAACTGCGCCAGAAGTTGACCGAGATAGAGGTTGTCTACCGCAAGTGTTTGCTGGACAGCCAGAAAGCCCGTGATGCCGTTGAAACCTTGCTTGAACAGTTAAATGAAGAGATGGGCATTACCGATCCCCGCGAATTGACGCGCTACGCGACAGCGGAAGCGAGCGTGAGCGCAATAAGTGAGGGGAGCGTGGATGAAGTCGCAACGCAGAAACTGGCGGATGGCGAGGCTCTCTCGGATGAGGAAGAGGCCGAATTGCGCAAGTTGCGGCGGCGCGTTGATACGCTGCGGAGCAAACTCAAATCTCTGGGTGGCAGCGATCCCGACGCTCCCCAGCAGTACGAGGAGACGCGCACGCGCTACGAATTTTTGACTACGCAGATCAGCGACATGGATCAGGCAGCCTTGCAACTGCGCACAATCATCGCCCAGCTCGATGTCACAATGGCTCGCCAGTTTGAAACCACTTTCCAGGCCATCAACGCGCGCTTCCGTGAAAACTTCGTCACGCTCTTTAAAGGCGGGAATGCGCGCCTGGAACTGATCGCGGCCAAAGGCGACGAAGAGAACGAAGAGAACGCTGGAGCGAAAGGGATGCCTGCTGGCGTCGAAGTTATCGTGCAACCGCCCGGCAAGAAAGTACAGGATCTCTCGCTGCTCTCTGGCGGCGAGCGCGCAATGGTCTCGGCAGCTTTGCTCTTTTCCCTGCTGGAGATCAACCCGCCGCCGTTCTGCTTGCTCGATGAAGTGGACGCGGCCCTCGACGAATCCAATGTCAACCGCTTCTGCGACATTCTGCGCCGCCTGGCACAGCACACGCAATTTATCGTCATCACCCATAACCGCGTCACCATGACCTCAGCCCAGGCCATCTACGGCGTCTCAATGGGCGGAGATAGCGTCTCGCGCCTGCTCTCGCTCAAATTGGAGGAGGCGCGCGCGGTCGCTGGGAATCGTTAGCTTGCGGAAATTTATTGCATGAATTTCTGCAAGAAATCTCTCACCTGCTGGCGGTAGCCCGCGACATCCACCGCGTAGGCCAGCCCGTGCCCGGCAGTGGGCACGATAAACTTCTCTTTCGGGGCTGTGCTTGCCTCGTAGAGAGGATTGAGCATGGTGGTGGGAACGAAGAGATCCTCGCCGCCGTGAATAAAGAGCGTAGGCAGATGCGCTTTTTTGACCTGAGCGAGCGTGGAGGCTTCTCCGAAGAAATAGCCCGCGCGTAGCTTGCAGATCAAGCTGATTATAGAGAGCAACGGGAAGGTCGGGAGCTTATAGAGTTGCCTGGCCTGGTGAGTCAGGATGTCTTTCACAGACGTGTAGGCGCAATCGGAGATTACACACCTGACCTGTTCTGGCAGCTCTTCGCCGCTGGTCATCAGCACCGTCGCGCCGCCCATCGAGATGCCATGCAGCACGATCTGCGCCTCCTGGCCAACCTTGTTCAGCACGAAGTAAATCCATTTGACATAATCGAGACGATCGAGCCAGCCGAAGCCGATATAGCGGCCCTCGCTCTCGCCATGCCCGCGATCGTCAGGCATGAGGACATTGTAACCGAAGATCTCGTGATACAGTTTTGCGACCCCGGCCATATCTTTGCGCGCATTTCCCATGTAGCCGTGCGCCAGGATCGCCGTTTTCGGCGTTGGCGCTTTCGCCGCGAGATAGTAGCCGCGCAAGAGCAGGCCGTCATGAGAAGCCATTTCAAGTTTTTCGAAGGGCTGCTGGTCAAACCAGACCATATTTCGCTCTATCAGCACGCCGTACTGGTCCAGCGGCAGATCAGGGCTGGCCGAGAGAAATCCCTTGGGTTGACGCACAATGGCGACGCGAAAAAAGTAGAAGCTGGCGAAAAGCAGTGCAAGCAGAAGGACGAGTATGATGCACAGAATAATAATTGCGGCGAGAGCCATCGAAAAAATCCCTCTCAGACAGGTGTGAAATGGCGCATAAGGATGTGCATAATCACGATACCACCAGATCTCATGAATAGCAAGCGACTGGGAGGATTGACAGGCTTCGTGTAATTCTCGTGAGAATGGAGCAGCGCCACTGGCACGTCAGGGGCGCTGCTCCATTCTTAGGGAAGACTTCTTTATTCTGAAGACGGTGTGCTCAAGTGGCGCTTTAGCTAACGCCATGTGCAAGTTCTGTTGACTTCTCGTTGCTCCAGGGCTCGCAGGTTGCGATGCTCTCTGCTGTCCTGATCGCCGAAGAGAGCATCGCAACCTGCACATCAAATGAAGAGAGAGTGTTACACCCAGATATCAGAAGTGCAATCGCCCCCAGGGTAACGCATCTCGTGGGCGCGAGCCGGTCCGACAGGCTCCTTGCCAAAATCGACGCAGAAATGCTCATTGATCTTTAAACCGCCGTTTTTGGTATCGCAATCAATTTGCAGCAGATAGGACCCGGCTTTGGCTATCTCAGGGTAGAACTGGTTGTCCCAGGAGCTATAGAGCGAATTGGTCACGTAGAGCCGTTGGCCATCAAGACTGAGTTGGAGCATCTGTGGACCCCCAACGAGCTGGTGATCTTGAACATCCCGGCTTTTTCCAGGTAAACCACCGCACCAGACCTGCCCGGTCAATCTGGGATGAGAGGGATCGGTGATATCGTACTGGCGAATATCACCATGCAGCCAGTTCGAGAGGTAAAGATACCGATCGTCCATCGAGATGAGAAAATCAGTGATGAGCGACGGCACAGGAATGGGCTGGCCTTCTACCTCGATAGAGGGCACATCGATGACCTTTTCGACCTGCCAGTCTTCATCAGACTTCTGCCAATGCCAGAGGTTGCTGCTGAGTGCGGCCCCGACGAAACCGTGGGTGCTGTCAGGGTGATGGTGGAAACGGACCTCAAGCGGAAGCAACCCTTCCTCTCCAAGTTCAACACTCTGGATGATGTCGTGTCGCTCCCAATCCCAGAAGTGGAGGTGGTGACCATATTTTCCGGCGGTGACATCTTCCGGATGAAAGCCTTTCGTGTAGGTCTTGGGTGCTCCCCATTCGCTGCTGACCATGATATTGTGACGGGGTTGGTACCAGAAGTCATAGTTGTAGAGCATCCCGGCTGCTTTGTGCTCCCAGCGACCAATGATATCAAACTGCTCATCAAGGAGCAAGAAACCGCCCGGACCGTTGCCCTCTTGGTCGCCGAGCATCGAAAGCATGATGGTTCCATCAGCCAGACAATGCACCGTGTGAGGAGCAGTCAGGTTCGTTTTCTCTTTGATCTCTTCCGGTTCAATCACCTTGTGCAGTCGGGGTGCTCGCGCGTCGGAGGTATCCAGGATATGAATGCGGCTAGAGCGATTTCCTGGAACGATGAGAAAGTTTCGCGCTTTCCCTTCCACTCCATGGCATGAGCTACAGGCGTTCCAGCCAAAGTGATGCAATTCGTCGCCAACATATGGCATCGGTGTCCGATGAATCACCTGGGAATAAGTAGGAGAAAGCGGATCGACATCCACCGTGGCAAGATAATCCGGCTCCTGGATACCCGTTCCTACATACAGGGCAACCGTGTAGAGGACCGTTTCGCGTTCGGCCCGCATCGCCTCTTCGGGTGAGGCATAGCCTGGTCCGCAACAGGAATGATCGTCATGATGCATGGCAGTGTGTTCATTGCTCATAGAATTGGTATCCCCCTTTGCTGGACGGGAGAACGTTGACGAGCAGTTCTCCCCCGGAGAGCATTCCTTGCTTCACCTTAGATACGTGCAACATTCCAACATACTCTGCCTTTGGCTTCTTCCCCAAAAAAAGAGCTCTTTGATTATGTTTTACCCACCTACCTCTGTCAAGCTGAGGCGAAATGCCAGTTCTAAGACTTGCTCAAAAGGACCAGACTGGAGAAGCAGATCTCTGGCCAGTGCAAACACCCCTCGCAGCTCCTGGTTTCCTCCAGTTACTTCATCATATTCTTGCACTTCCGCTCGATAGTGATTTTATCCCGCGTGCCGGAAGCCTGCTTCGTTCATCGTCAAGGGTCGGCCCTCGCCCAGCACACCTGTGTCAACCACTTCAGCCACGACCAGTGTTGAATCACCGGCCTCGATGGTATGCTTGACCTCGCACGCGACCCAGGCCAGAGCGTCTTCCAGGATAGGCGCGCCGCCAGGTCCGGGAGTGTACGTCACGTTTTTCAATTTATCGGGCTGCTTTAACGCTGATTTGCCCAACTGACCTGCCAGTTCGCGATCGCCGCTGCGCAAGACATTGATAAGAAAGGCGCGGCTGTGCTGGATCATGGGCAGCGATTTCGAGTCGTTCTCGATCGAGACCGCGACCAGGGGCGGATCGAAGGAGACCTGACTGAGCCAGTTCGCGGTAAAGGCGTTGACTTCGCCCGCGTCCGCGCACGAGACGGCGTAGAGGCCATACGTAAAGGTGCGAAGAGCCTGTTTCTTGATTTGTGGGTCCATTGTTGATGAAAAATCCTCTCTGTGATGATATTGTTTCTATTGTATCGCGTGGTGTATGCTTTTTCCAGGGATGAGCATTTTTCTTATAGCCACGAGATACAAAAAACCAGGATCGCCAGACTTGCATCTAAGTTGGCAAGAATGTGAGCCATTTGCTCACGTTTTAGAAGGAACGCCTGCCTGAGCAGGCGTGAAAATGACGCGTATCTTTTCGTTTTGATGGGTCAACTTGCCTTGTTTTGCCCGCTTTCCTGTAGGGCGTGGATGGCTTCTCTGATACCGTAATAGATGATGACGAGCGAAGCAAGCGGGTCAGCCCACCACCAGCCAAAGAGGGCATTGAGCACCAGTCCTACCAGGACTGCCCCAGCTAGATAGGCATCCACCAGAGTCACGCGACCTTCAGTCAGCAAAACCTCATTCTGGAGTTTTTGCCCGGTGAGCCGTTTGCCAAAGGCGAGCAGGAGCATAGCGATGAATGTAATCGCGATCCAGAAGATTCCTCCAACTGATGTGGCGGGATGCGTTCCTGTGACAAGTGTCACAAGCAATTGCGCTACGATGTAAATTACGAGCGCGATGAAAGCGATCCCAATGAGACGAAGTGCCAAGCGCTCTCGTTTAAGGTTGACGCCCCTGAGTTGCCAGACGACCACGACGGACGCAAAAATCTCGATGAGAGAATCCAGGCCAAAGCCTGCCAAAGCCACGGAACGGGCAGCATACGCCGCCAGAACGACAATGATTACCCCTACCACGTTCCATCCCAACGTCAGGTATTCCAACAGAAATCCTCGTTTGAGGAGAGTAGTTTGACTCACAAGAACCTCCAGTTCATCCATAGGTCTCCTTATTATACCTTAGATGGACGGGGTTAGAGGCAGGGAAAACTGTGCTCAGATCTCTGAGAGCGTTTTTCTCTGCCTCATTAGTATTCGTTGCTCCTCAAGAGGCGTTTTGCTAGGTCGGACAACTAGGGATTGCATTCCCGTTGTTGTCTAGCTCCTGGTCATTGCCCCATTTTGAGAGATAGTAGGCGGAGACCCAGCCCTGGCCGCCGGTGTCCAGATCGGACGGAAATCGGGCTGAGGTCTTCTCATCCATGAGCGAGCTCCTTTGGGTGAAGAAAAACAGGGGGAAAGCTTGATGCGCGAGGTGAACAGTGCGTGTAGCGGCTCATAGCTTGCGGTGTGGCAGCAGCCACAGCTATGAACAGCCATGCAATGAAACGTCCTTGCTCACATATCCTTCCCTGGTCAACGTATTCATGAAAAGGTTTTCCCTGGAAGAGAGATTGAAAACCTTTTCAGGATATATGCATATAACAATAATACTCGGCGCTTTAAGCGTTGTCAAGTGAGCGTGCAAACGCGAGAGCAGCGATGAAAACGTTTTGATAAAAGTGCATTCACCCCAGCACTGAGAGTGTCACAGTGATGGTCGCGGGCGTCACCTCGACGGGCGAGCCAGAACTGTCAGTGGCCTCGATTGTGATATGCGCGGTATAGGTGCCGATCAACTGGCCGTTGCTGCTGGCCGCGACGCTCAGTGTATCCCCACCGCTCTTATCGGTGCCAGAAGAGCGCGAGAAGGTGATCCATGAAACATCCGCGCTAGCTTGCCAGGAGACTGGAAATGAGCAATTGGCACTTTCTTGCAGCGTGAGCGTCTGCGGAATTGGTGTCGAGAGCAATCCGACTGAGAACGAGAGTTTCACTGGCGTTACATTCAGGGTGCAGGGTGGGCGTACGTTGAGCACGACCGTCAACGTCTCTGGACTGTTGGCCAGCGCCGTATTGTGGTTACCGAAGGCTTTCACCATCACGGTTGCGGTATAGGTGCCGGGCGCGAGGTAGCCTGCTTGAACGTTCACTGTGAAGGTTGCTTGCGTGCCTGTCGTGGTGCGGCCCTGCATGGCCGAGAGATGGAGCCAGGCCGGAAGCGTCTTCGACGCGGTGATCGTCCAGGAGAAAGTATTCTCGCCGTCGCCAAAGAGCGTCACCGTTTGTGGCTCAACGTTTGTCTGATTCTTTGTCGCGGTAAAACTCAGACGCGCGGTCGAGAGAAGCTGTTCATGGGCGCTGTTCGGGGTCGTACCAGCATTGGGTTGACCTGAGGGTGGGAGAGCATTGGCCTGAGATCCATGCGCATTGGGCAAGGTGTTCTGTGTGATGGTTGGTGCGTGGTGACGGGTAAGACTCAAGGCCAGCAGTACGCCGTCGGTGAGCAGGGCCAGCGAGCCGACGATGCAGAAGATCAGCAAGGCGCGGCGCACGCGCCTGGGCATGACTCGTTTCGTGGGCGGAGGAACCAGCAGCACATTTGTTGACTGCGCGTTCCCTGGCTTCTTCTCTATCTCTTCATCTGTCATCCCATCCACTGCCTCGACACTATAGATCCCGGAGGTTTTTAGCGACCAGTCAAATGCCTTATCGGTTGGTGCATCGGCATCCTCCAGACTTTGCCTGACCACCAGCCCGCTAGTGGAGTTTTCTTCCTGCGATGTGGAAAAGAGATCAGCCGCGCCGTCTTCGCGTGTGGCTGTCTTGACCAGCTCTGGCTGACTTTCCTGGATGAGTTCTGTGCTGCGTTCCAGCAATGAGAGGCGGCAGGCGTCGCAAAAAATTGAGGAGATACTACACGTTTGATTGCAAGATAAACAGCGGTGCATAGATCCATTCTCCCTACCATTTAACCCGGCGTTAAAAACACTCCGTACGAATATATACTTATATCTTAATTACGGCACAGCGCGCAACTTTTGTCAGGAAAGTAGCCCATTGGTCATAGTGTAGCAAAAAATCCAGGAACGCGGTACATTTCTCTCGTACCGCGTTCCTGGATTTTGAGAGGAGGGTAATCCTATGAGTGATTTATCCCTTTAACATAACCTCCTGTTTGCGTGTTTCGCGTTCTTCAAACTCCTTGAGTTCTCGTTCACGTTGCGCGAGATACTTGCGATCTTTGCGGCCCTCGATCATCACGTAGAGCGTCGGGACCAGCAGGAGGGTCAGAACGGTCGAGGAGGCCAGGCCGCCGATGACCGTGATGGCCAGAGGCGCGGCGATGAAGCCGCTATCCTTGCTCAGGCCGAGTGCCATTGGCATCAGCGCCAGGATCGTCGCAATGGCGGTCATCAGGATTGGGCGCAAGCGATGGCGTCCGCCCTCAATCACGGCAGAGCGCGCATCCATGCCTTGCTTGCGATACTGATTGATCAGGTCAAGTAGCACGATCGCGTTTGTTACTACGATACCGATGAGCATAAGCAGGCCGATCATCGAGGGCAACCCCAGCTCCGTGTGCGTGGCCAGCATCAGGATCAGCGAACCGGTGGCTGCGAAGGGGATCGAAACCAGCAGGATCAACGGCTGAACCAGGCTGCGGAACGTACCCACCATCACCAGGAAGACCAGCATGATCGCGATCAACATGGCCATTTCGAGGTTGCTAAATGCCTGAGCTTGTTCCTGTCCCACACCACCGGTCGAAACTGTCACGCCAGCAGGCAGGTGTAGTGCATTGATCTGCTTCGTGAGATCCATATTGACCTGACCGGTGTTGTTAGTGGTTGACGTCGCGCTAACTGTCGCGGTACGCTGGCCCGCGACGTGCGTGATTTGCGTCGGTCCCAGGGTTTGAGTTACCTTCGCAATCTTACCCAGCGTCACCGGCTGACCTGCTGACATAGCCACGATCGCATTTCTCAGCCCGTCTACGGTCTGGGGCGGTTTCATGCCCAACTGGATTTCAACATCCATTGTCTGGCCGTTGAAATTCACCGTCATTGTCGCGTGCGTCAGGTTATTTGTAACCGGAATGGGTGCGTAGTATGACGCAAGCGTCTGGCCGATTGTTGCAGCGGAAAGGCCATATTTCGCAGCTTCCTGCTGATTGACCTGCACATCGATGAGTGGCGCGGCCCCGGTCAGAGAACTGGTGATGTTAGTGATATTCGAGACTTTGTGGAAAGCGTTCACCACCTCTTGTGTGACCTTCTCCAGCGTAGCCTGGTCGGGAGCCTGAATCTGCTCGGCGATACTGGAGCTATTGAAGCCGCCGCCGCTACTGGCACTGAATTGCAGTGTCCCGACATTATGCAGCTCGTTCAGGCGCTGTTGCAACTCGTTCTGGAAGGCGGCCTGATCGGCATTGGGATCAGTCGTGATGGTGTACGACGCGCTATTCCAGCCACCAGCCGCGCCCTGCAACGCCGCAAAGGGTCCAGATGAACCGATCGTCACCTGATAATGCTGGATTGTTGGCGTCATGCTTTGTAGCACATTTTCCACCTGCTGCGCGGCCTGATCGGTCACGTCCTGGCTGGTACCAACTTTCAACGTCTGCGTGATGGTGTACGTGTTCGCATTCGACGAACTGAAGAAGTTTGTTCCCAGGTGCGGCACCAGTAAGATCGAACCAACGAAGATGACAATGGCCATGATCAGCGAAATTGCGCGGTGAGTCGTTACCCAGTTGATCATTGGGATATAGCCGCGCTCCAGGAAAGTCTGCTTCTCGTGCGGGGCCTCGACCGGCTTCGCGCCTGCTTTGACTTTCGGCGCTTTGAGGAACCAGTAGGCCAGCACCGGGATGATCGTCAGGGCCACGAAGAGCGAGGCCAGGAGCGCGACCGTCACCGTGATGGCGAATGGTCCAAAGACCTCACCAACCAGGCCACCAACGAAGGCAATGGGCAGGAAGACCGCAACGGTGGTCAGCGTCGAGGCCGTGACCGCGCCTGCCACTTCGCGTACCGCTGCGGGAATAGCGACATTTTTCTCTTCGCCATAACTCAGGTGGCGATAGATATTCTCCAGAACCACAATTGAGTCATCGACGACGCGCCCGACCGCGATGGTCATGGCACCGAGCGTAAAGAGGTTGAGCGAAAGCCCACCAATCCAGAGCGCGATCAAAGCAATCACGATCGAGAGCGGGATCGAGATGGCTGTAACCAGCGTTGAACGGAGCGAGAAGAGGAAGAGCAGGATCACCAGAATGGCGAAGGCCGCGCCGATCAAACCCTCGCGCGCCAGGCCGCTGACCGCGCTGGTGATCGAAGGGGCCTGGTCAGAGATTACGGTAATTTTCGCGCCATGCCCTAACTGATTCTCCAACGAAGTAATATCGTTGTTGATTGCGTGGGAGACATCGACGGTATTGCCATCGGAGGTTTTGGTAATCGAGATACCCAGGCTCGGCACGCCGTTTGTGCGCGTCAACGAGGTCGAGGTGGCGACCGTTTTCTGCACGTTCGCGATATCCTTCAGGTGGACTGGCACCTGCGCTGGCGTGCAGGTCGGAGCGCTGCGGCTGGCTGCGGTTTTGTTAGCCGCGCAGGTTGGATTGGGTACCATACCAATGACCAGATTCCTCAGATCGTCGAGCGAAGCATACTGGCTGCTGACATTGATGGTCGAGGTCCGACCGTTGCTCGTTACCTGCCCGACGGACATGCTGAGATTATTGCCCGTCAGAGCGGCCTCCAATGTCTGGAGGCTGATACCTGCTCTGGTCATTTTGCCCGGATCGATCGTAATAGACACGATCGGGCTTTGGACGCCTGTGATGTTTACCTGAGCAACACCATTAATACCGCTCAGGGTTGGCACGACCTTCGCTTTGAGGTCAGCAGCCAGATCGGATTGATTCTCATTGGAGGTGACGGCGAGCTGGATAACTGGCAGATCGCTCAGATTGAATGTGCGCACCTGTGGCGTGACACCCGAAGGCAAGTTTGCCTGTACGCCGCTGATCTGTTGAGTCAGATCCTGGCTTTTCTGATTGAGATCAACGCCGAAATTATACTCAACAATGATAATCGACTCGTTTTGATTCGAGTACGAGGTGACAGATTGGATATCCTGCATCCCCTGGATGCTCTGCTCCAGCGGATCGGTGACATCCTGTTCCACGATCGACGGCGAGGCACCTTGATAGTAGCTCATCACTGTCACCGCTGGAAATTCCAGCGAGGGGTAGAGTTCCTGTTTGAGCGAGGGAATAATGAACGCCCCAACTATCAGGATGGCAATGGTCGCCAGCGCTACCAGGCTGCGATTCGCCAGACTTATTTTAGATAGGAAAGACATAACGAACTCCAAACATCAGGTTTTTTAGTAGTGACATCTTTTGCAAACGCAAGAGGACAACGGCTGGCTTTTTCAGCAGAAAAAAAGGCTATCATCCTTATTGTTGTTTCGCAGTGCCGCGTATGGGCGCAACTCATGCTGAGATGAGTAGAGCAGCGTCTTGAGCGGCATTCCTATAGATCACCTTATTATTACGCAAGCGCAATCTGCCTGGTTGCGTAAACCTGTGCATAGCATACAATGGGTCTATGGGTTTGTCGTCAGGGAAACCGTTGAGACGCATCTGACCAATATCTACGGCAAAATGGGTGTCCAATCGCGCGCGGAGGCTATCGCGCAGGCACAAAAGCAGGGGTTGTTGCTGACCGAAGAATAGATGTTGCCGAATGTAAAACCGTGGCTATCGTGCTGATCTGGCGCTCAGACGGAGTATCGAGGACGTCTCAGTGAGAACGGCAGGCAGCGCAGCGGCCAAAGAGGGTAATCGAATGGCCCTCGATGGAGAAATTCGTCTTTTCGCTGAGTTTGGCGAATTGCTCGGCAGGAATGCAGACATTGACATCGACCACGCGATGGCAAATGGTGCAGGTCAGGTGATGATGGTGCTCATCTCCTCCGCAGATGCGATAGCGGTGCGTGCCATCGGCGAACTCGATGCGATCGAGCAGACCCGCGTTGACCAGCATCTCAACGGAACGATAGACGGTAGCGCGCCCCAGGCGTGGTTCGCGCTGGCGCAACTCCTGCCAGAGATCATCCATAGAAAAGTCGCTGCCACTCTGAGCCAGTTCGACCAGGCGCTCGGCGATGACGCGGCGCGGGCGCGTTGTGCGCTGACATACTTGATCGAACACAGCATAAATCTTGTCTGCGATCACGAACGAGTTTCCCTTTCTGCTGGCTGTCAACCTGGCAAGAGCATTGGCATGGTTGTATTTTATCACACGGGTCCAGCGAGGTGTTTTTCCGCGTTGTTTGCGCTCCTCCCGACCATTGGATGCTGCTAGCGAATCCTGCGGTCGGCGCGCGCCTCTGTTAGTTGCGAGCAGTGCTGTCTGTAGAAAGAAAAGAGAGAGCAGAATAGCGCTGCTCTCTCTTTTCACCCACCCCAACGAATGATAGAAGAAGTTTGTTTCAACAGGTCAATGGGCTACCAGGGGACCATGATCGTCGCAGTGGTCGCCGTGACAGTGGTGCAATCTGCCATCGCAGAGATAATCAGTGTGATCGCCATGCGGCACACGTTCGTGGCCGGATGCCGCGTGATCGCAGGTACAGGTTATCGGTGCACAGGCGACGGGATTGGCCGCGTCAACCGCGATTGTATGCTCGTCGTAGTGATCGCCATGCAGGTAATGCAGGTGTCCGTCGTGCAAGTAGTCGATATGGCCTTCGTGTGATATGGCGAGATGGCCACAGTGTTCGCCATGCGTGTGCGCATGTTCAGCGCCATGCGTTACGTGCTGCATACCGTTTCTCCTCTCGCAACACAGCCAGAAGACAGGGAGGAGAATCCTCTCTTTTTTCTCAAAATACCCCTGTAGAACAAGGTGAACTGTTTCCCTTGTTGTGTGAAACGGGCCTGGGCTTGGCTCTGGAGGTAGACAGAAAGTGTACAATGCAGAGACAAGGAGGGCCATATTTTCACATGAACAATACGAATATTCTTCCAGTGGCGGCAGACCAGTTCCAGATTCGCTCTGATCTGACTTTTCTCAATCATGGGAGCTTTGGAGCCTGTCCACGTCCGGTTTTCGAGACCTACCAGGAATGGCAGCGCCGTTTAGAGGCCGATCCCATTGAATTTTTAGGGCGTCGGATAGACGAGCTACTCCAGACGGCACGTGAAGCCCTTGCTCCTTATCTTGGCACGCGGGCCGAGAATATCGTCTTTGTGAAGAACGCGACCTTTGGGACGAACATCGTTGCGCGTTCGCTGATGCAGCTCCTCAAGCCGGGCGATGAGGTGCTGGCGACCGATCACGAATATGGCGCGGCAGATCGCACCTGGCGTTTTCTTTGTGCCCAGCACGGAATTACCTATCGCAACCAGCCTATCCCCGTTCCGCTTGAGAGTGCTGAAGAGATGATTGAGCAGCTCTGGCGGGGTGTCACGCCGCGCACCAGGATCATTTTCATCAGCCACATCACGTCTCCGACCGCCTTAATTTTCCCCGTTGAGCAAATTTGTCAACGCGCGCGCGAGGCCGGGATCATCACGGTCATTGACGGAGCACACGCTCCTGGCCATGTGCCGCTATCGCTCGACGCGCTGGGCGTGGATTTCTACGCGGGCAATTGTCACAAGTGGTTGTGCGCTCCCAAGGGTTCGGCTTTTCTTTATGCGCGCCCAGAACGACAGGCGCTGCTTCAACCGCTGATCGTCAGTTGGGGGTGGGAGAGCCGCTCGCCAAGCGACTCGCCTTTTCAAGATGTCTTTGGCTGGACCGGAACCGAAGATCCCGCCGCCTATTTGAGCATCCCTGCCGCGCTCGCCTTTCAGCAGGAGCACAATTGGGACACGGTGCGCCAGGCCTGCCACGAACTGGTCTCAGATGCGCGTCGACGTATTACTACTCTACTTGGCAGCACGTCACTCTGTTCTGATGACTCGCGCTGGTGGGGCCAGATGTGCGCCATTCCCCTGCCCGATTGTACTGACCCGATGTTGCAGCAACGTTTACGTGAAGAGTGGCAGATCGAGATCCCCATTTCCGGGTGGAATCAACGTTGCCTTTTGCGTATTTCACTGCAAGGCTATAATAGCCCGGCAGACGTCGAGCGTTTGTATACGGCATTAGAGGCAATGTTTACGGGGAGTGTGTAACGTTTAGATTAAGCCTATTTTGTGAATGTAGGGCGACCCCGATGGGCGTTAACGTAAGCTGTTCGCGACGAGCAACATTCGCGCATGGGCCACAGGGCGCGCGCAAGGAGACGCCCGTACTATGGACGGGGGATTCCAGCAATTCAGAGATCCTCGCGTAAAATGGAATATGTGGGGTGAATTCCTATTCGTTTTACGCGAAAATTTTTGAATTATAACCCAACTTCGTCCATAGTACGGGCGCCCGCTTGCCTGCGCCCTGTGGCCCATGCGCGAATGTTGCTCGTGACAAATTCTTAAGTTAACGCCCGTGGGGCCACACGATGATATATTGCGCAAGGGGCCGGATGGCGTGCAAGAGCCATCCTACATTCACGAGGAAAAGGGATGCGATCGAAGAAATCCGATCGCATCCCTCCTGATTTTGCTTTCGCATGCTGCCTATTGCGCGTTTTCAGCTTTTTGCCGGGTTGCGGTTGCTTTCCCGGCAACCTTCTCGGTGGGAGCTGGCTCGTCTGGCGGCAGCGTGGCGATGAAGGCATCCAGGGCAGCCCGGTCTTCTGCGGAGATGGTGGTTTCGAGTTCGCTCTCCAGGCGTTTGCGCTTGAGCGCGGTTTCCCAACAACTCAGCCTGGCGCAGAGATACGCGCCACGTCCGGCCTTTTTTCCGCCCGCGTCTAACACCACGTGCCCATCTGGCGTGCGCACTACCCGCAACAGCTCGCGTTTCGCTTTGCTCTCGCGGCAGGCTACGCACGTGCGCATTGGGACATGTTTTACCTTTTTCTGCTGAGCCTTTGCCATCTCTCCCGCCCTTCAGCTTTATTCGTCGTAGTCATTATTATATTTGTTTCGATTATAGGAACCCCTGTTGCCGCCTCGACGCGGTGCGCCTCGCTCGCGATCTCGATCCCGGTCGCGATTATCGCGG
>Ga0070679_100001674_pt1 | contig 19984 bp, 19 predicted proteins | sample KBSC63BmetaG_FD_65652 | JGI IMG/M metagenome (GOLD analysis project Ga0070679, IMG submission 65652) | Corn rhizosphere microbial communities from Kellogg Biological Station, Michigan, USA - KBS C6-3B metaG | ecosystem: Host-associated > Plants > Roots > Rhizosphere | place: USA: Michigan... | reverse complement strand
ACAGCCGCGAGGCGGCCATCCGCGAGGCCGTCGCCCGGCAGGCCGATCCGGAGTTCCGCGCGAACGACGCGGAAGAGATCATGCTGCGCAAGAACTGGGCGGCCGTCGGCGCCGTGCTCAAGGAGGACCGGCCGAAGGCGCTCGACCTGCTGGGGTTCGCGGCGCAGCTGGTCTTCACGACGACCTACCTCGGACCGCTGCGCTCGTTCGACGTCAACGGTGAGATCGAGCTCGCGTATGGCCTCGCCCGCGGTCACAACCGCGGCCTCGTCGAGTTCTGCAGCGTCGACCGGCGGCTGCTGCCGGTGTGTTACGTACCGTTCGCCGACATCGAGCTCGCCGCTCAGATGACGACGGAGGCGATCGAGCTCGGCGCCGCGGCGCTGATGATCGCGTCCGAGCCACCCCGCGACCACTCACCCACGCACATCGGCTTCGACCGCGTGTGGGCGCAGGCGCAGGAGGCCGGCGTACCGATCGTGTTCCATGTCGGCGGCGAGCAGCCGATGAACGCGGTCTACAAGAAGAACGGCCTGCCGCCGGTGCCCGACTTCCACGGCGGCGACACGAACTTCACGTCGGTGTCCTACATGGCCATTCCCTACGCACCGATGCAGACCTTGTCGACGCTGATCATCGACGGCGTCCTCGATCGGTTCCCGTCGCTGAAGATCGGGCTGATCGAGCTCGGTGCGGCCTGGCTGCCCGGTCTCATGCGGTCGATGGACTCTGCCGCTGAGGCGTTCCGGCGCAACGAGGTGCGGCTGCAGGACCTGTCGCTGCTCCCCAGTGAGTTCGTACGCCGGCAGGTGCGCGCGACGCCCTATCCGCACGAGCAGGCCGACTGGATCATCGAGCACACGGGACCGGAGGTCGTGATGTTCTCCTCCGACTATCCGCACGTCGAAGGTGGCCGCAACCCGGTCAAGCGCTTCGACACCAGCCTCGCCGACTGCGACGAGGCGACCCGCGACGCGTTCTACGCCGGCAACTTCGCCGACCTGATGGGCCCGACGCTCGACCGCGTGCGCCAACCCGCTCCAGCCTGAGAGAGTGCTGACGTGCGACGCGTCCTCATCCTTGGCATCGCCGGAGCGGCCATCGGCGTACTCCTCGCCCTCTTGGTGCACGCCGTGAAGCACCCGCACGGGGCGCAGCCGGCGCAGACCAGCCTGCTCATCGGGCTCGGCGTCACGGGCGCGGTCATCGGCGCGCTCTGCGGCGTCGCGTGGCACAGCGAGCACCGGCACCGCACGGGCTGACCGCCACGTTCCGTCATCGACCGGCCGCAGGACGTCACCGCGCCCGGATCACGGCAGGAACAGCCCCCGTCACGGCGAAATCCTCGACATGCGTGCTCCCCGCCTGTCCTGGCGCATCGTCGTCGCTGTCGCCCTCGGAGCCACCTCGCTGACCGCGGGCGCCACCTCACTGACCGCCGTCGCGGCGCCGGCGCGCCACCCCGAACCTTCGATGGCGCCGACGCCCGACATCAAGTGCGACAAGGGCTCGATGCCGGAGAAGGAGCAGGGCCGCGCGCCCGCGGCGGACTACACGTCGGGGCGCGCCGCGAAAGGCTACTTCTGCAACGCGCGCGCGGTGTCGCACTTCGGCAACAGCGGCGGCTACCGGGTCGAGCGCTACGTCGACCAGCACGGGCACACCTGCGCCTACTGGGACTCGACGCTGCTTTTCCCGACCGACCTCAGCAACCAGGGCGCCGAGGGGCCGGGTACCTACGTCATGGACATGACCGACCCGAAGCACCCGGTGCTCACCGACACCCTGAAGACGCCCGCGATGCTGTCGCCGCACGAGTCGCTGCGGCTCAACCAGAAGCGCGGTCTGCTCGTCGCCGACATGGGCTACCCGACGTTCCAGCCGGGGGTCGTCGACGTCTACGACGTCAAGGCCGACTGTCGGCACCCGGCGTTCGACGCTTCGCTCCCGATCGGCATCCTCGGTCACGAGAGCGGCTTCGCGCCGGACGGGAAGACGTTCTACGTCGCGAACCCGAGCGGGTCGATGGCGGCGATCGACCTCAAGGACCCGAAGTTCCCGCAGCTGCTGTGGGCGTCGAACGCCTACTCCCCGCATGGTGTCTCGCTGAGCAATGACGGCAAGACGATGTTCATGGCCGACCTCGGGCCGTCGCACGGCCTGACGATCCTCGATGTCAGCCAGATCCAGGAACGCAAACCGAACCCGACGGTGAAGGTCATCTCGCACCTGGTCTGGAAGAGCGTGTCGATCCCGCAGAACGCGACGCCGTTCGTCGAGGGCAGGCACCACTACCTCATCGAGTGCGACGAGTTCGGTGGCGGCAATGCGTCGAACGGGCCGGTCGGTGCCGCGCGCATCATCAACATCGACGACCTGCGGCACCCCTACGTCGAGTCGAACCTTCGCCTCGAGGTCAACAACCACACCGGCGACACGACCGACCCGGGCGACGGCAACGTGCTGCAGGGCTACCAGGCGCACTACTGCTCGATCCCGAGCCGTATCAACCCGACGATCGTCGCCTGCTCGTTCATCATGTCGGGGCTGCGCGTGTTCGACATCCGCGACCCGAGGCATCCGCGCGAGGTGGCCTACTTCAACAAGCCGGTGCTGCCGCAGACGACGGCGTACAAGAAGGGATCGTTCGCGATGTCGGCGCCGGCGTACGACCCGAGGCGGCACGACATCTGGTACACCGACGGTGAGAGCGGTTTCTGGAACGTGCACCTCACCGCCGCGACCGGCATCACGAAGTTCGCGTCGGCCTACTACCTGCCGGGCAACTGAGCGATTGCGCCCTGCTGTCGCTTGAGCGAGAGCAGGGCGCAATTGCGCTAGACGATCGGCCTGGCGCCGCGCTTCGCGCCGCGGGTGAGCGCGCGCTGGTAGAGCCCGGCCGGCAGTCGCGAGATCAGGTCGATCACCTTCGCGTCCGGCCCGACCAGCACTCGGCGGCGGTTGCGCTGCACCGCGGTCAGGATCTGCCGCGCCGCCTTCTCGGGCGTCGTCAGCGCGATCCGCTCGAACTGCTTCGCCGACTCCTCGGTCGTCATGCCTGCCTCGAGAAGGATGGCCTCATCCATGCGCGCGTTCCGGGCGATGTTCGTCTTGACGCCACCGGGGTGCACCGTCGTGCACGACACGCCGACGCCGGCCGCGTCGAGCTCCATCCGCAACGCGTCGGTGAAACCGCGAACGCCGAACTTCGCCGCGTTGTACGCCGACTGAGTCGGCACGCTGATCAGACCGAAGACGCTGGACAGGTTGACGATGTGGCCTTCGCCGGCCGCCTTCAGGTGCGGCAGGAACGCCTTGGTGCCGTAGACGACGCCCCAGAAGTTGATGCTCATCAGCCACTCGATGTCCTCGAGCCGGCCATCGTCGATCGTCGCGCCCAGGGCGACACCCGCGTTGTTGACGACGAGGTTGACCTTGCCGTGCTCGCGCACGACCTGGTCGGCCCAGGCGAAGACCGCCGCCTTGTCGGAAACGTCCACGCGCTGCGAGGTCACCTTCACGCCGAGGCCCTCGCACAGGGCGACCGTCTCGGCCAGACCCGCCTCGTTCACGTCGGACAGCGCGAGGTGCGCCCCGCGGCGGGCCAGATCACGGGCCAGTGCCCGGCCGATCCCCGATCCGGCTCCGGTGATGGCGGCGACACAGCCGTTGAAGTTCTCCATCACGACATCGTGCCAATGTCCAATGGCGGATCACAAGGGAGGTCAGCGGCAGCCGACGCGGCGGGCGCTGTCCACCGCCGCCTCGATGCCGTCGGTCCAGGCCCTGCCGTGCCCGGGCAGCACCGTCTTCGCCTCCACGTCGGCGAGGCGGTCGAGGGACGCCATCGCGCGGTCGCTGTCGGCGTTGGAGCCGCGGGTCTGCAGCTGGGGGACGTCCGGCCGGCCGAGCACCGGGTTGACGGTGCAGAGCAGGTCGCCCACGAAGACGACGCCGTGCTCGGCCAGCTCGAGCACGCAGCTTCCCGCGGTGTGCCCGGGCGCGTGGATGACGCGCGGGCGGCCCGGGACGTCGAGCACGTCCCCGTCGCGCAACGGGGTCACGGCCGGCATGCCGCGATGCTGCACCGCACGCTCGCGCACGCAATGGGCGACGAACGCCAACGTCGCCGGATAGGGCAGGTAGCGCCACAGCGCCCGGTCGGTCGTGTTGCGCCGCGGGTCACCGGCGAGCGCAAGGTCGGCGTCGTGCAGGTAGACGGTGGCGCCCGCATCGGCGAGCGGCTGCGACATACCCACGTGGTCGACGTGACCGTGCGTGAGCAGTACCGCACGCACGTCGGCCGGTGTGCGCCCCAGCGCCGACAGCGTGGCGCCGAGCCGCCGCGCGTAGCCGGGCAAACCGGCATCCACCAGCGTGAGCCCACCCTCACCGTCAGTGGTGCCACCGTCGACGACGTAGTAGTTGACGTAACGAGTCCCGGCCGCCCAGATCCCGGGCGCGACCTGCACCGGCGTCATGGGTGCACCTTAGGCAACTGTCCCTGCCGGGTGAGGTTGGAGCGTCGCTCCCACGATTGGCGGCTCACCTGACCTACCGTCGTTGCGTGAGAAAGCCCCACTCCCCTCTGATCATCCTCGCCGTCTCCGCCGCGCTCCTCGCGGGCTGCGGCGGCGGCTCGCACCACACCGAAGCGGCCAAGCCGACCCCCTCACCCACTCCGACGTCACCGAGCCCGACGCCGACGCCGCCGGTCGACTGCCCGCTGACGGGCGCGCCGGCGGCCGCGGGACAGACCCCGCACCGTCCGGCCCTCGGCGTGAAGATCGACAACATCGACCTGGCGCGACCGCAAAGCGGCGTCGACAAGGCCGACCTTGTCGTGGAGGAGCTCGTCGAGGGCGGCTTGACGCGCCTGTTCGCCGTCTTCCAGTGCGACTCCGCCGGCACCCTCGGACCGATCCGGTCCGCACGGACGACCGACGCCGGGCTGCTCGCTCTGCTGCACGGGTCGGTCTTCGGCTACTCCGGGGCGAACCCCGCCGCTCTGCCGCAGATCCGCGCGCACGGCGACACCGTGCTGATCGCGTACGACGACCTGCCGCAGTACTTCCACCGCGTGGGCTTCCGGCCCGCGCCGCACAACGTCTACTCCGACACTAAGACCATCCTCGAGGCCGGCATCTCCCGTCGCCACGGGCTGACCGCGCCGAAGCCGCTGTTCCTCTACGGCGACGCGCCGGCGGGCGGGAACGCCGCGACGTCGGCGTCCATGAGCTGGCCCGAGGCGAGCGCCGGCTGGAGATGGAACGGCTCGGGCTGGCTGCGCACGCAGAACGGCACACCCGACGTGATGTCCGACCGCCAGCGGGTGAAGGCGAGCAACGTGGTGATCATGCAGGTGCACATCGGGAGCACAGGCATCCGCGACGTCGCGGGCAACGCCTCCCCGCTCAACATCACGATCGGCTCCGGAGCGGTCTGGGTGCTGCGCGACGGCAAGGTCTTCCGTGGCACGTGGCACCGCAAGTCCTACACGTCCCCGCTGCGGTTCACGACGGCGTCCGGTGCCGCGATCACGCTGCATCCGGGGCGGACCTGGATCGAGCTGCTGCCCCGGCCGCGGACTCCCAAGATCTCCTGACGGCAGCCGTTCCACGGCGCCAAAATGTCCGACATGATGTGATCCGCGCCACGACTTTCGCGCCGGGACCCACCGGCGCGTCACCGCCAACCGGATCCGTCGTTGCTCAGGGTGACCACGTCACACCAAGGAGCCGGACATGCTGCACCTGCCTCGCACGATCACCACGCCGCTTCCGCTGATGGTCGCGACCGGCAACGGCGAGGCCGAGCTCTCCGGCGAGCTGCGCTACGACCCGAGCGACCCGTTCGCGGTCTCCCTCGCCATCGGCACCGACTGCGGCGAGCCCGTCGTCTGGACCTTCGCCCGCGACCTGCTCTCGGCCGGCGTCACCGCCGCGTCCGGTGAGGGCGACATCACGATCGAGCCGGCGGGCACCGAGCTCGGCGACGAGGAGCGCGCCCTGCGGGTCACGCTCGCCACCGACTGCCTCGCGACGATGCTCGTCTCGATGGACCGGGTCGTGGAGTTCCTCGTGGAGACCTTCGCGCTCGTGCCGACCGGCACCGAGCTCGACCGCGTCGACCTCGACGCCGAGATCGCCGCTCTGCTCGGCTGAGCGGCTAGCGCTTCCGCGACCGCCAGAGCACGGCAACCGCAGCGACGGTCGCCGCCGCCCCTACGGCCAGCAGCACGCGATCGGTCCGAAGCGTCCGCTTGACGGTGTACTGCGACTCTCCGGCGTACGCCGCTCCGCCGCCGGAACGCGCGACCGACTCGATCGCCTCCCGGCGCCGCTGGGTGTCGGTGTGAGCCGCTGCAGCGGGGGCCGCGTCGAGGACCGCAGCCGGAGCGCTGCCGTTTCCGTTGCTGCCGAAGACGCCGCTCACGCCCGCGCGGACAGCAGCCGCGCTCCGGCTCGCCGCGCGCCGCGGGCTGATCCGATCAGCGATCGCGTCGATCGTGTCCGCGAGCTCCGAGCGGGTCTGCTCGATCTCGCGCTGGATCGTGTCCGGGCTGCGCGTCTGCCCCTGCGCCACGTCTGCTCCTCCGTCGCCGCGGTCCGCCTCGGCCGGACCGATCTTCTCACTGCCTCCGAGAAGATCCCTACCCCGCCTGAAGGTCGACCACCACCTTGACGTCGTCCGCGCCACGCTCGAGCGCCGACGGCCACTGCGGCATCGGTACCCGGCGGGTGACGAGCCTGGCCAGCCAGTCGCGGTCGGCCTGTGCCAGCGCCTGCACCGCCGCGTCGTAGTGCCGCCGGTTTGCGTTGACCGACCCGACCACGACGTCGTTGCCGAGGACCAGCGTCTTGTTGACCGCATCGGCCGCGGTCTGGAGTGTGCGGCTCCCGGACGAGATGCCGGTCAGGCACGTCACGGCGTCCGGGGCGGTCAGCGTGAGCACGTCGAAGACGAGCTGTCCGACACCGGTGCACTCGATCACGATGTCCGGCCGGTGCGGCAGGTCCTCCGGCGCTCCGCTGTGGTAGGTCGCACCGAGGTCGCGGACAAGGTCCGGCTTGCGCCCCTCCGTCACCCGGTCGAGCACGGTCACCTCGAGCCCGCGCTGGCGCCCGATCAGCGCGGCGAGCAGGCCGATCGGCCCGGCGCCGGTGACGAGCACGTGTTCCGCCGGTGCGCACGAACGGGCCCGGACCCGGTCGACCTGGTCCCATGCCTTGGCGACGACGCTGGTCGGCTCGGTGAGGACGCCGAGGTCACCGAGTGCGGCGGGAATCGGTACGGCGAACCGCTCCTCGAGCCGCCACCGTTGCGAACCGTAGCCGTCGTGCTCCTTGATGCCGCGCTCGGTGAACTGTCCGTTGCGGCAGAAGTCCCACTCGCCGACCGCGCAGCAGGCGCACGGGACCGGATCGGGCCGGCGCACGATGCCGACGACGAGGTCGCCCGCCTTGACCGCGGAGCCCGCCGAGGCTTCGTGCACGCGACCGAGCGACTCGTGGAACAGCACCAACCGCTTGTGGCCCGCCGGCGGCACGCCGTAACCCTTCGTCACGATCTCGACGTCAGTTCCGCATACGCCGACCAGCACGCCGTCGACCACGATGTCGCCGTCGCGCTCGGGTGGCTCGCCGATCTCCTCGACGCCGGCCGTCGATGGATCCCCCGGGGTGACCGTGCACGCCTTCATCGGGCTAGCGTCCCGCTATGCGCCTTTCGCCCGGAGACCCGGCCCCCGACTTCGCGCTCCCCGACGCCGACGAGAACGTCATCTCGCTCATGACGTTTCGCGGTGCGCGAGTCGTCATCTACTTCTACCCGGCGGCTCTCACGCCGGGCTGCACGACGCAGGCGTGCGACTTCCGCGACAACCTCGCCGTGCTGCGCGGAGCGGAGACAGCTGTCATCGGCATCTCACCCGACGCGCCGGCGAAGCTGCGCGAGTTCCGCGAGAAGCACGACCTGCCGTTCCCGCTGCTGTCCGATCCGTCGCACACGGTCATGGAGGCGTTCGGCGCGTGGGGCGAGAAGACGTTGTACGGCAAGAAGGTCGTCGGCGTCATCCGTTCCACCGTTGTCGTCGACGCGTCGGGGCGGGTCGAGCAGGCGTTCTACAACGTGAAGGCGACCGGCCACGTCGCGAAGCTGCTGCGCGACCTCAAGCTGGGGAGCTAGCCGGCGCGGCGGCGCCGACCGTCGCACGTGCACCGGCGCGGACCGGCCGGCCTCGCTTGACGTGCGCCGCCACGGCGCAGCCCAGCAGGATGAGCAGCGGTGCGCTGTTCGGATCGGTCGACGTTCCGGTGGCCAGCTCGCCGAGGCCCTGACCGAAGACCCAGAAGGCGACCGCGATCGTTCCGCCGCAGATGACGGAGACGAGCCGCAGCTCGTTGCGGACCATCGCCGCCGCCGCGACCGACACCTGCACGCAGATCAGGACGATGACGACCCACGCATGATGCGCAACGGATGAGGTCACCGTCGCGGCAAGGCCGTGCAACCACGAGGGTGTGGCGTCGGCGGCGTCGGCAAGCGCATCGGACACAGCGGACGCCGAGCGGGCGCCCGGAAGCAGCTGCAGCAGAGCCCCGAACGACCACAGGGCGACCCATGCGGACACGACCCAGCCGCGGGGAGCCTCGCCCCGGCCGTCCCCTCCGCCGTCCCCCAGCGCGGCCGCGGCGACGACGGCGTACAGCAACACTGCGCCCGGTGCGCCGTCGAGCAGCATGGCGTGCCCGTCGAGGAGACCACCGAGACCCTCGCCGAGCCACCACACGGCAAAGCTCCACGCAAACGTCGCGAAGATCGCGGCCCGCGCGCTCCGGCGCCACAACAGTCCGAGTCCGATCAACAGCTGGATGAGAGCAAACGCCGCGTTGGTCACCACAGGATGCGCGGCGACGGCTGTGGCGGCGAGATGGACCGGTGCGGCCACCACCCACGGTTGGCCGTCACCGGACGGTGCGATCACCTCGTCGGCGAAGGAGCGCGTGAACATGTACGGCTGCATCTGCAACGCCGCATCGAACGTCCACAGAGCACCGAGAGCGATCTGCAGCCCTCGTCTGGTGACAGGCAACATGCCTCCTCAGGTGGCGAGCGCGCCCGCGGGGCGAAGCGACTGCGGGGTGGCGTCGGTCGAGCCGGGCGGGGAGCACATCCAGTCGGCGAGGTCGGTGGAGGACGTCGCAGCGCCCGAGCTCAGCAGCGACTGGACGACCGGTGCGGGTTCGGTCGACGTCGAGACCGCGGTGCGGGGGGCTGCCACGAAGTGCGCCAGCGCCGCCGGCCCGCCGGCGGGTTGGTACCTGTAACCGCTCGGCAGCGCCTTGGTCTTTGGGTCGACCACCGCAAACTGCGCCATGAGCCCGTCGTCCTCGTGGTCGAGCATGTGGCAATGAATCATGAAGACGCCGGTGTAGTCGGTGAACTTGGCCACCACCCGCACGTGTTCGCCCGGATCGAGTCGCCAGGTGTCCTCGAGCCCGCGTTCCCACGGTGGGGGCGCCTTGCCGTCCCGGCGCACGGTCTTCCACTGCTCTTCGTGAATGTGGATGAAGTGCGTCACGGTCGTCGGGTTGCGCAGCTCCCACATCTGCGTCGAACCTCTCGGCACCTTGAGCACCACCCGGTTGGGGTCGAACGGCTTGCCGTCGAGCGTCCACGCGCTGCCGCTGCTCTGCGACCCGGTCAGGCCGACGCTCCACACCGCTGCCACCTTCGACGGCACGGTGATCTTCGGGGCCGGTTCGAGCGACGAGGGGACGGCCGAGGAGTCGCCGGCGCTGGAGGTCACGCGGAACTGCATGATCTGCGCGCTCGGCGTGCCGGCGCCGTTCTTCGGGGGGTTCTGCCGCGGGATCGTCTCCAGCACGACGTTGCTGCCGAGCTCGCCGTGGAAGTCCACGACGACGTCGACGCGCTGCGCGGGACCGAGCAGGATGTCCTGCCGCACGACCGCCCTCGGCAGCAGGCCGTTGCCGGTGCCGACCTGGACGAACGGGTGCCCGTCGGACAGCGCGAAGTCGTACGTCGTGAAGGGCGAGGAGTTGAGCAGCCGTAGCCGATAACGGTGCGTCGACACGTTGAGGTAGGGCGCGTATCGGCCGTTGACGAGAATGTGGTCGCCGACCGTCCCGTCGTCCGGGGGCGACGACGGTCCCTTGCTCATCATCATCACGTGACTCGGCGGGTTCACGAGCTGGTTGTTGCTGTCGAAACTCCGCTCCGACACCATCAGCGGAACGTCGTACGAGCCGGCCGGTAGGCCAAGCTTCTTGGTCCATCCGTCGGTGACGAGGAACATGCCCTGCAGGCCACGCCAGTTGTTCCGCGTCGTGTAGCCCATGCGGTGGTCGTGGTACCACTGGAACGACGCGCGCTCAGGGTGTCCGCCGTCGGTCAGTGGATAGTCGTACGTCCGGGCCTTGTTCTGGTTGACGAGATATCGCGTCGGTTGCCCGTCGGCCGTCCACCGGTGGTGGTCGCCGTGGAAATGAACGCTGAGGCCGGCCTTGACGGGAAGGTCGTTGACGAACGTGACCTTCGTGTCGTGACCGGCGGGCCGGCGGATCGTCGGGCCGGGGTAGGTGCCGCCGTATGTCCACATCGTCGTCAGCGGACCATGCGGCAGCACGCGCACGGCCGCTTGCTTGATGTGGATCTTGATGCTCGAGGTCGTCAGCGACTTGGGCCGGACGAGCGGCTGCTCGAACGTCTGAGGCGCCGGCTGCACACCGCCACCGCTGCCGGAGATCGTGAGCGTGCCGCGCATTGTCGTGGGGTGAAAGTGGCAGTAGAAGTGGTAGGTCCCGGGGGCCAGGGCGCTGACTCCGGGCACCGTGACGGTGTTGCCACCGCCGTCGACGTCGACGCCGAACAGCTTGTTGCCGTTCGAGTCGGCTTCCTCCGACGTCACGCTGTGCCGCATGTCGTCGAAGTTGACGACAGTAAGCGTCCCGCCCTGCGCGAGGGTGACGTTCGGTGTCGTGTAGCCGTTGTTCTTCGCGCCCGGATCGATCCGGATCGACGCGCTCAGCGGTGCGTCGTGCGGAACCGCCACGACTTGCGCATCTGTCACGATTTGCGCGGAGGAGGGTGCGACCACCGACCCTGGCACTCCGACGCCGACGACGAGACCGACGGCCGCAGCGAACCGCCACCTCCCCCCAGGCATGCGCCGAATCCTCACACAACTGATGCGATCTCGTCCGTTGTTTCGCGAGGATCGAATCAATTTCTGCGAACAACAGACGCCGACGTGCGAGCGATGGCAGGCTCCCCGCGACCACTCACCTGTACTTGGGGGTATACAGATGCGGATCCGATTGACCCGTTCCCGTGCCATCGCCACGGCAGGCGCCGTAGCGACGATGGCCGCGGGACTGCTCGCGACCACGCCGGTGGCGTCTGCCGCGACCACAATTCCTACTGTCACGGTGCACATGAGCGCGAGCAAGATCACTTTCTCGGGCGGCGGCGCCTCGACCGCCAACGGCGTCACGTCGCTGCACGCCGGCCGCTACCACTTCCATGTGGTCACGAGCTCTGGTGACCACGCGCTGCAGCTGATGCGCTTCCACAACGGCTACACGGCACAGCAGGCGCAGCAGGACTTCGGCGACGCGTTCAACGGCGACGTGCAGGCGGTGCAGCGGATCGATCACGGCGTGGTCTTCCGCGGTGGCGCAGAGGCGCGGCCGAAGCACCCGGGTGACATGTGGCTGTGGCTGAACGACGGGGAGTTCTTCGCTGTCGACCAGAACGGCAACGCAGCGGCCGTGCTCGATGTGACGGGTAAGCCCAAGCCGGTCGCGCAAGCGCCGCACAGTGGGACGTTCTTCGCGTACTCCTACGGCTGGGTGACCTCGTCGAACCTGCCGGCGAAGGGCGTCGTGCGCTTCGCCAACAAGGCCGACCAGCCGCACTTCCTGGTGCTGCAGCACGTGAAGTCGACCACCACCAACAAGATGGTGCGCGACTTCATCAAGTCCGGCGGGAACGGCAACCCGTCGTGGGGGCTCAAGGCGAGCGCGGAGTCAGGCGTCGTGTCGCCGAACAAGGACCAGCTCGTGTCCTACAACCTGCCGCCGGGCAAGTACCTCGTCGCCTGCTTCTGGCCGGACTACTTCACCGGCATGCCGCACATGTTCATGGGCATGTGGAAGCTGGTGACGCTGCACTAGTCGCGCGTCGGGGGGCCGGGTGCATCAGCACCCGGCCCCTCACGCCGGTGCGGTTGGGCAGAGCGTCGCGTCGACGTTGTCGACGGTGATCTCACCAGCCTGGCTGGCGAGCACGTGGTCGTAGCAGGCGCCGGTGTCGTCGGCGTAGCGGTACTGCTCGAACTCCACGCCGTTGTAGGCGATACCGGTCGCGTCCGTTGTCCGCATCGAGTCGGCGTAGGACGTCCAATGCGTGCGGACGCCATCGACGGTCGTGCTTGTCGTGCCGTTGTCGGTGAGGTCGTAGTAGGTCAGCAGGTCTGACACCAGACCGTAGGTCGCGGTCTGCGCAACCACGGTCGTGTGCCCGCCGGTCACGGTCGTCGATGACTGGTTCCACGACCACGTCGCGTCATCCGGCACGAGCGCCTGCTTGTCGTCCTCGCCCATGGCCTCGCGCACCGTCGTCGTCGTGGTCTTGCCGGCGGCGACGGTCGTTCCGACGAACGTGAGCGCCTGGCTCGCGCTGTCGAGATAGGGCGCGCCCTGCTGTGCCGGGTCGGTGACCGTGTCCGTCGGAGCCTCGGGGCCGGGGGCGCTGACGAGGCCGCCGCGGGTCGGCCCGCGCCCGCTCCGCCATCCGAGCAGGTTGGCCGCGATCGCCCAGAAGTCGCCGCCCTGCAAGGTGGTGTCCAGCACACCGAGCTGCACTTGGTGCGCCTTGCCGTCGGTGAGCGTGCCGACGAAGGGCGTGAGGTCCAGCTCATACGGCCGCAGGTTCCACGCGCGCGGCGACGGGATGGGCTCCCAGAGGCCGGGGCCGGCCGCGCCGGTGTAGGTGACGGGGTACGCCGGCGCAGCGCCGGCGATCCGGCCGTCGAGCCACACGGCGACCTCGCGGTAGGGCATGCCTGCGCAGTCACCGGGGTCGTCCCACCAGAACTCCTCGCACGGCCCGTGTGCGTCGGCGAAGACCTGCGCGGTCAGCCGGGTGAGGTCGGTCGGGAACGTCACCGCTGACGAGACCCGCTGGCCGTCCTTGTTGATCGTCAGCATCGGGCCACCGCTGCCCGCCGACGACACCGGCAGCACGACGTCGGCGTGTGCGGCCGGTGGGTTCTTCGCGTCACTTGTGAAGAAGGTCAGCGAGACGGCCGTGTGGTAGACGCCGGTGTAGGTCGAGTCGTTGACGTTGTCGAGCTCGACCTGCACGGGCTGCTGCGTCTGCAGCGACGGCGTGATGTCGGTGACGTCGCGCTGGACAGTCCAGGTGGAGGCGTTGCCGGTGCAGCAGGGCTCCGAGGTCGTCCCATCGAGGACCACTGCGTGACCGATGGCGACGTAGACGTCGCGGTCGAACTGCGTTCCGCTCACCGTGCTGGTGAGCGTGAGCACCACCTTCGACCAGGGACCTGGACATGCCGGTGGCGGGGCGTAGGTGCCGTTGAACGGCGCGCCGTAGGAGTTGCCGAAGTCGTGCACCATCAGCTGTTCGGTGCATGAACGCGAGGTCGGCAGCGGGATGGGCCGAGCGGCGGAGTACTGCTGCTGCGTATCCGTCGGCAGGGCGACGTGCGGGTCCTCCGCCACGGCCAGCGTTGCGCCCGACAGGGCGGTGCATGCTGCGGTGACCAGGGCGACGGCCGCGCGACGGTTTCTCACGCCGCTTGGTTCGATGCCGCAGCCGTCAGTCCTGCTCGCCGAAGTCGGGGAGCACCAGCGCGCCATCCTCGGCCAAGGTGAAGCCTGGATTGTGGGCGACCTCCCACAGATGACCGTCGGGGTCGGCGAAGTAACCGGCGTAGCCGCCGTAGAACGTCTCGGCAGCAGCGCGGGTGACCGTGCCACCACAGTTGCGGGCAGCCGCCATCACCCGGTCGACCTCGTCGCGGCTGCGGACGTTCTGCGCGAGCGCGATGCCGGCGAACCCGCGGGGGCCGTCGGCCGACATCCCCGCATCGTCGGCAAGCTTGTCCCGGCCCCAGAGCACCACGGCCATGCTCCCGGCCTGGAAGAAGACGGTCTGCTCGACCTCCTGGCCGCGCCAGCCGAGGCCCTCGTAAAAGGCCTTCGAACGGGCGACGTCGTCGACGCCGAGCGTGATCAGGCTGACGCGCTGGTCCACGCGCCGGACGCTACCTGCCTAGCGGCGATGCCGCCGGGGGAAGCAGCCGGAAGTCTGGTTCGCCATCCGCAGCATGTTGACCTTGTTGTCATCGGCATACGCGATGTGCGCGCATCCGGTGACCGGGTCGATCGCCTCCTGGATGAAGTCGAGCAGGTGGCGGTTGCTGACGTTCGGGATGCACGCGATGCCGAGGTTGCAGATGTCACCGATGTGCATCGGCGTCTTGCCCGTGATGTTCGTGGTCGTCCACGTCGCCTTGCCCGGCGGCAGCGTCAGGTTGCTCGACTGTGCGGCGTACAGGAACCACTGGCAGGCCGCGGGATACGTCGGCGGCGTGACAGCTGCCTTCGACCCCGCGCACCCGCCCGGATCGGCCTTGCCCGATGGCCCGGTCGGCAGGATCGTCGAGGTGCGCAGGTAGGCGACGTCGACGTGACCAGGACTGTCGGCGGCGATGGCGGGGAACCAGTGCGTGCCGTGCTCCTGCGTCGAGTTGACGCGGTACGCCGCGCCGGCGCTGCCGGGAATCGCGCCACCGCCGCCGTCCCAGGTCGAGCCGCCGTCCTTCGACCAGATGACGTACATGTTGTATTCGCAGCTCGGGTCGCTCTGGACCGTGCCGGCCGTCGACTCCGCACCGCAGACCGGCGCGACCGAGTCGAGGTTGGTGTCGAACGCGAAGTAGGGGTTGCCCGCGCTGTCGAGCGTGAAGGCGACGAACGGTGTCGACGTGTCATGTCCGGCGCCGGCGTCGAACGCCATCTGCGGCGTCCACGTCGAGCCGCCGTCGTCGGAGTAGGAGACCCAGAATGTGTGGAAGGTCTCGTACTGGCTGAAGTTGCAGCCGCCGGCGTCCTCGGCCGGGTCGGACGCGATCCAGCCGACGATGATGCGCCCGGCGTGCGGGTGGCCCGGCGGCACGATGCCGACGCCCGCCGGCACCGTGCTGCAGAAGGTGTAGCCCTCTGCCTCGAGCGAACCGCTCACCGCCCCCGGCGTGGCGGCCGGCGGGATCATGACGTTCTGCGTGCGGCTGAAGGTCTTGCCGCCGTCGGTCGAGATGTTCACCCAGATCGAGCTCGGGCCGTAGAAGTCGTGGTACATCAACACGACGTGCGCCTTGCTCGTCGGCGCGCCCTTGTAGGGCAGCGAGGCGGCGAGCCAGTCGCGGTCGACACCGAACGGTGAGCAGCTCGTGCCGCAGGTCTGGCTGTTGACGAACGTGTTCTGACCGCGGGTCCACGTCTTGCCGCCGTTGGTCGACTTGAACACGTCGGCGTCGAGCGGGCTCTGCTCGGCGCTGCCGGCGAGGTTGCACTCGTAGATCGCGCCGGTCTGGTCGGTCGTCACGCAGTCGTCGCCGCTGCTCTTGTCGGCGGTGGTGATCTGCTTCCAGGTGCGGCCGTGGTCGGTCGAGCGGTAGGCGATCATGCCGCCCGACGGCGTGGTGTCGTAGAGCACGCCCCTCGGGTCGCTGGCGAGGGAGGGCTCGCCGCCGAACTTGCCGACGTTGGCGACCGCCCACCGCTGGCGTCCGTTCGCCGCGGTGGCACCCGGCGACATGCTCACGAGCGTCACGGCGACGCCGACAAGGGCGCAGAAGACGGCTGACCTGGTGCGGATCGGGCGCGACATCGCGTACCCCCATGGGTGGGCGTGGCCGTGGCGGGCCTCTTCGGGCGCTCACTTCGCCGCGCAGGCCGAGGTTCCTGCCGCCCCGGGACGCTCTAGCGCAGGGCCTGGCCGATCGCTATCCGGGCGTCTTTCAGTCGCGCGCCGTAGGAGTAGGTACCGCTGTCACGCAGCTCGACGGCGGCCTCGAGGACGGCGGCGTACGCGACCCAGGCGAACGAGCCCCCGACCGAGATGCGTGCCACGCCGAGGTCCGCGAGCTCGGCGACCGGCGGTGACCCGGCGACGACGAGCACGTTCACCGGCTTGGAGACCGCGCTGACGACCCGGCGAATGTCGTCCGCCGCGCGCAGGCCGGGCGCGAACAGCACGTCGGCGCCGGCCTGCTCGAAGGCCTGCAAGCGTGCGACCGCCTCGTCGAGGGTGCCGCCGTGGAGCAGGTCCTCGGCCCGGGCGGTGAGGACCAGCTGCTGCGGACCGGCGTGTGCCGCCTCGACGGCGGCGACAACGCGCTCGACCGCGAGGGACCGCTCGTAGATCTCACCGCTCTCGCGAGCGAAGTCCTCCACCGATATGCCGGCCAAGCCGGTGCGTGCCGCCAGCTTGACGGTCTCGGCCACGCCGTCGGGATCGTCGGCGAAGCAGTTCTCCGCATCAGCGGCTACGGGGATGTCCACGGCCTCGGCCAGCGCGCGGAGGTGGGCCAGCGCTTCGTCTCTCGTCACACCGCCGTCACGCCGGCCGAGCGTCGCCGCGAAGCCGCTACTCGTGGTCGCGATGGCCGTGAACCCCGCGCCGGCGAGCAGTCGAGCCGAGCCGACGTCGAACGCGTTGGGCTGCAGGAGCGGTTGGCCCGCGACGTGCAGCCGGAGGAACTCGGCCGCCTTACCGGACAGCGTCGTCATGTCCGGACGCTATCGCCGACACGTCAGCCGGAGGAAGGTTCGCGGCTCGCGAGCCAGGCCCGGCCACGCGTGGGCGACGCGCGCGACAGCCACGCCTCCTCGATGACCTCGGCGAGCTCGTCGCGGTCGATCTCGCCGAGCCGGCTGGCACGTACGAGCACCGACAGGTGGCCGTCGAAGTGCGGTGTGGTGAAAAACGGTGAGCGTTCGTCCTGGACGAGCGCTTGCTTGTCGCCCTCCGACGCGACCCAGATGATGATCACGTCGTCGTACTTCTCGCCGGTTTCCGGGTCGAACGCGTCGGGTCGCGCGGTGCGGAAGAAGACGAACGACTTGCCGCCGACCTGGTAGATCGCGTTGCCGGCCTTCTCGCCGTGGACGACCGTGACGTGCGGCATCGCCTGTGCAAGGTCGTGAACGTCCTGCACCGTGGCGGGTCGCGGTCGTGCCGACATGTCGCGCAGCCTAAGAGGCAACGTCGATTTCACCCGCCGGCAGGCATGTGAGTTCATCCGTATCGGGTGATGCCCGCATCCTGCGCTCGGTCGCAGTCTCGGGACTGAGCGAGCCGTGGCGCGCAGGGTTTGTGACGCCGCAAGAGCTCACGACGCACAGGGGCCAGCGATGACCACGACACCCGTCAGGATGTCAGACCCGGCCGAGTACGCAGCGTACGAACGGCACCATGCCTGGGTCCAGCTGGCCGCGATCCTGCTGGGCCTCACCGGGCTGATGCGAGTCTTCGACGCGATCTGGGCGTTCCGCTACACCGGGCCGCTCCCGGCGAAGTTCGACGGTGCCCTTCTCGGCGGCAACCTCGACACCTATAGCTGGGTCTTCCTCGGAGTCGCGGCCCTGGCGATTGCGTCTGCGGCCTTCGTGTGGCAAGGGTCCCAGGTAGCGCGGTGGCTCGGTGTGTGTGTCGCTGCGATCGGATGCTTGGTCGCGGTTTGGTGGATGCCGTTCTATCCGCTGTGGGCGGCGACCTACATCGGGTTGGACCTGCTCATCATCTACGGACTGCTGCGCTACGCCGGGGAACAAGGCCCGCCGGCATAGGCCGACGCATGACGCGCGGCGCCGGATGCGAGGCTGTGCCGCGTGACGACGACGGATACAGGCTGGCTTGCCGGTGTCGGCATCGCCGACATCACCGGCGAGCCATGGGGCATCGGGTTGATGGGCTACGGCATGCGCTTCCAGCGCAGTGTCGGCATCCACCTTCGACAACGCTCGCGCGCGTTCGTCCTGGTCGACCCGGCGACGGACCGACGACTGGTCTACGTCGTCGCCGACATCGGCATGTTCTTCCGCAACGTCACCGACGCGGTGCTCACCCGGCTCGACCCGAACCTGTACGACGAGACGAACGTCGTGCTCACCGCGACGCACACGCACGCCGGTGTCGGCGGCTACTCCTGCTACCGCCTCTACAACATGACCACCGGCGGCTTCCGCCCGCACAGCTACAACGCACTCGTCGACGGCGTGGTCGCATCCATCGAGCAGGCCCACGCCGATCTCGCGCCGGCACGGCTCGTGCTGAGCCGCGGCGAGCTGCACGGCGCCAGCGTCAACCGGTCGCCGCAGTCGTTCGCGCGCGACCCCGACCATGACCGCGCCACGTTCCCGGACGCGATCGATCCCACGACGACACTGCTACGGATCGAGCGCGACGGCCGCCTCGTCGGCGCGATCCATTGGTTCGCCACGCACGGCACCAGCCTGTCCAACCGCAACATGCTGATCAGCGGTGACAACAAGGGTTACGCGGCCTATCGCTGGGAGCGCGAGGTGCACGGCGTCGATTACCTCGACCGCCCGCACGTCGTCACGGCGTTCGCGCAGACCAATGCGGGTGACATGTCGCCCAACGTCCCCGACGCGAGGAAGGGACCGACCGACGACGAGTTCGAGAACACCCGCATCATCGGCAGCCGGCAGGCCGACTCGGCGCAGGAGCTCGCCGCGGTCTCGGGCACGGAGCTCGCCGGCGGACTCGACACCAAGCTGCGCTACGTGCACCTGCCGCACCTCGACGTCAACGGCGAGTGGACCCCCGACGGCCGCCCGCACCGGACCGGACGTGCGGTGCTGGGCGCTGCCTTCGCCGCCGGCACCAAGGAAGGCCCCGGCGCGCCGCCCTTCCACGAGGGGGTGGACGACAACCCGGCCTTGTTCGCAGCCAGCAGTGCGCTGTTCCGCCTGCGTCCGAACGTCGGGGACGCGCAGTGGCCGAAAACGATGCTGATCCCGTGCGGCGCGCTCGGCTGGACGGCCGAGACGCTGCCGGTCCAGCTGGTCCGGCTCGGCCCGCTCGTGATCGTCGCGCTCGCACACGAGGTCACGATCGTCGCGGGGCTGCGCCTTCGGCGTGCCGTCGCCCTTGCGCTCGACGTACCGGTCGAGTCGGTGCTCGTGCAGGGCTACGCCAATGACTACGCCGGCTACCTCACGACACCCGAGGAGTACGCCGAGCAGCGTTACGAAGGCGGTCACACGATGTTCGGCCGCTGGCAGCTGCCGGCGTACCTCCAGGAGGTCACCGCCCTCGCGCAGCAGATGCTCAATCCGATGCCGATCGAGCCGGCGGCGACGCGGCCGCGGGTGCGCGCACCCCGACCCGGCCGTGCCGTGGCCATGACGGTGTCGCCGACGACGCTGCAGGAGCCCGAGCCGGCGTACACCGCAGGTGACGTCGTGCGGGCAACAGTGCGCTGCGACGACCCGCGCGGTCCGGTGCGGCCGTTGTACTTCAGCGTCGAGCAGCGGTCCGGCGAGCAGTGGCAGCGCGTCGCGGATGACGGCGACTGGTCGACGACGGTGACCTGGCACACCGACGGGACGGCGTGGGCGGCGGAGCTCGCCTGGAGAGTGCCACCGGACATGACCGGCGAGTTCCGGTTGCGCTACCTCGACGAGACGACGGCCGGCTTCACCGTCAAAGCCGCGAGCGCGCCGCGCGGAGCAAGGAGCGCACCAGGGAAGGGTCGGTGAGCAGCGCGCCGACCGCGTAACGCGGCTTGAAGTCGCTCGCGAACACGCGCGCGGCCTGGCGTGGGCTGAGCCGCTCGAGCCTGCGGATCACCCGGTCCCAGTCGTCGTCGCGGAAGTTGCAGATGCGCGTGTTGACGGCGTAG